>OLSX01004402.1_pt1 | contig 10549 bp, 8 predicted proteins | sample 1673141 | NCBI WGS metagenome assembly OLSX01 (sample SAMEA3136759, study PRJEB25190) | human gut metagenome | biome: human gut; feature: human-associated habitat; material: faeces | place: Austria | collected 2013
TTTTGTTCACCTTTCAGTACAATCTCATTTTTAGGATTATTCACTTCGGCTTTTTTTATCGAATAAAAAGGATTGGCAGCCAATGTTTTTCCCGGAGCATGGCTGGATATATATTCAACGGGAGCAAAACGCTTTTTACCTACATCCTGTAAAGCTTCCGTACCTCCATAATAAAGCTTCACAGATTGAATATCCGAAAGCACGGTTTCTTCATCAAATTTCAACACAACCTTGTCCAGCACCTTACTATCCTTTGCGTCCAGACGCAAATAAAACAAAACATTATCTTGCCTTTCTATCAAAATAGGAATACGTGTTTCTTTGATAAAAAGGGTATCGGCCGCACAAAGTGTAGACACTGCACATAACAAACAAAAGAAAGGAAGTAAAAACAGAGTTTTTTTCATGGTATTGACTAAAATTATATTTACGTTATTGAGGACAAAGATACTATTTTTCATTTTATATCGGTTTACACACTTTTTTATTTCCAACCATACCGGTATTGAAATCCGGAGAAATCATCCACATCACTGCATATTATCCGTTTTAGGGCGCAGGAAGTAGAGTTGCAATGCCAATGCTATTAAAACAACTACACTCAGCCAGGCAAAACCCAATCCTAATTCGCCACCGTCGGTCCATCGCCCTAATAAACTGGTGACGGCAGCCCCGGCAAACACCCCTGTCATATTCATGATACCATAAGCAGTTGCACGATATTTAGCCGATACGAACTGGCAAAGAATAGGCATATTATTCGCATCAAAGATTCCAAAACCGATGCCAAACAATAATCCGGCTCCCACAATACCTACCGTATTGTGTCCAAACCCTAATAGCATCAATGCCGGGATAGTAAGTCCTAAGCCGATAGCTCCTGTATAAACCCGGCCACGAATATTCTTTAATACCCATCTGTCCGAAAGGATTCCACCGAGAAGCACTCCGATAAAAGAAGAAACAGCAATAGTAATAGTTGACATCGGACCTGCTTCCGACATCGGGATATTCAGATTCTCGGCAAACAGGGTCGGCAACCAGTTTTTCGTGGCCCATCCCGGAAGGCTGGGAGCAGCAAAATAAAATAATATCACCCAGAATGCAACATTACTGAATAACAAAGACAAACCTTTAAAAACAGATGACTTCTGCTTCGGTTCCTCCCGACGCAAACGCTCTATCTCCATATGCTCCTTATTTTCGCGCAAAAAGACAACTAATATAAAAGCATAGACAATACCGATGATCCCAAACCAGTGAAAAGCCGTATGCCAGGAATAAGCGGCTGCTACGGTAGCTCCAAATCCGCCAATAGCCTGACCTGTGTAAAGTCCGGTCATATGAATTCCCACTGCCAACGAACGCGACTTATCCTGATGCCAATCTGCAATCAAAGAAAGTCCGGCCGGAATATAAAGCGCTTCACTCACTCCCATCAAAGCGCGTAACCAATATACTTGAGTGAACGTTTCGGCATATCCCATACCAAAAGTAACGGCAGACCAAACAAAAAGACTTCCTACAATCAGCCATTTCCGGTTTAATCTGTCAGCAATCATACCGGCAACAGGGCTCATAAATCCATATATCCAAAGAAAGACAGCCATCAAACGGCCGAAATTAGTAGCTGACTGTAATTCTGCAATATCCAATTGCATAGCATCTTTCATAGTCGAAAGCATCTGACGATCCATATAGTTGAGAAGAGCTACCACCCAAAGGAGTGCTACAACTAACCAAGGATAAAACTTTCTACTCTTCATTTTATCATTATTAGATTGTTTATTAATTTTGGTGCAAATATATAACTAATTTTATTAATCTCCAAATTATTGTGAAACTTTTTTTTATTAAAACGATTAAATAATTTAGTTTAATTTATTTATGATCCGTATTTTGCCTATTATACCTTATTATATTATGCGACAGGATTAATTAATCCTTTGTTATCTAACAAATATTGATACCATGACATCTTTGATGGCGAGGAGTTAAATACAAAATACTTGTTATTTTACGCATTTAGATTAATTAACACACAATTAATAAAAAAATAAATTTATTTATTTACCTTTGCAAGGTAATTGTAGTTAATAATAAAATGTAGTATGTTAAAAGATATAGTCAATAACACAAAATGGTCCGCTTCAAAGACGGCTTTAATGAGGCTGCTTATAGAGCATGGAGGACAAACTATTGCCGAACTTTCCAAAAGTTTAGGAGTCAGTATCCCATATACGACTAAGACACTGAACGAACTTATAGAAATCGGTCTGGTACAGGAAACAGGAAAAAGAGCCCACTATTCAAAGAGGGCTCCTAAAGAGTATGATTTAATTGCCACTTCGGGCTATTTTCTTGGAATAGATACAGGAAAAGATTACCTTACTTTAGGAATTTGTGATTTTTGTGGTAATATGGTAACTCAGCCAGAGAGAATAGACTTTGTATATGAAGATACCCCAGATTGCTTTGAAAGTCTCATAGCAATAATCAACACTTTCATAGAGAAAGAAGGTTTCAAAAAAGAAAATATACAGAATGCATGCATGAGCATTGGCGGCAGAGTTAACCCAGAAGTTGGTTGCGCATACAATTATTTCACTTGCATAGAAAAACCATTGGCTGATATGCTCTCTCAGAGCCTGAACATACCAGTATGCATTGACAACGACACTCGGTGCATGACCTACGGCGAATACCTCAGAGGCGTCTGTAAGGGTGTTAAAAATGTCATTTTTGTTAATGTGAGTTGGGGAATTGGTATCGGTATTATCATCAACGGCAAATTATATTTTGGCAAGTCGGGATTTTCTGGGGAAATTGGACATATGCATATATACAATAATGGCATAATTTGTCATTGTGGAAAAACTGGATGCGTGGAAACTGAGACTTCTGGTTCTGCACTACAACGCAAGATGAATCAGAAGATACAGAATGGTGGCATATCTGTCCTCTCTGACAAAGTATTGAATCAACACAAAAGTCTAACACTTCATGATATTCTCGAAGCCATCAAGAAAGAAGATGTGATGAGCATTGAGACGTTACAAATGATGGCAGTAGAATTGGGTACAACCCTTGCTGGCGTCATCAATATATTCAATCCTGAGATGTTGGTTATAGGAGGAGACCTATCGGTTACTGGTGACTACATAACACAACCAATATGTATGGGAATCAAGAAATTCTCTCTCAATATGGTGAACGAAGATTCCAAGATAGAAACATCTACTCTGAAAGACTGTGCAGGATTAATAGGTGCATGCTTAATGGCAAGAAGTAAAATGTTACAGGAGCAATATTAAGCGTTTATGGCAGCGTTAAGGTCATAATTATTTGGGGGCTCTGCCTTAGATTAACAGCTTTACTGTTGTAGTCTGCAAAGGATTTTGTGTAGTTCCGTACTTGCATTTTGAATGAAGTGTTGGAAAATATTTTTTCTATGCTGATAGCTTGCTCGTATGTACTGACCAGCTTGCAGGTCTTGTTGCATGTATCGGAGATAATTTGCAAAACGGAAGTATTGCTGATATTGCGAAGTTATAGTTTAGCCGTTGCAACATTTTCAATTATCAATCCCCTATTTTGTAGCAAGACTAATTGTACATATATATAGGTTGCTTGTCGTAGCTCATATACCCAAATAAAAAGCAAAGGCCCACCTTAGTACGCATCGTTGAGAGGCGTACTAAGGTGGGATTTGTTACTACAAACAATATGTTTTAAAATCGTATTATACAAATATTTTCTAAGAAATCAGCTTATCTGGTAGAGAATATAACGCTAAAAGTTCTAAATTCCATAAAATTCCTCTTGTAAATCATTGGATATTTAGAAAAATGTCGTATCTTTGCCCTCGAATTGAGGCGTTCTTTGCATTTTGCAAAATTCAGAAACGAGCAGAAGTCCGCTCGTTTCCATATTGTTACCTATATAATATAGGCAAACGCCCAACATCTTGATATTCAACCAAAGCTCAATTTAGAGTGAGTTAGGATTTTTAACTTTTTAGCCCATTTTCTATCTTTCGCGAATTCAACAAGCAAGTGCAAAATTACGAAATGTTTTTGTAAAAGCACTCCTTTGGTGTTGAGAAATTCAATTTCTTTCTTGGTCTCTCATTAATTTTTGCCGTAAACTTTGTTATTTTCTGCTGACTGAAGTTTGAAAACGCAGCAGACTTAGGAATGTACTGCCTAACGAGTCCGTTTGCATTCTCAATAGCACTCTTTTGCCATGAGGAATACGGATCAGCAAAGTACACTGGTACACCCAGAGATTTGCTGATTATCTCATGTGCAGCAAATTCCATCCCATTGTCTGTTGTTATGGACTTTTATTTTTCCCTTGGCATAAGTATCTTCTTTACAGTCTCAGCCAATTTCTTAGCATTCTTTCCGTGCTTCAACTTTCTCATAAACAGCATATTTGTTTGCTTTTCAACCAATGTAACAATTGCTCCACAATTACCCTTTCCAACGATTGTATCCATCTCAAAATCACCAAATCGCACTCCATCAACCTCCTTGGGTCTTTCGCTGATACTCAAACGATTAGGTATGACAATGCGTTTGCCACCTACAGGTCTTGCACGATGTTTCAATCTGTGACGGCAATTTTTATACAAAGAACCTCTCTCTTTTTTGTCTTTCCTGATTATGCGATAGATACTCTCCGTAGAGATGCGCTTGCCTTCCTTGGCAAGGTTGCCAGATATCTGTTCCGGGGACCATTGCTTCTCTTTTAAAAGGCGTAGAGCCTCTTCCCTTACTTCCTGGGAGATGCGACGATTGCCTGGAGTTCTGCGCTTTTTGCGGCGGGCATTGGCTTCTACTGTTTCCCAGTTGTAATGGTTACGACTGCCACTATTTCGCTTTAATTCGCGATAAATGGTGGATAAATCTACATTTATTGCCTTGGCAATATCTTTTTTACTCATTTTCTTTTGAAGTAACACATAATAAACTTCTAAATAAAGATAAAAGTGAAGGGTCAGAGAAAAACTGAGGAACTGAGTTATTGAGGAACTGAGTTATTGAGGAACTGAGTCATTGCAGTAAAAACATCATAATCCTCATAAACACCTGATTTACTGCTTAACTCTATACTTTAAGAGAACAAAGCTATGAGTTGTTACCCGTAAAACTATGAGTTGTCACCCGCAAAACTATGAGTAAGGAAGTTTAACTACTTTCAATCTGAAAGCATAGTTCAAACATTTCCTTATCACACCCCCAATTTTTGCAGTATCAGAGAAAATTCGTATCTTTGCACCGAATTCTATCCATTCCTTCCATACCGCTCCTTCCATGCCATCCCCACAACTCCTTCCGCCCAGCTCCAGCACGCGTCTCTCCATCCGAAGTATTAAAAGGAAAAAGATAAAAAAGGTATGGCTTTTCGAGTTATTTTTTGTACTTTTGCAGCCGATAACGCATTTTGCGAACAAAATAGGATTCTTTAAAGAAAAGAAAGGAAATAACAATGAAGAAAATATTATACTTTGTGGCAGCCCTGGCTGCTACATCCTTTATCACTACGATGGGTACCAGCTGCAAGTTTGCACCCGACCAGCATGACGGCGACACGGTAGCTGCCAGCGAGTTTTACCCGATAGATACCTCTGCGGCTCATGCCAAGAAGATGGCGAAGATTGCTGCCATCAAGAACGGAAAAGACAGTGTAGGCATCTATTATGTGGGCAGCAACTCTACCAAAGACCTCATCGAGCTCGTATCCTATCCTTCACGCCGCGACACGATGATGTACAGCAAGACCCGACACATAAAGGTGAAGGGCAATGCCGACATCAACCACGTGATTCGTGTAGACTTCTATCTGCATAACGGCAAGGATTCGCTGGTGAAGTATGTTGAGGAAGTGAATTTCAAATCACTTAATAGCCTATAAACTATCAACTAATCATAGAATCCCGGCTGCTTATACTCAATGCCCAGTTCATCATCTACTGTTGCGATGACACCCTGAATCTGACCCATGGCAAACATACGGCCGAGGAGAGTGTAACCGGCATTGTGACCATGATTGCTCTCATCGAATACGCCACCTGGCTCATCAGTGAAGGTCATACCGTGGTCTACTCGCATTGGCAGACGACGGCCGGAATTGCACTTGCCTTCCTGCTCAGCCTTCTCGAAGATGCGGCAAAGTTCAATGAGATGGCCGCGACCACCCAAGTGAGAAGCCTCTGTAAAGTTGCCGTTAGGGAAAATGTAGCAAGAGCGCAGATGAACAAAGTGAGTGCGGTCGGCAAACTGCTTCGCCATCGCCACACAGTCGTTGTGCTCGCCGGCAGAGAATGAACCTGCACAGAAAGTCAAACCATTGTGCTTGTTTGGCACAGCATCCAACATCCACTGGATATCCTCGGCACGACCGATGATTCTTGGCAAACCGAATACAGGATAAGGAGGATCGTCTGGGTGAACACACATATTGATATCGTACTCATCGCAGATAGGCATGATAGCCTCCAGCCAGTACTTCATGTTCTCCTGCAACTTCTTCTTGTCGATACCATCATAAAGCTTCAACAGGTCGCGGAACTTCTGGACAGGAGCTGAATCGCCCTCGCTGAAGTTACCGGATACAAAGCCCTGGGTCTTGATGATGATGTTCTCTACCAAGGCATGATCCTGCTCTGGTGTAGAAGTCTTCTTGATTTCATCAGCCTCAGCCACGAGGTCTCTGCCCCACTTGTGCTCCTTAGAGAACTCAGCCCAATCCTCACGAGCGCCTTCACGCTGCAGGATATAGATGTCAAAGTAGGCAAACTCGCCCCAGTTCATATAGAGGTTGTTGGCTCCGTTAGGATTCTCGTGTGCCAAATCGGTACGAGCCCAGTCCAAAACAGGCATAAAGTTGTAGCAGATGCATTTGATGCCTTCCGCGCCCAGGTTGCGGAGACTTTCCTTGTAAACCTCAACCTGATGATCACGGTCAGGACCACCATATTTCAGGGTTTCAACCACAGGCAAAGACTCTACCACGCTCCATTTCATACCATAAGACTCGATGTACTCCTTGAGTTCATGAATCTTCTCGCGTGTCCAAACCTCGCCCAGAGGAACATCGTGCAATGCGGTAACAATGCCCTCAACACCAATCTGCTTTAACTGTGCAAGCGTAATCTTATCTTTCTTGCCAAACCAGCGCCATGTTCTTTCCATATATATATTATAATGTATAAGTTTAAAAATGAATTATCTTGCAGAAACATATTTATGCAATGTCTGTCTTACGGCACCCTTGCCGGCGAAGAGTTCCTTCACCATGCCCTCAATCTGCTCACCGAAGCCAGCCTCATAGAGATCGAGACCGAACACATCCTTGCGGGAATAGAGATTCTTCAGGCAAGAGTAGTCCTGATCAGCCTTGCCTACTTCAAGAGGAGCTACGATGGCCTGCAGTTCTGCCAACAATGGGTCGGAAGATGGCTCGAATGGCTTCAGGTTATCATCCAATGCCTTGAGATAACGGGCATAACCTGCTAATACCAAAGGAATCAACACGAGATTGCTCACGTCGAGACCACGGTCGATATACTTCTTGATAGTCTCACCGAAACGGATAGAGAGCTTCTGGCTGGTATCGGTAGCGATACGCTGAGGAGCATCCGGCATGAAAGGATTAGGCAGACGCTTGTTGATTACGGTGCCGATAAACTCGTATGGGTTCAATACGCCTGGGTCGGTAACCACCGGCATCGCCTCGATATAACCAATCTTCTGGATAAAGGCACGCAGGTCCTCATCCGCCATCTCGGCAGAAATCAAGGTATAGTCGAGCAGGCAGCCATAGATAGACATCGCTGTATGGAGAGGGTTCAGACAGGTGGTTACCTTCATGGTCTCAACCTCATCTACAGTCTTGCGGGATGTATAGAGCGCACCGCCCAACTCCAATGGCGGACGACCGTTGGTATAAGTATCCTCGCAAACGAGATACTGCACTTCCTCGGCATTTACGAAAGGAGCGGTGAAAGTATGCTTCTCGGTGATAATCGTATTGTTATCCTCGAAACCATCCTCAGCGAGCATCGCCTGTACCTTCTCGTGTGGACGAGGAGTAATCTTATCAATCATAGACCAAGGATAGGTAATCTTGCTGCTGTCATTGATATAATCTACGAAACCAGCCTCTACGATGCCATCCTGTGCCCAACGCTCAGCATAAGCCTTTACGCCAGCCTTAACATGGTCGCCGTTGTGAGAACAGTTGTCTGTTGACTGAAGAGTAAGTGGCAACTTGCCTGCCTTATAACGCTCATAGAGAAGAGCGGTAAGCTTACCCATAGCAAATACTGCATCGAGACCACGTGCCAGATCGGCATCATTGAAAGAATATCCCTTCTCGGTGATGGTGAAAGTTACCATCTGCAGACTTGGTGCCTGGAAAATCTGGACCAATCGTGCCCAGTCCTCACCAAACTGCTTATCCGCCTTGAGGCTTTCTGTGATAGAAGCGATGACCTTCTTCTCGATGGTTCCGTTGCTCTGGAGGCTGACGAGAAGAGAGAGATTATTGTAAGGGCGATAAGCCTTGTCGATAATTTCGTAGTCGAAGCTTTCAGCAACAATAACACCACGGTCGTACTTACCGGTGTTTAGTGCATCGTTGAGGATAGCGGCAGGGAACGCACGGAAGATGTTACCTGCACCAAAGTGAACCCAAGTAGGCTCGTCGTGAGTCTTCTTGGCTACGGCTGCGATGTCATACTTAGGAAGCTCATAACCCTTAGCTTCCCATTCTGCAGCATTAAAGCTGTCTGAAAGAATTTCGTTCAGTTTCATGATTAATAATTATTGATGTTGTTTTATGTAAATTTTAACCTTTTTTATAAGCAATACAATGATTTCTTTTCTGTTGGGTCAGGGCAAAATTACGAATTTAATCTGAAATACCGCTCCTTTTTAGAGATTATTTCAAAATATTGAACAATTAGAAATGTTTCGGTAACAAAAAATACTTTTCGCCCTGTTTCCCTTTTTACCGGTAGTAGACTATTTATATACACTTTACAGATTATCCAGTTCCTTGATCTGCTTTTTCGGTGTCACTCCAAGTCCCTTCAGGCTCTCTACCCTTCTCATCACATTGCCGGTGCCGTCATAGAGTTGCTTCTTTGCCTTATCAAAAGTACCCGAAAGACGGGTTATCAGATCACCCACACTCATAAAGGTATCTTCGAAGCCAGCCACCTTATCATACAGGTCAGCAGCCGTCTTCACGATTTTCTCCACATTCTTGTTCTGCCGGTCATACTGCCAGAGATTATAGGCAAGCTGGAGTGCCATGAGCAGATTGCTTGGTGAGATGATAATAATCTTCTTCTGATAAGCATAACGGCTGAGATCCGGCTGCTGCTTCATCGCTGCGATATAGCTGGTCTCGTTAGGGATGAACATCAGTACGAAGCCGATGGCATCATCCACCAGTTTGGAATAGTCTTTGGCTGCCAGTTCATCGATGTGCTTTCGTACGCTCAGCGCATGTGCCTTCATCAGGCGTTCCTGTTCAGCCTCATCTTCAGCTGCCAGAGCATCGGAATAGGCGGTAAGCGAAACCTTGGAATCGATGACCACACTTCTGCCTTCCGGGAATCGGACGATGACATCCGGACGATAGTTCTTTCCCTCTTCATCTTTCGTATTCTCCTGAATGAAGAATTCCTCATCTTTACGAAGTCCGCTGTTCTCCAGGATGGTTTCCAGCACCATCTCACCCCAGTCGCCCTGCATCTTGCTGTCGCCCTTCAATGCCTTGGTCAGGTTGGCAGCATCGGAGCCAATCTTCTCGGTCTGCTCCTTCAGGTTCAGTACAGCCTGCTGCTGTTCCTGCTGGAAGAGTTTCATCGTTGCCTCGAAGGTGTTCTGCAGTTCCTTCTTGTTCACCTCGTTCTGGTTTTTGCTCTCCTCTACCGATTTCTTGAAATCAGCAAACTGTTCCTTGATAGGTTTCAGGAGTTCATCCATCTGCAGACGGTTGGTTTCCTGCAGAGCCGACTGCTTGGCAGCCAACTGCTCAGCCGCCACCTTCTGCTGTTCTATCGTCATTCGCTGCATTTCCTGCTTCAGACTCTCGAGTTTCTGTGCCCACTGCTGGTCGCTTTCCGCTCTGAGTTTCGCCGCATACAGCCGCTCGTTCTCCATTTGAGATTTCATTGATTGAACCTCAGAAGCATGATGCAGTTTTATCTGTTCGATGTTAGCCGCCAGCACTTGAGCTTTCGCTACGAGCTGGGTTTTCTCCTCTCCCGCACTTTTTGCTTCCATCAGTTTCCCCACGAAGAATCCGATGGCAAGCCCTATGATGATTCCAATTACTATTTCCATTTATCCTTGTTTTGAATGATTCTGTAAATCTGCAAAAATTATGATTTGCAAAAGTAATCATTTCAAGACATAACACCAAACATCATGGGGGATTCTTGTAGATATTTAACTCTTCTGTATTTTAATATGCAATCGGGTAGGAGGTAAATGCTAGTCATAAAAGGCATTTGCCTCCTATTTTCACA
>OLSX01004409.1_pt1 | contig 10540 bp, 5 predicted proteins | sample 1673141 | NCBI WGS metagenome assembly OLSX01 (sample SAMEA3136759, study PRJEB25190) | human gut metagenome | biome: human gut; feature: human-associated habitat; material: faeces | place: Austria | collected 2013
CCAGATCCAGACCCAGACTGCCGGTGGAAATGGCATCCACCTGCATGGAGGCGTTGTCGCCCAGCTTCATGACGGCACCCTTGCCGAACTGCTTTTCGATCTGTGCCAGCGCCGTAGCCAGCGCGTCCTTCTTGGCTTCCGGCTCGGTCTTTTGGGTGGCCGGTGCAACGTTGTTGTTCTGATTTTTTGCCATAGCCTGCTGCTCCTTTTATCCTTTGGGCCCGCAGAGGGCGGGCTGTGCTTCGCTTTCCTTCTTAGTATAACACAAAATCAAAATATTACAACAAGAAGTTGTTTGTTTTTTCCAATTTATTTTGGGCGGCGGGCAGTCACGCAGCGGTCGTTGCCGCCAAAGTCCTGAATGCAGCGGATGTCTGCCCAGCCGTACTCCGCCAGCAGGGCGGTTACAGCTTCCCGCTGCTGCCAGCCGATCTCCAGCACCAGCGCCCCGCCGGGGCACAGCGCGTTTTTGTAGTGCTGCGCCAGCGCACGGTAGAACACAAGGCCGTCCTCCCCGGCTTCCAGCGCCATGGCAGGCTCCTGTGCCACCTCGGGCTGCAGCTGCTCCATCTCTGCGGCGGTCAGGTAGGGCGGGTTGGAGACGATGAGCTCCAGCTGCCCCTCCGGCAGGGTTTCCCAGTAGGTGAACAGGTCCGCCTGCACCGGCTGCACCGCGTAGGCAGGCTTTTGGTTTGCCCGCAGTGCGTTCAGCGCCGGGCCCCAATCAAAAGCAGGGGCATTTGCCTGCTCAAGGGCAGAGGGTTCCAGCACATTCTCGGTCTGTCTGCCCTGTCCGCTCAACGCGCAGCGGGCGTTCTTTTCCAGATAGACAAAGGCCGCAGAGCTTTTTTCCACGCAGGTCACCTGCGCGGCGGGGCAGAAGCGCTTGACCCCCAGCCCCAGACAACCTGTCCCGGCGCACAGATCCAGCACCCGGGGCGCGGCGATACCCGCAAGGGTCTCGGCGGCGGCCTGCGCCACCACCTCGGTGTCTGCCCGGGGGCAGAGCACCCCGGGGCCTACCGCCAGCTCAAAGTCTAAAAAGCTCCAGCTGCCGCAGAGGTATTGCAGCGGCTCTCGCGCGGCGCGGCGGGTGCAGAGCACTTCCAGCGCCGCCGCCTGTTCTGCGGTCAGCGGACGGTCGGAAAGCCGCACGTCCCGCCCGGTCGCCAGCCGGAACAGCTCCCGCGCGTCAAAGTCCGCATCCGGGCAGCCTGCGGCGGTCAGCCGCTGCTCCACCTCCCGCACCGCTGCGCGGGGGAGCATTGCTTCGCTTACCATTTGCCCTCCTCCGGGGTCTCGGGCAGCACGGGGGTAACGGCTGCAATGGCCACCTCGATCATGCTGTCGTCCGGCTCAAAGACGGTGAGATGCTGCACCCAGATGCCCGGCTGCCGGATGATGCGGGTGGCGATGTTATCCGACCGGCCGCACCACTTGAGCAGCTCATAGCTGATGCCCATGACCAGTGGCAGCAGCAGCAGCTTGCACACCACCCGCAGACCAATACTGCCCCACGGCAGCACACTGTACAAAAACACGCTGACGATGACCACCAGAATGAGGAAACTGGTGCCGCAGCGGGGGTGGAAGCGGGTGTACTTGCGCACATTCTCCACGGTCAGCGGGTCGCCCGCCTCGTAGCAGGCAATGGTCTTGTGCTCTGCACCGTGGTACTCGAATACGCGGTGGATCTCCTTCATTTTAGAGATGCCCACCATATAGGTCAGGAAGATGGCTACCTTCAGCACGGCTTCCAGCACCACCTTGCCCCAGCGCCCCAGCGGCAGCAGACGGTTCACCCCGCCCACAAGGAAGGTGGGCAGCACGGTGAACAGCAGAATGGCCAGCAGACCGCCCAGCACCGCAGCAACGGTCAGCAGTGCGTTCTCGGCTTTTTCGCCCAGATGCTCCCCCACCCATTTTTCAAAGGCAGTCTCCTCCTCGGCGGGGTCGTAGTCGTCCCCCATGCTCACCTGTGCCGAGTACATCATGTAGCGGTAGCCCACGATCATGCTTTCGATCATGGCAATGGCACCGCGCACCAGTGGGATCTTCATCCACACCCCATGGGTGGGGGTGGGGTCGAGCTTGGTCTCAATGGTGCCGTCCGGTTTGCGCACGGCACAGCACATCTGTTTGGGACCGCGCATCATGATGCCTTCCATCAGTGCCTGCCCGCCTACGCTGGTCTTAAAGCGTTCCTTTTTAGGTTGATTCATTGGTTTCTCCCGATATCCGCCCCTGCCGCTTGCGGCAAAGGACGGTCTTTTTTGTATTTTATCCGGGGCATATCCCCGCGCAAAGCTCATTTTAGCACACAAATGTGACAAAATCTGTAGTCCGTGGCACTGCTGTACGAAAATCAAATGATACCGCTTGACCCGAAGCAAAAGCCTTCACCCCTTGGGGGGAAGGTGGCGCGTAGCGCCGGATGAGGGGTAATTTCCCGCAAGCAGCTGCTTGCCTGCGCCCTCATCAGTCACCTGCGGTGACAGCTTCCCCCGTCCGGGGGACGCCTTTATTCGGAAAATTGATTTTTATGGCGTACCTCATGCCTTGTGATACAGCGGCAGACCCAGCGTGACCACCGTGCCGCGCCCGAGGGTGCTTTTGATGTCCAGCGTGCCGTCCAGCGCGGTCATGATGGAATCCACCAGCGCCAGACCGATGCCGCTGCCACGCACCGAGTTGCTGCCCTTGTAGAACTTGGTCTTTACGTTTTCCAGATCCTCCGGCGGGATGCCGCGCCCCTGATCGATGATCTCCACAAAGGCCTTGTACTCCCCTGCCCACAGTTTGACCGTGATGCGCCCGCCGGGGGCAGAGTACTTGATGGCATTGTCCAGAATATTGATGAACACCTGCCGCAGACGATCCGGATCGGCGTAGACAGGGATCATCTCCTCCGGCTCGGTGTAGTGGAGCAGCAGTCCCTCCTGCCGGATACGCGCCTCGCAGAAGAGCACCGCATCGGTCAGCTCTGCCACCAAGTCCAGCGGGCGGCACTCCATGCGGATGCGTCCGTTCTGCAGGCGGCTGAAATCCAGCAGCTCCTCTACCATATTGTTCAGCCGCCCGGTCTCGTTATTGATGATCTCCAGCCCCTTGCGATAGTTCTCGTCCGTGGGGTCGTCCAAGGTCATCAGGGTCTCCACCCAGCCCCGGATGGAGGTAAGCGGGGTGCGCAGCTCGTGGGACACCGAACTGATGAACTCGTTTTTCATCTTCTCGGTCTCTTCCAGACCCTCAGCCATCTGGTTGATGGTGCCGCGCAGCCGGTCCACCTCGTCGTGGGGGTCACCGGTCAGGGGCAGACGCACGTCCAGCTCGCCCCGGGCGATGCCGGCGGCGGTGCGTTCCACCTGCCCCAGCGGCACCACGATGCCCCGCACAAAGTACAGGCCGGACATGACCGTGAACAGCAAAATCGCCACCGCAAGGAACACACTGATGATGATGGCGTTTTTGACCTGCCGCTCCACCAGCGCCAGACTGGTGACCAGCCGCAGCGCGGCCACGTCCTCGGCGTCGTAGGGCACCAGCGAGCAAGCCGCCATGACTACCTCGCCGGACTGGGTGCGGTATACCGCCACGCCCAGACCGTCCGGGCCGTTGAGCGCCTGCTCAAAGTCCTTACTGCTGACGATACCCTCCGCGTCTGTACCGCTGGAGGAGGCAATGACGCCGCCGTAGCTGTCCAGCAGCATGAACTCGTATTTATCCTTATCGGCAAACTGTTCCACCATGCGCCGCAGCGCCAGACTGCGGCTGGCGGCGGCGCTCTGGGCGGTATCGCCGGTATACATTTTCAGCTGACCGGTCACCGAGGAGAACCGCCGGTACATGATTTGCTGCACGCTGCTGTAATAGCCCCGGGTATAGCTGTACAGGAACATTGCCTCGGCCAGCAGCACCACCAGTACGGTGATCAGCAGGTTGCCCCGCAGCCAGCGGCGGGTGATACCGCTTCGCATAACAGTGTCCTCCTTTCGGTGAGTATCGATAATAAAAAGATATTTTTTTGTGATTCAGGAAAGTCCGTAGGACTTTTCTGAATCACATTTTTATTCTTCCCACCGGTAGCCGTAGCCCCACACGGTCATGATGTGGGTGGGGTGGCTGGGCTCGTCCTCCACCTTCATGCGCAGGCGGCGGATGTTCACATCCACGATCTTTACGTCGCCGAAGTAGTTTTCGCCCCAGACCCCTTTCAGGATCTTTTCACGCACCAGCGCAGTGCCCGGGTTGCGGAAGAACAGCTCCATGATCTGAAACTCCACCTGTGTCAGTTCAATGGGCTGACCGGCCTTCAGTAGAACGCGGCGGTTCTCGTCCAGCACAAACTCGCCGCTGGTCAAAGTGCCCAGCGGGGTATTCTCCCGGCTCTCCCCTTCCTTGGTGCGGATGACCCGGCGGCACAGCGCCTCCACACGCGCCAGCAGCTCGCTGACGCTGAAAGGCTTGGTCATGTAATCGTCTGCGCCGATGGACAGGCCGCGGATCTTATCCTGCTCCTGTCCCTTGGCGCTGAGGATGATGATACCGATCTGCTGGTCGGTGCGGCGGATGGTCTCGCACAGCGAGAACCCGTTCATGCCCGGCAGCATCACGTCCAGAATTGCGGCATCACAGCCGGGTTTCTGTGCCAGCAGCGGCAGAGCGGCTTCGGCGCTTTCGGCCTCCACTACCTCCATCCCCGCATGGCGCAGGTTCAGGGCGATCATATCGCGGATATTGGCTTCATCTTCTACAACAAGCACTCGTACCATGCAGCATCCTCCATTCCTTAATTCAGCAGATACAACGCCTTGGAAAGGCGGTAGTTCGTGTCAGATAGCAAAACGTCCGGACCCATTTTGGCCTGCACCTGACGGGACGCTACCACGCCCAGCCGGGTCCAGCCGGTGGAGTTGGCCGAGGTCCTTGCCAGCCGTACCGTCAGCACCAGCTGATTCTCGTCCACCGTGCGCAGCTCCACTGCGCCGTCATATTCCTCGCTGTCGGCCAGTTTCAGATTGCCCTCCCACTCAGCGGGCAGTTCGATATAGCAGTTGGTCTCTTCGTCCAGCAGGCCAAAGCTTTTTTCCGGGTGGCTGCTGGTGTAGTCCATCCAGACGATAAAGTCCATGCGGCGGCTCTGGCTCAGGTTCAGCAGACCCGCCTCGTCCGGCTGGGTGGGGATCTCCACGATGCCGTCCCCGTCCAGGTCTCGGCTGACCAGCGTGGGCACGTTGCGCAGAGAAGCATTATACAGCCGCTGGCTGCTGATCCTTGTGGCGGGCACCATTTGCTGGCTATTCTCATCGTAGCACAGCAGCACCGAGGCCAGATTATTGCCAGAAATGCCGGTCCAGCCGTCCAGCACCAGATAATGCCGTCCATCCGCGCCTGCGCCCGCCGCCACCGAGGCGCAGCCGGAGAACTTATCCGCAGAAAGGCCGTTGACTGCCACCTGCCGGAAGCTGCCCTTGCGGTCTGCGGTCAGCAGCTCGATCTGCACGCTGCCGTCCTCCTGTGTAGACATCAGAATCAGATCCTGACTGCTGCCGCCGGTGATATTTTCCACCAGATACTGCTCGTACTGCTGTTCCAGAATGGTGGACAGGGTGCCCTTCTGATAGGAGTACACCGCCAGATAGTGATCATTCTGGGCGGCGGTATAGCCCACAACCAGCTGGCAGCTGTCTGTATCCTGCAATTGGGCAAGGCTGACGTTCTCCACCGTTTCGGCAAGGCCTTCCACGCTCTGGCGCACCTGCCAGCTTCCGGTGTCGTCTCGCTGCAAAATGGCAACGCAGACGTTGGCGGTCTGGGCGGTGGTATACAGCACCGCCGCGTCCTGCTGACCATCGCCGTCCAAGTCCTGCAGCACAAAGGGAGAAAGCAACTCCCCCTGAATGGGATATTTCAGCTGGGCGCTCTCCCCCAGCCAGTCGTTCAGGGCAGTTTGCAGCGCACCGTAATCGCCGGAAAGTTTCGGGGCACGCAGCAGTTCCTCTACCTGTGCCTTTTCGTTGGCCGGCAGCACGGTCTGGCAGCTGCACAGCACAAAGCACAGCAACGTGCACAGCACCAGCCGCAGCCTGTGGGTTCTGTTCATACCGGTCAACCTCCTTCCGGGCATAAAATGCTATTTTCAGTATACCACACTTTGCGGACACAAAAAAGGGGGTGGGCATATCTGGCGCTTACGCGTGGGACGATTTTGAATGGCCTCCGCTTGCGCTCTGGCCATGAATAGCGGAAGAATTACCTATATTTCGCGTTTGTCGCGCTCTGCGGAGCGCTCCAAACGCTATTTTCACGGGAAAGGCCGTAGAGGAAAACAGGTAGCTTTGCCCGCAACGCCGCTGTTTCCAAAGGAAACAGGCGTTGCAGATGCTGTTTCGATTTACGACCCCTCTGGTGAAAATGGGTTTCAGGAAAGTCCGCAGACTTTCCTGAAACCCGAAATTAAAATAACTTTTCCGCTGAATATGGCCAGAGCGCAGCGGAGGCCATTTTCAATCGTTTTACGCCTCGATCAATTTGCCTAGTGCAAAGGAGTAGATGCCCTTATAGGTCACCTTTTTAGGGGCAAAGCGCTTTTCGATGGCAATGGCGTAGAGGTTCAACTGGGCGCGGTAGGCGCGCAGGAAGTCGCTTTCCGCCTTGCGGCGGTCGGTCTTGTAGTCCAGCAGTTCCAAATGGTCGGGGTACACCAGCACAAGGTCGGCAATGCCCTGCACCAGCACCTGCGCATCTGCGGCAGCGGGCAGTTCCTCGTGCCCCTGCGCCGCCAGCACTGCACCAGCGGGCAGCGCGGTGATAAAGGGCAGCTCCCGCAGCACCTGCTCGGCGGCGCAGATCTTTGCAAAGGCCTCGCTTTCCACAAAACGGCGGATGCACACCACATCCAGCTTTTCCGCGATCTCCGGGGCGGTCAGCTGCAATGCCACCTGACGGTCCCGCTCTGCCGGGATGGCCTTGTCCAGCGTGCCTGCAGCCTTGGCCGCAGCCAGCCGGGCAAAGTCCGCGTGCTCCAAAAAGGCGTGCAGCGCCGTGCCCATCTCGGCGGCGGTCAGGCCGTCCTTGGAAAGGAAGCCCGGACGCTCCAGCGTGGTCTGTTCGGCCTTGTGCACGATGCTGGTCACGCTGACCTTGGCGGGCACCTGCGCAAGCGCTGCCGCCGGGTACTGCCACGCAAAGTTCTGCCGCAGTTTCTCCACCAGTGCCGGGTCGGTCTCCGGCGTTTCGTCCGGCGTATCCGTATCTATTTCCTCGGACAGCTGCACGGCATCGTCGCACACCCTGATGGCCATCACGCTTTCGGTCTGTACAAACAGCAGCTCCCGGTTGCAGGAAAGCTGCCGCAGCACCCCGCCGTTCGGGTGCACCAGCAGCGCCGCCCGCAGCCAGTCGGCAAAGCTGTTGGCCTGCTGATGCAGCGTGGCTCCCGCCCCGGCAGCCAGAAAAGCCGCTGCCTTAGCAAAGGGCTTTGTGCTCTTGCCGCTGCTTAGGGGCACGGTGAGGATGAGCTTATCCTGTGCACGGGTGAGCGCCACATACAAAAGGCGCATCTGTTCGCTGCGCAGTTCCTTGGCGTGGACAGCGGCCAGCGCAGTGTAGGCAGCGGTCTTGTAGGCGCCCTCGCCGTTTTCCGGCCGCAGCCGCAGCCCCGCGCCGTAGCTGCGCACGTAGCCCGTCTCGGGCGTGCGCCGTGTGATGGGCGGGTCAAACAGCCGCACGACGTTGTGCTCCCGGTCAAAGAGCTGCTCCACGGCGCTCGTGAGCGCACAGTGCACGTGCGCGGGGTCGGCGTGCGTGTCAAAGGCCGCGAACGCCTGCGCGATCGCGTCGATGCGGCACTCGCCGCTTTTTTCAGAGCCGAGCGGCTGCCCGTCGTCATAGTAGCCGCGGCGATACCACGCGCCGTCCCACGCGGCCTCGGCTGCGCGCGTGCAGCGGTCGGCGGCCAGGGCGAGCTGTTCGGCCGCGTGTCCGCCGATGAGGGCGGCAAATTTCCGCGCCGTGACGGCGAAAAACCACGTCAGCCATACGCTCTCGCCGCGCCCCTGCGCGCCCACACGGTCGAAGGCGTCGTTCCAGTCGCCGGTGCCGATGTGCAGCAGGCCGTGCGCGCCCACGCCCCGCGCCAGCACGCGCATAAAGGCGCGGCGGCAGTGCTCGAGCACCGTGCCGGTCTCCGCCCCCGGTGTGAGCGGCTGGTACCGGTCGCGCTCGTTTTCCTCCAGCTCCTCGCCCGCAAGGAAGGGGTACTCTGCGCTCAGGATCTGCGTGTCGCCGGTCTTTTGTGCATACTCGCACACAGCCCATGGCAGCCACAGCAGGTCGTCCGAGATGCGCGTGCGCACGCCGTGCTCGTCCCCGAAACCCGCGTGCCACCAGTGGCACACGTCCCCGGCGGAAAACTGGTGCGCGCACGCACGCCCGATCTGCGCACGCGCAGGTTCGCTGTCGAGCAGCAGCAGGTTCACCGCGTCCTGAAGCTGGTCGCGGAAGCCGAACGCGCCGCCGTTCTGGTACAGGCTCGTGCGCGCCATCAGCCGGCAGCACAGCGTCTGATATGCCGCCCAGCCGCCGAGATAGCGGTTCATGGCTTCGTCCGGCGTCGTGATCCACAGGCGCGACACCGCGCCCAGCCACCGCTCACGCACACGGTGCAGCGCGCGCACGGCCTCGTCCGGCTGCGTCAGGCGCAGGAGGTTTGCGCGCGTATCGCACCCGCACACGAGCACGCCCTGCCGCTCGACGACGCCCTCGAGCGCAAAGCAGGGGCTCAGCCCCGCGCCCGCGCGCCGGTCCATCTGCCCGCGCAGGAACGAAAACCGGTCGCACGTCCACCCCGTGAGCGGCATACCCGCCGCCGCGCAGACGCGCAGGGGCGTGTCTACGCGTGTGTTCCCGGCCGTGAACACGCCGCCGGAATACGCTGTCACCACGGCGGGGGCGTCCGCGTCGCGCCCGGCGCAGACGAGGTCGGTGTGCCACGTGATGCGCGCGCGCCCCGCGCACTCGATGAGCAGCACGCGCGCGTTCGCATCCTCGGGTACGAATGCCGTCACGCGCACGGACATCCCGTCCACGGTGCGCTCCCACGCCGCCCAGCCGAAGCCGTATTCCACCCGCGCGTGCCCGTCGTCGTCAAAGAGCGATACCGCGCCCGTGCGCGTTGTCATGCGCAGCGTCTCCGTGCCGCGCAGTACCCACGGGTCGCACAGCCAGCGGTTGATGCGCCCGGTGTGCGCGTTGCGGTACCACAGATGCCCTGTGCCCGCGTCGGTCGCAAGAAAGCCGAAGCGCCCGTTCGTGAGCACGTTGCTCCACGCGCGCGGCGGCAGTCCGGTGAAGGCGACCGTGCCGTCGGCGTCCCAGTGTACCTCGCTGCCGGTGGGCATTGTCCGCCGGTCGCCCGGCGGGGGCAGCAGCGGCAGCGTGCAGCGCGTGTGCGCCATGCCGGGGCGGATGGCAGCGGCCGCCGCCACGTCTGCGAAGGCGTCCTCCGGCACGAGGTGTACGCCGCCGGGCGCATCCAGACAGTGCGTGAGATCGAGCGCCGCGAGCGCTCCGCGCACCTTCGTGCGCGTCGGCTGGAGATAGTCTCCGCCGTCGGAGGTGCACAGCGAGAGATCGCACCCGATGCCGAGCGCGCGCAGCAGCGCCCACTGCCGCAGCACGTGCGCCTCCGGGCGCGCGCACCAGACAGGCAGATCGCCGGAGATGCCGTGCGCCCAGAGTGCCGGGCGCTTGAGCTGCTCCGCTGCCGCATCCGGCGCGGCGGTCGGAAACAGCAGCGGCGAGATGTGCGCCATCGCGCCCTCGAGCTCTGCGTCCGTCATGCCGTATTGCGCCGCCAGCGTCCCCGGCAGCGCCGCCGCCGACTCCGGCGGCAGCACGAGCGCGCGCTGCGCCGCCGCGAACGCATCGTCCTCGTGTGCGCCCACACCGAGCGCAAAGCGCACACGCCACGGCGTGTCCGGCGGTGTGTGCACCGCAACGCGCACCTGCACATACCCTGCGCGCAGCCAGCCTGGGATCGCCCCTTCGGCGTAAAAGTCCGCTTGCCGGTCGCATACGGCGCACAGCCACGTCTCCGGCTTCTCGCCGCGCCCGAGCCGGCGCAGCAGCAGCGCATTGCGCCGCAGCACGCTCTGAAAGCCGAGCCGCGCGAACGCCGGATGGTTGACATAATCCTCCCATGGCGCGAGCACGGCCTCGAACGTGAGCCGTACCGTGCCGTCGATCCCGTCGGGGGACGAGAGCGTCAGCGCACGCACCTCGCTGTTGACACGCTCCGGTACGGTGAAGGTCTGCACGGCGGTCACGCTGCCGTGGCGCGTTGAAAACTGCGCCGCGCGCACCGTAAAGCGCCACCGCGCCGCATCGGCCGTGCCCGGCAGCAGCGGCGTGCACACGCCGCCGGTCTCGAGCGACAGCATCGGCGCGGCGGCGGGGTCGCTGCGTGTCCCCCGGCGGCAGACGCTCAGCGCGTGCCAGCGTGCAAAGCTCTGCCCGGCCTCGGTCACGGCGAGGCAGT
>OLSX01004415.1_pt1 | contig 10525 bp, 7 predicted proteins | sample 1673141 | NCBI WGS metagenome assembly OLSX01 (sample SAMEA3136759, study PRJEB25190) | human gut metagenome | biome: human gut; feature: human-associated habitat; material: faeces | place: Austria | collected 2013
CGATTACTGTTTTTCCTTCTTTTCATTCAAATTATTGAACGGTAGATCGTTGAACTGAAAATTCAAAAGTAATCGACAATTGTCCGTAACTCTTTTCAACATGTCGACAGTTATTTTTTCTCAACATTCCTTCATCTTTCGGCGGGTCGGGCGGCGCAACAAGTTTTCAAAACTTTTTCTTGGTTTTTCCGAAGTTTCGTACACACGGTGTTCTGTGCGATTCTGCAACTTTTCGACCCTCTTTTTTATTACGAGTTATTGCGGGATTGTACACAACTTCTCAACAGGTTTTCGCCATGTTTTCAACAACTTTTTCGGCGATCGAACGATAGAGGGATTCGACGGCCGGATCGGTTCCCGCGGCCGGACGCCCCTCTTCCGATCCGTCCATAACGGATTGAACGATCGGAATATCGCCCAGGAAAGGCACGTCGTTCTGCTCGGCGAAGGCGCGCGCACCCCCGTGGCCGAAGATGTAGTAACGGTTTTCGGGGAGTTCCTTCGGGGTGAACCAGGCCATGTTCTCGATGATGCCCACGACGGGAATTTCGATCTTGTCGGCGCGGAACATCTCCACGCCGCGCCGCACGTCGGCCACGGCTACCTGCTGGGGTGTCGAGACGATCACCGCACCCGTGACCTTCAACTCCGAAATGACGGCCAGATGCACGCCGCCCGTGCCGGGAGGAAGATCGACGAGCAGGAAGTCCAGCCCGCCCCATTTGGTCTGGTGGATCATCTGGCGCAGGGCGTTGGTCGCCATGGCGTCGCGCCAGATCAGTGCGTCGGAGGGTTTGATGAAGAAGCCGATCGACATGAGTTTGATACCCATCGCGTCGGCCGGCAGGATGCAATCCTCGCCGTCGATGCGTTCGGCATCGGGCAGATAACCCTCCACGCCGAACAGTTTGGGCTGCGACGGTCCGTAAATGTCGGCGTCGAGGATGCCCACGCGGTAACCCATGTTGCGCAGCGTGAGCGCCAGATTGGCCGTGACGGTCGATTTGCCCACGCCGCCCTTGCCCGATGCGACGGCCAGCACCTTGCCGATACCGCCCGTGAAGGTATGCTGCGATGCCGCCGGCGCCGCTTTCGGCGCGGCTTCTCGGACGATGACGGCGACGTGTTCCCGGTCGAGGGAGAGCTCTCGGGCGATGGCCTCCTCGACCTGGCGTTTGATCTTCAAGGCGAAGGGGTCGCGCGCCTTTTCGAACCGGAGCGTGACGGTCACGCGGCCTTCGCCGGCGTCGATATGCTCCACCATGCCGCTCTCGACGATGTTCCGCCCGCTTTCGGGGTGGACGATGCGTGCGAGCAGCGCTTTGATTTTTTGCTCCATAACGTATCCGGAATATGACTTTTCCCGACAAAGATACGGATAAGCGAGGGCAATGTCAAATTTATTTGAACATTGCCGAGCGGGAGTTTTTTCGGCGAAGCCGGAGGGGACGATATTTTTAGGGATGCGGGTATGTGCGGCCGTTTGAAAAATTTCGTAAATTTGACGGAAGTGAAATCGAAAACCGAAGACGCGATGAATATCGAGGAGTTCAGGGAGTATTGCCTGTCGCTGCCGGGTGTGACCGAGAAGATGCCGTTTACCGCATTGAACGACGCTTACAGCCGCGACGTGCTCTGTTTTTATGTCGGGAGCAAGTGGTTCTGTTACGTCAATATCGTGCTCTTCGACCGCTGCTGCGTCAAGTCGACGCCCGAGGAGGCCGCGGAACTGCGTGCGCGGTACGAGGGCGTGCGTCCGGCATGGCACATGAATAAGCGGATGTGGAGCGATGTCTATTTCGGCAGCGACGTATCCGACGCACTCGTCTGTCGGCTGGTGGAGAACTCCTACCGGCTGGTACGCGATTCTCTTCCGGCGAAGGAACGCGAAACGTTGTAGTGCGAAGCGCCGCAAAACGGATTGTTTCGGCCGGGATACGAAATATTCCGGTGGCTTTTGCGTATATTTGCCTGCGGGACATCCCGATGCGGAACGTCCGAGGCGTTTTCGACCGGCGGAAGCGGGGCTTGCCGGCGGCGGGAAAACGACTGTTGAAAACAAAACATAAAATTCGACAATTATTTGTAAAACAGTTTGAATATGAATTTTTCGAAGACCTTTCTGGCCGGCCTGCTGGCCTTCGTCGTGGGCAATATCCTCATTGCCGTGTTGTGGAGCCTCTTCGTCATGGGGATCGTCGGTGCGCTGTCGGCGACGACCGGCATCGACGACAATTCGATTCTGCGGATCGACCTTTCGGAGAACATCGTCGAGGCGCCTCCTGCCGATCCTTTCGCCGGCGTCGATTTCCGTACGATGACTGCCACGCCCCACGTGACCCTGTTCGAGGCGCTGCGCGCGATCGATGCCGCCAAGAGCGATCCCCGCATCAAGGGAATCTATATCCGGCCCAACGGGCAGGGTACGGTCTCGATGGCCGTGTTGGAGGAGTTGCGTGCGGCGATCCTCGACTTCAAGCAGGAGAGCGGCAAGTTCGTGCTGGCCTACAACGAAGCCTACGGGCAGGGAGGCTATTACCTCGCCACGGCGGCCGACGGCGTCTATCTTCAACCCGAAGGATTGCTCGACTGGCACGGAATGGCCGTCAACACGCTATTTTTCAAGGGGCTGCTCGACAAACTCGATCTCAAAGTCGAGGTGTTCCGTCCTACGGCCTGCAAGTACAAGAGTGCCGTGGAACCCTACATCCTCACGAAGCTGTCCGATGCCAATCGGGAACAGTTGGGGCAGCTGGTGCACTCGATGTGGAGCGTCATTGCGGGTGACGTGGCCGAGTCGCGCGGCCTGACGATCGAGATGCTCGACGAATACGCCGACGAGCTGTCGGCGATCCAGCCCGAAGATGCGTTGGCGAAGGGAATGGTCGACGGATTGAAATACGAGGATGAGATGAACGATCTCTTCGCCGAGGCGGGTGTCGAGGCGGACGGTGACGGTCAGTATCGTTTCGTATCGCTCGGCCGGTATGCTGCACAGGTAGGGCCCGACATGCGGCACATGGGAGCGGATCGCGTGGCGGTGCTCTATGCCGACGGCCAGATCGTCGACGGCGAGGGCTACGACGCCGTTTACGGCAATACGCTGGCGGCGAAGCTGGCCGGTGTGCGCGAGGACAAGAAGGTGAAGGCCGTGGTGCTGCGCGTCAATTCCCCCGGCGGCAGCGCGCTGGCGTCGGATGTGATCTGGCGCGAGGTGGAGCTGCTTCGGGAGAAGAAGCCGGTGATCGTATCGATGGGCAGCTATGCGGCCAGCGGCGGTTACTATATTTCGTGCGGTGCCGATGCCATCGTGGCGGACAAGACGACCCTTACGGGGTCGATCGGGGTGTTCGGAATGTTCCTGCGCCTGGAGGATGCCCTGAAGAATAAGCTGGGCATTACGTTCGATGCCGTGAGAACCAATACGTCGGCCGATATGGGCGTGATGCGTCCCCTGACGGCGACCGAACGGGCGGCGATCATGCGCTCGGTGGACGAGGTGTACGAAACTTTCACCTCCTACGTGGCCGAAGGCCGTAACCTGCCGCTGGAAAAGGTGCTCGACATTGCCGGCGGACGGGTTTGGAGCGGCACGGATGCCCTCGCTCTCGGGTTGGTGGATACCAACGGCGGTCTGAAGACGGCCATCGCTATTGCGGCTGACAAGGCCGAATTGGGCGATAAGTTCCGCATCGTCGAGATGACCGAGGCTCCGACCGGCTTCGGGGCGTTCTTCTCCGGATTCATGGCCAAAGTCAAGGCCGACATCGTGGCCGGAGAACTGGGACCCTGGGCCGGCGAGTGGCGCAAGATCCGTGAGGCGGTGGGACAGCAGGGCGTAGTGATGTATTGTCCTTATGCGGTACAGCCGGAGATGTAGGAAATCGCGGACGGAATGCCCGGACTCACTTTAAGTTTTCGATCGATTATGGAGATATTGAAAGTAGAACACGTTACCAAGCGCTTCGCCAGACATACGGCTCTGGACAATGTGTCGCTCACGATTCCCAAGGGGTCGGTTTACGGCCTGCTCGGACCCAACGGTGCGGGCAAGACCACGCTGATCCGCATCATCAACCGCATCACGGCGCCCGACGAGGGGAAAGTCATCTTCGACGGCCGCGAAATCCAGCCGCAGGATGTCTATCGCATCGGCTATCTGCCCGAGGAGCGCGGTCTGTATAAAAAGATGAAAGTGGGCGAACAGGCCGTCTTCTTCGCCCGCCTGAAGGGGCTTTCGCGTCACGAAGCGGTGATGCGGCTCAAGAAGTGGTTCGTCAAATTCGGCATCGAATCGTGGTGGGACCGCAAGGTGGACGAACTTTCGAAGGGTATGGCCCAGAAAGTACAGTTCATCGTCACGGTGCTGCACGAACCTGAGCTGCTGATCTTCGACGAGCCTTTTTCGGGTTTCGATCCGATCAACGCCAACCTTTTGAAGGAGGAGATTCTCGGCTTGCGCGACAAGGGTTCGACGGTCATCTTTTCGACCCACAACATGTCGTCCGTCGAGGAGATCTGCGACCATATCACGCTTATCAACAAGTCGCGCAACATTCTTACGGGTCGTGTGGACGAGATCCGGCGCAGGCACGGCAACAACATTTTCCAGGTAGCCTATCGGGGCGATGCGGAAACGCTGCGCGGTGTGCTCGAAGGTCGCTGCGAGGTGCTCGAACAGCCCGAGCCGGAGTTCGGGGCGGCCTATTCGTCGCTCAAGCTGCATGTGGAGCGGGATGCCGACGTGCGGGAGGTGATCGCCCGAATCAACGATGCGGTGGAGCTGCGCTCCTTCACGGAGATCATCCCGTCGATGAACGACATCTTCATCCGGGCCGTCGGGGGAACCCTCAACGCGGAGTAATCGGAAGAAAACGAACAAGTAAAAGTAGAAAGCCATGGCAAATTCGAAGATAGGAATTATCATTACCCGGGAATTCAACGAACGGGTGCGCAAGAAGTCGTTCATCGTGACCACGATTCTTATGCCGGTGCTGATGATCGGTCTGATGGTGGCCCCGGCGCTCATCATGCGCTATTCCCAGGGGGAAACCCGGCATATTTCCGTGATCGACGAGAGCGGTGTGATCGCTCCCCGGCTCGAGAGCAGCGAGGAGGTGGTCTATGAGCCGACCGACCTGACGCTCGACGAGGCTCGCAGAGAGCATACCGACCGTTTCGGCATACTCTGGATCGGCAGGGACATAATGACCAATCCCGGCAACGTGAAGCTCTATACCAACGGCTCCTCGGCGATGTTGGTCGAGGAGAGTGTGTCGGGGCAGATCGCCGACATCATCGAGAAGGAGAAACTCAAGGACTATAACATCGAAAATCTGTCGCAGATTCTCGACGAGGTGAAGACTACGGTCTATATGCAGGTCTTCCGCAACGACCAGATGCAGGACGACGGCAGCGACAAGCAGGCCAATTCGTCGGCCGTATCGACCGTCGTGGGGCTCGTGCTCGGTATGATCCTCTATATGTTCCTGATGATTTACGGTGCGATGGTCATGCAGTCGGTCATCGAGGAGAAGAACAACCGGGTGCTCGAAGTGGTCGTCTCTTCGATCAGCCCCTTCCGGCTGATGCTGGGCAAGATCCTGGGTATCGCCTCCGTCGCGGTGGTGCAGGTGCTCATCTGGGGCGTGCTGGTGTGCGGCGTGGGTGCGCTCGTCATGCCGCACCTGATCCCCGCCGAGATGATGGGAAGCGTCGAGGCGATGCGTGCCGGGACGCTCGATCCGACAGCGGCGGGCGTCGATATGGAGATGGTGCAGACGCTTGCTACGGCGACCGATTTCGGATATGTCTTCCAGATTTTCGCCTACCTGCTGCTCTACGTGATCGGCGGTTACCTGCTCTATTCGGCGATGTTCGCCGCTGTCGGTTCGGCTGTCGATAACGTGCAGGACGCACAGCAGTTGCAGACCCCGATCATGCTGCCGATCATTTTGAGTATCTTCGTGATGATGGTGGTGATGAAGGACCCCAATTCGCCGCTGGTCTTCTGGTGTTCGATGATTCCTTTCACCTCGCCCGTGGTGATGATGGCCCGCATCCCGTGCGGTATTCCGACCTGGGAGATCGTCGTGTCGCTCGCGGTGCTCTACGCTACGTTCATGGCTATGGTATGGCTCGCGGCGAAGATTTACCGCGTGGGTATCTTCATGTACGGCAAGAAACCCACCTTCAAGGAGCTTTACAAGTGGATCCGCTACAAATATTAGCGGGCACGCTGCGGGGGCGGCCGGGTTTTACTTTTCCGGGCACCCTTTTTGCAGGCGGTGAATACATAAAAGTTTTTTCATAAATAGATTTTTTGATCGCGGGTCCCGGTTGTCGTAAGACGTCCGGGACCTTTTCGTGATCTCTGTCCGGAAATATCGTCGGATCGCGGGTATGTTTCCGATGGTACGAGTAATCCGGCATTACTCCGGTTGGACACGAATGAGAGGTTTTGCGTCCTGATACGTCGTTTCGGCAGAAGAGAGGATGTGTCCCGACTTTTGTTCGGAAAGGGCTTCGATGGCGCGAAAATGCTCGTTATTCGCTTTCCTGCGTTTTTGCGACGAAGGTCCGGTGTTTGGATGAACCGGCGTTGCAGCCGAAAAAATCGTGATTTCGGCTGTGCGATCTTATCGCGTTGTTTCTCCGATAAGAAGGCGGTGTGTCATAATTGCCCATTGCTGCGTTATCTTCGGGATTCGGACTCGATCGTTTACACCGAGTAAACTCCTGTCTTCCTCACCTTCGAAGCTTTGCATAGGGCTAATTCTTATGCATATAAAAAGGAGTGTGCCGAAATTCCTATTTCGGCACACTCCTTTATGGAAACGATGCGGAATTACCAGATAATCACGCGCTCCTCGACCGGCATATACATCTTGCCGTCGGTGATGTTGAAGGCGTCGAAGAAATCCTGGAGGTTGCGCAGCGTAGCGTCCACGCGCCATTGACCGAGCGAGTGTACGTCGAGTTTGGTCAGACGGGCGATCTCCTCGTCGCGGATGTTCTGTGCCCAGACGGTCGCGTAGCTCAAGTAGAAACGCTGGGCCGGCGTAAGTCCGTCGATCGGCTCGGGTTCGGTGCCGTTCAGTGTGTTCATGAGTGCCGTGTAAGCCACGCGCAGACCGCCCTGATCGGCGATATTCTCGCCCAGGCAGAGCGAACCGTTGGCGAAGACGGCCGGCTGGTCGCCGCGTGCGGGCAGCACCTCGATCGCGTCGAACTGCTTGACCAGAATGTCGGTCTTCTGTTTGAAGGCTTCGGCATCGGCATCGGTCCACCAGTTGTTCATGTTGCCGTCTTTGTCGAACTGACGGCCTTGATCGTCGAATCCGTGCGTCATTTCGTGGCCGATCACTACGCCGATAGCGCCGTAGTTCACCGCGTCGTCGGCTGCCGGGTTGAAGAACGGCGGCTGGAGGATTGCTGCCGGGAAGCAAATTTCATTGGTGGTCGGGTTGTAATAGGCATTGACCGTCTGGGGAGTCATGAGCCACTCCTCGGGATCTACCGCCTTGCCGACTTTGGCGAGTTGATCGCGGGTCGCCCACTCGCTGGCACGCTGGATATTCTCCCAGTAGGAGAGGGTCGGGTCGATTTCGAGCGTGGAGTAGTCCTTCCATTTATCGGGGTAGCCGATCTTCACGTGGAAAGCGGCGAGTTTCTCGCGGGCACGCATCTTGGTCGAGTCGCTCATCCAGTCGAGCTGATCGATGTGCTGGCCGAGGGCCGTGCGGAGGTTCTCCACCAGGGTCATCATGCGGGCCTTGTCTTCGGCGGGGAAGAACTTCTCGACGTACATTTCGCCTACGGCCTCGCCCAGGGCGCTGTTGGGAATGGCCATGGCACGCTTCCAGCGGGGGCGGGGCTCCTGTTTGCCCGACATCGTGCGGCCGTAGAAGTCGAACGATGCGGCGTAGAAGTTATCGTCCAGGTAGGGCGCTGCGGCGTTGAGGTATTGCGATGCCAGGTAGTAGCGCAGGTCCTCGATCGGAGTAATTTCGATCAGCTTGTCCAACGCCTCCATGTATTCGGGCTGGCAGACGATCACACGCTCCGGATTGATTTTGGCAAAGTCGAAGAGATACTTCCAGTCGATAGCGTCGTAGTTCTTTTTCAGATCGGCGGTCGCCATCGGGTTGTACATGCGCTGCAAGTCGCGCAGTTCGACGTTCGAACGCATGTTCTTGGCCAGTTCGGTTTCGATGCGCATCACGGCGTCGGTCGCTTTGCTTACCTGGGACTCTTCGAGTCCGGCCAGCGTGAAGAGCCGGTTCAGATAAGTTTTGTAGGCTTCGCGGATCGACTCGTTCTCGGCGTCGAGGTAGTAGTCGCGGTCGCCCATGCCGATGCCCGACTGTCCGATGTAGAGGGCATTGACTTTGCTGTCCTTCAGATCGGCCTGGGGACCGAAGCTGAACAGGGGCGAGCTCGAAGTCAGCTGCATCACGGACAGGATCGGAGTGAGTTGTTCCTTCTTGTCGAGGGACAGGATGGTTTCCAGCTCGGCCTTGACGGGAGCGGCGCCCTCCTTGTTCAGACGTACCGAGTCGAGGCCCAGCTTGTAGAGGTCGGCGATTTTCTGATTGACCGTGCCCTTCGCAGGGTTCTCCTTGGTCATCTGGGTGAAGAGCTCGTTGATGCGAATCTCGTTGTTGTCGCTCAGCACGTTGAACATGTTGTAGCTCGAATGTTCGGGTTTGAGCGGATTTTTAGCCTGCCAGCCGCCCGTGGCGTACTGGTAGAAACTCTCGTTGGGGGCGACCGAGGTGTCCATGTTGGACGGATCGAGCGCCGGCGTCGAGTTGGTCGGTTTGTTTTGGCAGCCCATCATACAAAGAACGGTTGCAGCGAAAAGAATTTTTTTCATTGGTTGTTTACTCTAAATATTTTAAGGTTTCTGTCTGTTTTCGATTCAGTACGGAGAGCGGTTCGATGGGACCGCGCTCTGTTCGTGCCCGGCTTATTTGCGGATGGCCGCCACACCCGGCAGCTCCTTGCCTTCGATGTATTCGAGCAGTGCACCGCCGCCCGTCGAGACGTAGCTCACCTTGTCGGCCAGGCCGAACTTGTTGATGCAGGCCACCGAATCGCCGCCGCCGATGAGCGAGAAGGCTCCTTTCGAAGTGGCTTCGGCGATCGCTTCGGCCACGGCTTTCGAGCCGGTAGCGAACTTGTCCATCTCGAAAACACCTACGGGGCCGTTCCACAGGATCGTCTTGCAGCCCAGGATGTGTTCGCGGAAAGTCTTCTTGCCCTCCTCGCCGATGTCGAGACCCATCCAGCCGTCGGGGATGTCGTTCACCGGAGCCTGGCGCGTATCGGCGTCCTCGGCGAATTTGTCGGCGATCAGCGCATCGGGCGAGAATACCAGCTTCACGCCGCGCTCCTCGGCTTTCTTCACGATTTCGAGTGCCGTGGGGAACATCTCGGGCTCGCAGAGCGAGTTGCCGACTTTGCCGCCCTGCGCCGCTGCGAAGGTGTAGGACATACCGCCGCCGATGACGATCGAATCGACCTTCTCCATCAGGTTTTCGAGGATCGAGATCTTGGTCGAAACTTTCGACCCGCCGATGATCGCCGCGAACGGGCGCCGGGGGTTCAGCATCAGACGATCGACCGCCTGCAATTCGTTCTCCATCACGTAGCCGAACATCTTGTCGTGGGGGAATTTATCGGCGATCAGGGCTGTCGAGGCGTGTGCGCGGTGCGCGGTGCCGAAAGCGTCGTTGATGTAGCAGTCGGCATACGAAGCCAGCCGCTCGACGAACTCTTTCTGCGAGGCTTTGACCGCTTTTTTGGCTGCGGCCTTCTCCTCTTCCGAAGCATCTTCGGCAAGTCCGCGGGGCTTGCCCTCCTCCTCGGCGTAGAAACGCAGGTTTTCGAGCAGCATCACCTCGCCGGGCTTGAGGTTTCGGGCTGTTTCGGCCGCTTTTTCTCCCATGCAGTCGCCGGCGAAAATCACGGGTTTGCCCAGCAGCTTTTCGATCGCGGGTACGATCTGTCCGAGCGAATATTTCATATCGTTGTTCTTCTTGGGCCGTCCCAGATGCGACATCAGGATTACCGAGCCGCCCGCGTCGAGTACCTTGCGGATCGTGGGGATCGCCGCCCGGATGCGGGTGTCGTCCGTTACCTGGCCCTTGTCGTCGAGGGGGACGTTGAAGTCCACGCGGATAATCGCCCGCTTGCCTTTGAAATCGTAAGAATCGATTTTGAACATAATTCGAAATATTTAATGGTTGAACGTGCTGGTTCCACAACCGGCTATAACGTGACAAATTTACATAAAATCTCTGGAATAACCTCGAAAAACGGGAAAAATGACGCTAAATGACTTAATGTCAGAGTAGTTACGGTGTCAAATGATGACAAGCCGAAAAATCGGAAAACGCAAAGAAAAGCGGATTTAAGAAGAAGAATGGTTTGCAAATCATTACCCGTGAAAGAGTAAGATTTAACATATGAGAGATGCTATTGCACCGTTTGTCACCGATTTGCGTATCAAGGTCTAACT
>OLSX01004425.1_pt1 | contig 10501 bp, 9 predicted proteins | sample 1673141 | NCBI WGS metagenome assembly OLSX01 (sample SAMEA3136759, study PRJEB25190) | human gut metagenome | biome: human gut; feature: human-associated habitat; material: faeces | place: Austria | collected 2013
TTTGGCTTGTATGTCTCGGGATTTTGGCATATTCATGACAAAACACCTCGCGGGATAGTGGTGTGTGAACAGTAACCAATTGCCCATTCTACATTCTGATCGATATTCACTCATCTTTATTTCTGTCTTTTCTTCGTTGGTATCGCCAGGATGATGATCGTAGCAATTACAAACAAAGTTCCAAGCATCATCTCTTTTTTTGGTTTTGTTTACTTTCATTGTTCGTTTGCATATTTCTGTTATCTTTCCTGTCTGTATTATTATGGATTCTGAATATTTGAGAATAAGTATAATCCGCTGTAACGACACTTGTCAAGAAAGCAAAATACCGCAGAGACTTTCTTTGTCTCTGCGGCGATTTATAGCCCTGTTATAATCAGATATAGTTTCCATCATGTACACTCTGCACTGTAAATGCAGATTTCTTTTTCACGAAATCAATCGCATCTTTCACAGTGATTCCGTCAATCTGCCAGTTCGCATAGAAACCATCCAGAGTCTTTAATGTCTCGTCTTTTGCTGTATTTTCATCAAGAACAAGAAGTACGATCAGACCTGCTGCCTTAAGATGGCGGACAGTTTCTGCATAGTTTTCACTCGCTGCCGGATGATACAGATATGTATGTTTTCCAAGTACAGTCAGTCCCTTTTCTACCTGCTCTGCAAAATCAAGAGTGATTCCTTCTTTACCGATCGGGAATTCCACTACTACCGGTGTCTGACCTTTCAGTCCTGCACGAACCTGCTCGTCCACTTTTCCGATCTGGGATCTATCCTGAGAAACAAAGGTTTTTCTCACAACACCGCAGGCAGAAGTCATATTTGTGACACGATCTATCAGGATCAGCTCACCCAGTGTTCTGTGCCTGTCAAATTCGTCTACAACGATCTTCTCCGAGAATTCCAGAGTACAGGAAGCAATCTCATTTTTCTTTAAGGTATATGCGCTTTTCTTTTCACCTGTATTAACATCCACAGAATAATTGATCTTTGTAACCAGGCCGGGGATCATCTTTGTACCGATTTTTACAAAGAAGTTCTTGCCATCCGTAAGAGCATTATCATCCATCCAGAGGATATCTGCTTCCACAGAGTCTGTAAGAACTGCGCCGGAATCAATGGTAAGTACACATCCGCGGGAAACATCTACTTCTCTGTCAAGCTGGATGGTAACAGGCTGTCCCTGTACAGCTTCCTGAACTTCTTTATCGCCAACAAGAATACTCTTTACATGAGCTACTTCTTTACTGGGAAGAGTAGTCACAAGGTCGCCTGCCCTGATGGCACCATTTTCAATCTGTCCCTGGAATCCGCGAAACTCATGGTTTGGTCTGCAGACTCTCTGTACAGGCATATAGAAGCCCTTCTCTGTATCTTCCTTAATGTCTACGGTTTCCAGATGGGAAAGAAGCGCCTCACCTTTATACCATGGCATGTTGTCAGATTTGGTTGTAACGTTGTCACCTTCTGTGGCAGATACCGGAATAATAGTTACATTGGCAAGTTTCAGTTCTTCTATCAGTGCTGCGATCTGATTCTCAATGTCGCGGAAACGTTTTTCATCATATTCAATAAGATCCATTTTGTTTACTGCAAACACAAAGTAACGGATTCCCATCAATGCGCAGATTCTTGCATGACGTCTTGTCTGTACCAGTACTCCCTGTGAAGCATCCACCAGGATAACTGCCAGATCTGCAAAGGACGCACCCACTGCCATGTTTCTTGTATATTCTTCATGTCCGGGTGTATCTGCAACAATGAAGCTTCTGTTATCTGTTGTAAAATAACGGTATGCAACATCAATGGTGATTCCCTGTTCACGCTCTGCCATCAGACCGTCCAGAAGAAGAGAATAATCAATGGCACCGCCTCTGCTTCCTACTTTGGAATCCAGCTCCAGAGCTTTCTCCTGATCTGCATAGAGAAGCTTTGCATCATAAAGAATATGTCCAATCAGAGTGGATTTTCCATCATCCACACTTCCGCATGTAATAAATTTCAATAATCCTTTCATTCTAGAAATACCCCTCTCTCTTTCTTCTCTCCATGCTGCCTGCTGCCTCGTGGTCGATCACCCTGCTGGTACGTTCAGAAGAAACAGCACTTAACGTCTCATCAATAATCTCATCCAGAGTATCTGCTTCAGATTCAATACCTCCAGTAAGCGGATAGCACCCAAGAGTACGGAATCTGACTTTTTTGTTTTCAATCTTTTCACCCGGACGGAGTTTTAATCTGTCATCATCCACCATAATGATATTTCCGTCTCTGTAGATGACCGGTCTTTCTTTCGCAAAATATAACGGTACAATTTCGATATTTTCACGCTGAATGTACTGCCAGATATCCTTTTCTGTCCAGTTGGAAATTGGGAATACTCGCATACTCTCTCCCTTCTGGATCTTAGTGTTATAAAGCTTCCACATCTCCGGTCTCTGGTTTTTCGGATCCCATGCCTGAGCTGAATTACGGAAAGAGAAGATTCTTTCTTTTGCTCTGGATTTCTCCTCATCACGACGGCCGCCTCCAAATGCCGCTGTAAATCCATATTTGGTCAGAGCCTGTTTTAACGCCTGTGTTTTCATGATATCTGTATATGCAGAACCATTGTCAAATGGATTGATTCCTGCCTTTACACCCTCTTCATTGGTGTAAACCAACATATCAATTCCGTTTTCCTTTGCGATTCTGTCGCGGAATTCGATCATCTCATGGAATTTCCATGTAGTATCAATGTGAAGGAACGGGAATGGAGGTTTCTCCGGGTAAAATGCCTTCATCGCCAGATGGAGCATAACGGAGCTGTCCTTTCCTATAGAATAGAGCATAACCGGCTTTTCACACTCGGCTGCTACTTCCCGCATAATATAAATCGCCTCTGCCTCAAGCGCATCAAGATGAGATAAGTTACTCATTGCATTATCCTCCTCTGTTTGTTTATACTCGGAATCTTTTCGTACTTGAGCAAATACACTAGAGCGTGTCTGAAAAATCATTCCCGCAATCTGCACGCCCCACTTTGCGGTATATTTTGTCCGAATTCGGTTGTCGTAGCCCGCTACGACGCCCTCATCCGAACAAAATCTCCCACAAATTGTGACGCACATCTTGCGTAAAGCATTTTTCAAACACACTCTAAAGACTCTGAGAGTACATACTTATGTTTAATATTTATTAGCGTCTTTCTTATTAACCTGAATAGTGATCTTAGTGCCATCCGGCTTCTCCACTGTCCATGTGGAAATATCCGGTTTCTCTGATACAACCATACTTGCACCTCTGCCTCCCACATCAGCTCCAAGGAAAAAACGGATGGCATCATGCCTGCATTCCTTGATACAGGAAGTACATCCCCAGCAGTCTCTTACCTGACGGATAAAGGCTTTGTTCTCTTTATCCTTTTTGATCAGATTTCCGGGACAGGCTTCGATACATCTGCCACATCCTGCACATTTACTTTTTTGAATCCGAATGCTCATCTCTCACCTGCTCCTTTCTCTGCTGTATTCAAACCTGCATTTTCCTTTGTGATCAGATCACGATATAAGATCTTAATCTCGCCGTTTTCCATACGGGAGTTTACATATTTCATCCACTCTTCACTCTGCTGCGGGTAGTCTGTATTCTCTCCGAAACTATGCCATCTGGTTTCCTTTCTGGCTGCCAGATGTGCGATCACTGCCTGGCACACGATCAGTCGTTCGCGAAGTTCATAAATCTGCATCAGTTCATAAGTATCTGCCGCTGCCAGAGTGTCAACTGCAGGCAGCAATGCTGCAATCTTTTCATCTGCCTTTGCAAGACTCATCCCGCTGTATCTGTAGTCTGTACTGATTCCTCCTGCATACTGATCCATGATCTTCTGCATAGCTTCCTCAAGCTGCTCTGCATTCATCAAAGAACGGGAAGCATTCAAATGTAATTCGTATTCTGCTTTCTTAGCTATTGCAGTTTGAGACAGCTCCTGTTCTCCGCCACTCTCTAAAGCCCCTTCCTTATTTTCCGCTGCGATCCGGTCATCATCTTTACCATTCAGATATTCCAAAATCGCCTCTGCTGCGATCTCACCTTCTGCCAGTGCGCCGGTTACATATTTCTGCGGACATCCTCCTGCTACGTCTCCGGCTGCATATAAACCTTCAATAGTTGTAGCTCTGTTATTATCTACCCAGTAACCGCTGGCTGTATGTCCGCCTACAATATATGGCTCTGTGCCCTCAATCTCTACATTCTCTTCGGATGGTCCTTTTCCGGCTTCCATCCATTTCAGAGTCTGGGACGGTGCCATATTCAGGTAAGCTTTGTAAAGATCCTGCTCCTGTTCTTTTGAAATACCTTCTGTTCTGAGATAACATGGACCGTTTCCTTCTCTGTTCTCCATGACTGTACCGTAAACTCGCTGGGAAGTTGTCAGACCATATTTTGTTTCATAAATATCACCATGTGCATTGACCTGTCTGGCCCCAACACCCTGAGCAATAGTTCCTGTAGGAGCAATCGTGTCCTTACATCTCAATGCAATGAAACGCATCTCAAAGGTTGTCATCTCCGCACCGGAAAGAAGTCCCATTGCATATCCTGCACCTGTGTTAAACGGAGGATACCACATCTTATGTCTGGAAAATCCCGGATTATTCGGTCTGTAAAGTCCCGCTGCACCACCTGTGGCACAAAGAACTGCTTTCGCATCAATGTCGTAGAAAATATCCTCATTAACGCTAAATCCAACTGCGCCTGTGACTTTTTTGTTTTCTGTTTTATAATCTGTAATATTTACATGATTGAGAACCGTAACATTCTCCTGTTCAGCTGCCGCCTTTGCAAGGATTGGCTTCATATTTTCGCCATTGATCTTGATGTTTCGGTTTCCTCTGGCAACATATTTTCCGTTTTCGTCCTTCAGGATGACCAGCCCCAGATCTTCCATAACCTTTGTCACATGATTCAGTCTCTCTGACATGGTAAGAAGAAGGTCTTCTCTTACGATTCCATGGGCATCCTTTTTGGCATAATCCACATAATCCTGCGGCACTCTGCCTTCTGTAATATATGCGTTCAATGCATTCACGCCCGCCGCCAGACATCCGCTTCGCTTAATATTCGCTTTCTCTGCGATCAGAACTTTTCTGCCGCTTTTTTTGCCGATCACATAGGCTGCAAAGCATCCTGCCGTACCGCCGCCGATGATCAGCACATCTGTCCTGATTCTCTCTGTTCTCATTCTCTCTTACCCTTTCCTCCATACCAGTGTGCCAACAAGTTGATTTCCCGATCAGTCTTGCGTCTGAATTTCTTATTTCTTCATTGTCGTCAGTCGCCGCAGCCACCGCTGTCAGATAATTACAAAGTCATCCCTTACAGCCTCATTTTCGATCAGCTGTACACTGTCACCTCTCAGTGCAAAAATCCTGTAAAGAAATACATTCACAGTCTCACCTTCCCGGATATCTGCTTTCTCCAGGCTTCTTCTGGCAGTTACTACGGAATTGTTGACTCTCACCTGAAGTTCCAGATTATCTCCCCTGAAAGAAACCCGTTCAACCACTCCCCGGGATACGGAAGTTTTGAACTTCTCCACCTCATCCAGTTTGGAGATTTTTACAAATTCCGGGCGGACAATGATCTTGTCTGCTCCTTCTGCCTGAGCAAAGGTATGGAAATCATCCGCATTTTTCAACACAGATGGCTGTCCGAAGAAGGAAGCTGTAAAAGCTGTCTCAGGATTTCTGTAAACCCCTATGGGAGTTCCTTTCTGTTCGATCCGTCCTGCATTAGTGATAATAATCTCATCTGCTACTTCAATGGCCTCATCCTGATCATGAGTAACGAAAATACTGGTAATTCCCAGCTTCCCGATCATATCTTTTAACCAGCTTCGCAGTTCCTGACGGATTTTTGCATCAATGGCTGCAAAGGGCTCATCCAGAAGCAGCACCTGGGGATTTGGAGCAAGGGCTCTGGCAAATGCCACCCTTTGCCTCTGACCGCCGGATAACTGGCTTGGATATCTTTTTTCCAGTCCTTCCAGCCCCACCAGTTTGATCAACTCTCTGACTCTGGCATCAATTTTCTTCTTATCAGCCTTCTGAACCTTCAAACCAAATGCAACGTTGTCATAAACTGTCATATAGCGAAACAACGCATAATTCTGAAATACAAATCCAATCCCACGCTGACTGGCCGGAACATCATTTACCACTTTTCCATCAATAATGACCTCTCCGCTGTCCGGGGTTTCCAGACCTGCGATCATTCGAAGAATAGTTGTTTTTCCGCTTCCGCTTGGTCCCAACAGACCAATCAGTTTACCTTTCTCAATTCCGAAATTCACATTCCTTGATGCCTGGTAAGAACCATATGTCTTATTGATATTTTTTAACTCTACATACATATCAGGCTTCCTTCTTTCCTTTATATTCAATCAGGCTTCTGACTACCAGAATAATAACTGCCATGATCACAAGCAGCGAAGATACGGCAAACGCCGGAACATACTGAAACTCATTAAACAAAATCTCTACATGAAGAGGAAGTGTATTGGTCTTTCCTCTTAAATGTCCGGAAAGTACAGATACCGCTCCAAACTCTCCCATTGCTCTTGCCGTACAGAGCACAACTCCATACAGTAATGCCCATTTGATATGAGGGAATGTGATCTTCCAGAAAATGGTCCATCCACCTGCTCCCATCAGAGCTGCCGCTTCCTCCTCATCGCTTCCTTCTGCTTCCAGAACCGGAATCAGTTCTCTGGAAATAAAAGGAAAGGTTACAAATACAGTTGCAATAATGATTCCCGGTACAGAGAATACAACTTTAATCCCTAACTTCATGAGAAAAAAGTAAACAGGACTCTGTCGTCCGAAAATCAGAAGAAAGATCAAACCTGCAATAACAGGGGAAATAGTAACCGGAAGATCGATCAGGGTAGTGAGAAGCTTTTTACCCCTGAACTGAAACTTCGTCAGTGCCCAAGCTGCAAAAACACCAAAAACAGTGTTAAAAACAACTGCAAAGAGTGTTGCCTTCACTGTAAGAAGAAGTGCTTTGATGGTGTACTCATCTGTCACTGCAGCTGCATAGACCTTCCATCCGCTCCGCAATGCTTCTGTGATCACAGTGATCAGAGGAAGAAGGAGCATGACTGCCAGAAACAGAATGCTGATCCCGATAAGCAGCCATTTTGTGATTTTCTCCGAAGTCTTTTCATTGTTGTCCATCAGGCATTTCCTCCTCTTAAAATTCTTGCATTTCTCTGCTGTATCATACTGTTAAGGAACAGAATAAAAAATGAAACTGCCAACATCACAAGTGCGATTGCCGTTGCACTTGAATAATCAAATTCCTGAAGCTTTGACATAATAACCAGCGGTGTGATTTCTGTATAATAGGGTTTATTTCCTGCGATAAATACAACACTTCCATATTCACCCAGACATCTTCCGAACGCAAGTCCGGTCCCTGCAAAGATTGCGGGCTTCAGTTCCGGAAAAATGACTTTCCAGAAGATAGTTGTTTTCTTTGCTCCCAGCACTCCTGCTGCCTCGCTGTAAGAATTATCCATCTTTTCCAGAACCGGCTGTACACTTCGCACAACGAACGGTATCCCTACAAATATCATAGCCACTGTAATGCCGATTCTTGTGTATGCAATCTTGATACCGAATCCTGCAAAAAAGCTGCCGGCAATTCCCGAATCTGAGGTCAGGGATGTCAGTGCAATACCTGCTACCGCTGTGGGAAGAGCAAAGGGAAGTTCGATCATCCCATCCATAAGTCTCTTGCCCGGAAAATCATATTTCACAAGCACCCACGCAAGAATAGTTCCCATAATTCCATTTATTACTGCTGCTGCAAAAGCACATACAAAACTGGTATAAAAGGATGCCAGCACTCTGACCCTTGTGATGGTTTCGATAAAATCTTTAAAACTCAGCTTCGCTGTGTAGACCACCAGGCTTGCCAGGGGGATCAGAACTACCAGACTCAATATGGAAATGGTAATTCCCATGGAGAGCCCAAACCCTGGAATCACCGGTTTATTTCTTTTTTTCATAATCAATTACCACCTCTCCTGTCTCATATATTCTGTCTGTGCTTATGCTCTTGCTTCATCTTGTCTTCCTTTATCTCTCATAAATCTGATCGAAAATTCCGCCATCTGTGAAATGTTTCTCCTGCACTTTATCCCATCCGCCATAATCACTGATATTTGCCAGATTTATATTCAGATCAAACGTATCACTGTGCTTCTTCAGGATTTTCTCATTGGTGGGGCGGAAATAATTCTCTGCTGCAATCTCCTGTGCTTCGTCGGAATACAAATAATTCAAATACTCAGTTGCCACATCTCTTGTATCTCTGTAATCCACCACTTCATCTACCACTGCCACAGAAGGCTGTGCCAAAATACTTACGCTTGGAGTAACAATCTCATACTCATCCGGATAATCCCGCATGGATAGATAAGCTTCATTTTCCCACGCAACCAGCACATCTCCTTGTCCGTTCTCCACGAAAGAGGTCGTTGCGCCTCTTGCGCCTGAGTCAAGAACCACCACATTCCGGTAAAGTTTCTTGATAAATTCCTTCATCTGCGCTTCATCGCCACCATACTTTTTATCTGCGTAAGCCCACGCTGCCATGTAGTTCCATCTGGCACCGCCGGAGGTTTTCGGATTTGGTGTTACTACTCCCACTCCTTTTTTCGTCAGATCGTCCCAGTCTTTGATATCCCTGGGATTTCCTTTCTTCACCAGAAATACGATAGTGGATGTATAAGGAGAACTGTCATTGTCAAATTTATCTTTCCATCCTGCCTTGATCAGCCCTGCGTTTTCAATAGACTCAATATCATATTCCAGTGCCAGGGTTACCACATCTGCATCCAGACCATTGGCTACCTCCAGTGCCTGTTTCCCTGAACCGCCATGGGACTGTATCACTTCCACATCTTCCCCGGTCTTCTCCTTCCAGTGGTCTTCAAATATTTTATTATACTGTTCAAACATCTCTCTGGTAGGATCATAGGAAACATTAGTGATAGACACCGTTTTTCCAAAAGCCTGTACCGGCATCAGTGCCAGTACAACTGCAAGACCAAAGGCAAATAATTTTCTGATCATGTTTCATCTCCTTTAAAGTACCAGTAGTTTTTTGCATTCTCTACTTTTCATAGTTATTCGATATGTTTTATATGATATTACAAGAAATGACAGAATTTGTCAATAGTGTATTAAAATAAGTACAATTTATGTTGTGTAGATAAGAACACAAAAAAAGCAGCATCCTGAAATACAGAATGCTGCAGTCAAAATTACATATTTTTTATTCAGCAGAAGCTGCTGCCTTTTCTTTCTCCGGGAAAAGCTTTCCGAAAATAAATCTTACGAATGGTCCGGCATAAAAGATCTGCCAGAAGAATGCCATCGGAAAGTTCATTGCTGTTGTCTGGAGCCATGTGGGAATGATCTGACTTGCCGGTGCATGTTTGATCAGCACAGTTGCCGCAAAGCTCATACATGGACACATAAATGCAACGGATACTGCTGAGATTGCAAGTACAAGGTGGAACGGATTATCTCTTCTCATATCCACAATACCAAATGCAATCTTCTTTGCAAGACCACCGATGATAAAGAAATCAAGAATAAATGCAATCGGTCCCATGAATGTTAATTCATGAAAAGCTAACAGAAATGTCTCATTTGTCATTGTCCCTGTATTCAGTACAATGTTGTAGCAGATCATGGCATAAACCATTACAAACACCATGATAATCGTAAAAATAACTTCCTGAAACTTGTTTTTAGGCATAAAAATCCTCCTTAGATAGTATGAATAACATCAATTAGAGATTTGTGTTGTTCATAACCATCCAGGAGGATGTACCGTTTCCAATAATACCAAATATCTGTTTCTTAAATTTACCGTTGATTATTATATGGATTCCGGATGCAAAAGTCAAGATTTTTTTTATAAATATGGTACCCCCGGGGTCTCCGGATAGCTGCCCATTGCGATCAGAAGTTCCAGACCGATCTGTCTTGCATTCAGTACCGCTGTTTTCGCAGCACTGGCATCACCGGCAACTGCCAGAATCACTTCATTGGAATGACTGGTACCGATATTCGGAGTCATATATTGTGTAATGGATACTGCTGCGGATTTCACGGCATTATCTGCCATCACAAGACCGATAGCAGCCGGAGAACCTGCCATGAAACCAAATGCTTCACCCAGAGGTGTGCCGAAGGCTTTATGGATAGCAGGACCTGCACTTGCGGAAAAAGCAAACTCCAGGTGGCCGGATTCGCTGATGTAGACCTCACCTGCATATTTGTTAGTCAGTTCCAGAGCCAGAGAAATGGCGTGACGCACGTCGGATACATCATTTCCGCCAAGGACGATATAGTTTCCATGACCGCCCCAGCCCTTGGTATCACGAGGAAATTCAATGGAAAGAACTTCTGTGCCAGTGGCCTTCACCGCATCATCGACA
>OLSX01004431.1_pt1 | contig 10476 bp, 8 predicted proteins | sample 1673141 | NCBI WGS metagenome assembly OLSX01 (sample SAMEA3136759, study PRJEB25190) | human gut metagenome | biome: human gut; feature: human-associated habitat; material: faeces | place: Austria | collected 2013
TTAATTTTTCGAGCAATTTGAGCAACTGTATCTTGGATTTTGCCTACTGAATATTGAGAAAATTTAGGCTGAGAATTGAAAAAAGGCTATCCCTTTATTGAGACAGCCTTTTGAATTTAATTTGACTTATCTATCGTTTATTCTCTCATTCAGATTCTTCTCTGTATTCAAAGACGAACCACTTTTCATTCATATAAATTTCTATTGTATCGTCTGCCCCATACTGATAACCAAATCCACTTCCAAAATTAGACTGATTATCTTCTGTTGGTATTTCAGTTCCATCGACAGTTGATGTTATTTCTCCATCCATAGTGCCACAACGTGCATCCATGATGCTTTCTCTCCCTGTATCGTAGTATAATTTACCATCTATTCTTACCATAGGTATTCTATCCCACATGGCATTTGCTTCTGTCTGTTCTATCACGGTAATTTTATAAACCTCTCCTAATTGCGCAGGATATGATTCCATTATTTCTCCGTTATAGCTAATTTCTACGAAATCTCCAATTTGCAATTCAAGGTTCTCTTCGTTTGATATATAAAACTTATCTGCTGAATCAAGTTCCAAAGAACCATCTACCGGTTTTACTATTATTGAATCATGATTCGTTTCAATTACCGATGCCTGAAATGTTACCATTAGCGGTCTATTATCTGCCGAAGCAAGCATTTCAGTTATACAATTACCTAAAGCAGGCGTTGGTTTATAAATTCCTTGATATGGCTGTTCTACATATTCGATTCCTTTATCTACATAGTAAAAAAGAGTAGTTCCTGCCGCCCCATCACAATTTATATTGATCGTAATAGAATCTTTGTTGACCGGTGCATCATTGATTGATTGCTGACTGGTTGTTTCCATATCCATTAGCATAGATAAAAATTCATCAATAAACTCCGTAGCTTCACCTTCTGTGTTAGGTGACATAGCATATTTGTCACCGTCAGAGACACCAATCGATACAATATCCTCTCTGGCTGGCAATCTAATAGGATTCCCCTGTTCTTTTCTTCCACATGCACATAACATAATTGAAACAAAGTAGCAAAGACAAACAATACTGCATAATTTCTTTTTCATGGTCATAATCCTCCCCAAAATATATTTCGTATTATATGTTATCTAAGTGTATATTTCAATGTGTGGGAAATAGCCGGAACGTGTTTTTATGCATTGTGAATGCATGTTTATAGGCTCGTTTTCAGTGGGTACACAATTCCGAAAAGGGAGTTAATATTTTACTATTCTTCCACCTGCGCCGCCGTTTTCCCGGTGTACTGCACAGCAATGCGGTTCTCGGGATGGGCGTCTGTCAGGTACAGCACGCACAGGAAGATCCATTCTAAAGGTTTCATGATAAAATACACCAGATCCGCCGTGTATTTACTGTGGATCAGTCTCGCCACAGGGAACCCGTAAGTGTCATAAAAATGACGCAGTGCCCGGTGGAAGCCGGGAGTCCGTTCTTCCAACACCTGTTCAAAAGCATTGGCGATGCACAACTGACGGTTCACAATGACTTCATGCCCATGCCGCCTCCCCAGGCGGATAGGCTTTACGACCTTTTCATGACCGCCGGCAGCTACCGTGCAGAGATAATGTTCATCATACATGACATTCTGCGGTGCCTGCCTGAGAGACAGATTCCAGTCGCTGGTCTCCGTGAATGCTTTAATCACAGAATCCGGTGCCTGCCCAAACAGCATGAGGATTGCGATCAGGATCCCCAACAGTGGGAACATCAATACCAGTCCCAGCACCGGCCACCATGCAGCCTTCCGCAATATGCTGTCACACCAACGCAGCATGGGATTCTGATAAATCTTCCCCGTCCCAAAGTGTTCCGCCTCCGCATTCTGCACCAGTGCATTCCACTCCCGTATTTTCTTCAGAAGCAGTCGCACCACCAGCAGCACACAGCACAGTGGAAATAATAACAAATATCCATCAAGCAAAATCGTCGGCTTGAATATCTGTACTGTGAACAGGATCAGCTCTAACAGTCCCATGTACATTGCGGAAATCGACAGGACTGTCACAAGGGGCGGCAGCTTCCGAAGCGGAATGCTCTGCAGAATCTCATACCCTATAAATGCCAGCAGAATGAGTACTATAAAAGTAACCATAGAACCACTGTAAATCGGTGTATGTTTATTGGAATTGCTTAACTGCGTCTGCCAGTCAGCGGATGTCACATCCATAATCAACCCCAAATAACAAAGTTCATAGAATCCGCCCAGCCAAAATACATGCTGGTCAAACAGCCAGGCTCCCTTCACCGGACGTTCCCATGCTTCACTGATCAGGCAGATTCCTTCGCTGATCGTCAGCACCACAGGAAATACCAGTACCGCTCCCATTAAAATTGCCCAAGTAAACATTTCTGTAAAAGCCTTAATGATCTCCCATACATAATCTCTTTGCTCATAATGAATAACAGAGGCTATGATCGTAAAAAGCGCATAGCCCAGTCCGATAAATATAGAAATCAGCCATGCAAGCAACACCGGATGCTTTTTATAAAACTTTATTTTTTCCGTATTCATTTCTTTATTTTCCATCGATTCTTGCCTCTATCTGTTTCCGCGCCATATATCTGGAAATATTAAATGTCCGCAGAGATGTCTGATCCAGACGCTTCTTATTATGGTTCAGGTAATAATATCCGAATCCCTTCGGCTGATAACCGCCCCACCACTGAGCCTGCGTATCATCCCTCATAATATCCGTAGGGTTCTCCAGTTCATAGGCGCCAAAATCATACCCCAGGCTCTCCATATAAGGAATAATGACCGGTGCCGCATCCGCACTGAGATCACTCAGATAAGAGAAGTCTCCGCCGGGTGCATTGGCAATATTCACTCTGGCTATAATATAGTCGGGATGGCTGAAGGACAATGCCAGATACAGCACGGTCACTATCACCACACCATAGCGGAACAAAGGGAAGCTTTCCCTGTAAATGTTGATCAGTACTCCGATAAACATGACGAATAATACCGCCAGCATCCACAATACGAAGATCCGCAGGAAAGTCAGATAATAATACCGGATGTAAATGATCATACGCATTACGCTGGATGCGATCATGATAAAAGTACATAATGACATAATCGTCATAATTACTTTCAGTACCTTACTTTCCCTAAAAAAGCTGAGGCACACCAGTACCAGGATCAGATTCAGAATGCTGACAGCCAGCAGCTGGAAGAAGCCCTCTCTTGCATACTGTGCGTAAGTATAGCCCTCCGGCAGCTGCATTTTTCCTAAGAACAATCCGAAGATCTGAATACCGGAAAACAGCAGATACAATAGTGACAGCAGTGACATAATCGTAATTGCCAGTACCGGCTCACCCTTTCTGCGATCCTTCACTTCTTCCGGGATGCTTCTCTTACACAGATAAGAAGTCAGTGCATAGGAAGTAAAGAACAGAAATGTTACCCTGATGACTACGTTGAATATATTGCCCGGGCGGATCCAGTTCATGAAATCCGTTGTCATCTTACGGAATACCGCATCGGCAGAGCTTAACAGTCCGGCAGCGATCAGTACAATAGGCAATGCGATCACTACTCCCAGCAGCCCATACCATACCTTCTTATTTACTTTTCCCTTTTCACGAAAATAGGCTTTGCCATCGGAGAAGGGCTTGCCCAGTTCGCCGAAGCTCATAACGATCAGCTGACAGATACTCCCCACATATTTTCCCAGATTCCACTTTTTCGTATCAAAATATTGATTCAGCAGCAGACACATTACCAGCAAAAAGACCGCCAGCTTATTCAGGCTGATGATTGCCCATCCGTCCGTGCAGAAGGTGGATATCCCCAGCAGCAGAATGCTGATCATGTAAAAGGTGCTTCCTCTTTTCAAGGTAATCTCCAGTTTTGACAGCGAGAAGACAAAATACAGTAAAGTGCCTGCGAGAAAAAAAGGGAAGGTAATTCCCGATCCGTTATGAAACATGCAAAACGCATAGAACACGGCATAGAGAAACGTCACCGGTCCAAAGAAATTAAAATGTTCCTTCATGCGCTTTGTCTCCGCAGTCTCTGTCTTTTCTACCACCCGGACTACATTCTGCCCGGATATCTGTCCCTGATTTGCTGAAGTTGTTTCCTGTACTACTGTATTTTCCTGCATTGTGATCTCCCCCTTTCAGGATTTAATTGTTTTTCTCTTCTTTTGAATCTTCCACATATTCCAGAATGTCTCCGGGCTGGCAATGCAGCACCTCGCAGATGGATTCCAGCGTAGAGAAACGTATGGCTTTTGCTTTATTATTTTTCAGGATGGACAGATTGGCCTGTGTCAGATCCACCTGATTCGCCAGTTCCGTCAGGCTGATCTTCCGCTTTGCCATCATTACATCCAGATTTACAATGATTCCCATAATAGATGCCTTTCTACTTTTGAATTTCCGTTCAGCCGGCGTCATTTACATAGTCGCGTATCACACGCTCTATCACTTCGTGACTGAATTTTTAGATTGTTAAGTCGTTTTCTTTCTTGTAGCGCACGGCTTCTTCAAATACCATCGCCAGCACTTTGCTGAACATGCCTGCGATAATAAATACCAAAATGATCACCAGCATGGCAATGGTCAGGTACACCACACATCTCACAGCGCTCATGGCCGCGATGAAAAAGCTTAAGTCTCCCATTCTCCTAAGGCTCGCCACATTTTCCGGTACAAAGCAGTTCTCTGCAAGCACCGTGCCAAACATCTTGCGCAGTTCATTGATCAACAATAACGCCAGCACGCCCAGAATGGCGAATATGATCACTGCCGGAAGGTAATTCTCCTCCACTGCCTCCAGATACTTTCCTATGTATTTGAGACTGAGCGGCAGACTTATCGTCACCAGGATTCCCGCATAGAACATGAAATCCAGCAGGTACTTTGTCCCCTTCGCCAAAGATAACTTTTTCTCCCGCAGCTCCTTTTCCGACAACTCTCTCTTCTCCATAATGAATACCTCTTTCCTTCTTGGTAGCCTTAACATATCACTCTATTATACGAATGTCAATATAATTTTATTGATATTCGATAAATTTATATTGAATCTCATATATCACAGAGCAGATATAGGGTAAATAGGGAATTATTAACATAAATGAAAATAATTGATATAGACATTCTCAGTGCTTTTTTTTACAATGAAAGCAGTAAAAAAGAAAAGGAGGATTTTTATGGAATCCGTTTTACTATCCGCACGCTGTACTGCCAACACCGCAACTGTGTTCTGGAATAAGCCGGAAAATGCCAATGCCGACACAGTATATGAAGTTTCTCTCGATGGTGGACATTCTGTTCACACAAATCGGACACATTATACATTCACAGAATTGATACCCAATACTGAATATTGTGTTACTGTCTACAATATCGGCAGTATCCGCATCTGTACCTCACCTGCACGGCACCGCATCTATGTAACAGAAGAACCCTACAATGCCGTGGGTGATGGAAAAACGCTGAATACTGCCGCACTCCAACAGGCTTTTACAGACTGCGGACCAAATGACGAAGTATACTTTCCCGCCGGAATCTATCTGACCGGAGCTCTTAATCTACATAGTTGTATGGCCGTGTATCTGGAGAAAGATGCTGTTTTACAGGGAAGTTCTGACCCCACAGATTATCTGCCTCGTATCTGGAGCCGTTTTGAAGGCACGGAGCAGGAATGTTACCGCAGTCTTTTAAACGCCGGACAGCTTGATCATACCGCAGGTGCAAATTGCGAAAACATCCTGCTTTATGGGAAAGGAACCATTAGTGGCGGTGGGCATGTTCTGGCTGAGCGCATGATCGATATCGAACGGGAGAATCTCAGGGAATATCTTGCCCAAAATGCTGAACTGGTTGCCACCTGTGAGAATGACCGTACCATTCCGGGACGTGTCCGCGGACGACTTATTAATTTAAGCAACTGCTCCCGTATTCGTATTACAGGGCTGACTTTACAAAACGGCGCAGCATGGAATGTCCATATGATCTACTGTGATGACATTGTGACTGACCACTGCACGCTACGCTCTGGCGGTATTTGGAACGGCGATGGCTGGGACCCGGATTCTTCCACAAACTGCACGTTATTTGCAACGGAATTTGAAACCGAAGATGACTCCGTTGCCATCAAATCCGGTAAGAATCCCGAAGGTAATGCCATTAATCGTCCTACAAAGCATATCTGCGTATTTGACTGCCACAGCAACGGCGGTCATGGTATCTGTATTGGCAGTGAAATGTCTGGCGGTGTTGCAGATGTGCAAATTTGGGATTGCGATATAGCTGCCTCTTCCAATGGCATTGAAATCAAAGGAACCCCTAAGCGTGGCGGATATGTGCGCAATGTCACTGTACGCGACTGCACCTTCCCCCGCCTGCTCATTCATTCTGTTCCATACAATGATGACGGCATTCCTGCTTCAGAGCAGCCTTATTTTGAAGATTTTCGCTTTGAACGGCTGCATCTGACCGGACAAAAACAGGAGCACGGCACAGTGGAATCCGTTGCCCCCATTGAAATTGATGGTTTTACTGCACCTGGGCATAAAATCAAAAATGTACTTTTGTCAGACTGTGTACTGCCGCCGAATGCGAAGCTTCTGCTTTCGAGATATGATGCACTGACAATTTCCAATTTGCACACGGAAGAGGCTCAAGCTACATCCCGATACTCCGCAACATTATGATTATATTACAATAGAGAATATAACCGGCAGCATCGAAAGCTTTCTCAACATAAAACCCTGGACACAGTTTTGGCATAGACTCTGAACCAAGCCAGTATCAGCTGATGAATTTTTACATTCTACAATTTAAATATTTACCATTTTTACAAAGCGGGTGATTGTCAATGAATATGAGTAAAATCGATATGACACAAGGTTCTATTTTAGGCCGCGCAGCACAGTTTGCATTGCCGATCTGCATCGGAAATATCTTACAACAGTTATACGGAACCGTTGATACTTTGGTCATCGGTAATTTCTGTGATGCATCCGCTTTGGCCGCTGTAGCCACAAGTTCCCAGCCACTGGAGATTCTTTTGTGTATCTTTCTTGGCATTGGTTCTGGAATATCCATCCTGATTTCACAAGCGGCAGGTGCCTCCGATGCCGATCAACTGCGTAAGCTTGCACAAACCGCAGTGTTTTTTCTGTACGCTGCCAGTCTGCCGCTTACGTTGTTAGGCGTAGCTGCCGGACCGTTCCTTCTCAGGCTGATGCAGGTGCCTGCCGATGCCATGCCCTATGCCATTGTGTATTTGCGTATCACAACGTTAGGCATTCTCGGCAATATGGGATATAACTTTAACGCAGGTATTTTACGAGGTCTGGGAAACAGTACTTCCTCGCTGTTATTTCTTGGCATTTCCTGCGTTACCAATATTGTTCTGGACCTTGTACTGACTGCCGGTTTGGGAATGGGCGTCACCGGTGTTGCCATCGCAACTGCTGCCTCACTGTTTCTGTCCTGGATGTTCAGCATCTTCTACATCCGTCATACTTATCCTGCCATGAATTTTCCGGTTTTTGCGCATGGTTTTGACCTTCCTATTCTTCATGAAATGTTAAAGATCGGCTTGCCGCTCGGACTGAATACCGCACTTTATTCTGTCGGTCATGTGCTGCTTCAGGCTCTTTATAACACACTGGGATCCACCTTCGTAGCCGGATGCTCCGTTGCCGGTAAAGTCAGCGGCATTGCCAATATTGCCATTACTTCATATTCATCTGCGGCTACTGTGTTTGCCGGGCAGAACCTTGGTGCCCGGAACTACCGTCGTTTATGCTGCGGTGCATGGCAGATACCGCTCTGTTCCGGCATCGTCACCCTTGCAGGGGGATTACTTGTGACTGCTTTTTGCCATCCTCTGCTGATGTTGTTCAGCCGTGATCCGGCCGTGTTGGCTTTTGCACAGCGATATACTTATCTTGTTCTGCCATTCACCTGGGCCTACGCCGTGTTCAATGGCATTATGTGCTTTATCAATGGTATCGGAGAGATTCGCTATCCCACTATCGTAAATATTCTGCTATTATGGGTTGTCCGAATCCCTGCCGCTTATCTCATCATGTATGCCGGCTATGGCGAATATGCCATGGTCAGTGTTTCCGCCAGCTTTATTACCGGCATGATTGCCATGCTCTTCTACTTTAAATCCAGGCGCTGGGGCGCTATTTGCGCCCTTGCAAAAAACAGGAATACCCACCATTAATTACTGACTTGCCAGATTCATAAAAATTTACATACTTCCTAAAAATAATCACATGGATTTTCCTTTTGTCCTGCCCTATAATAAGCGCAATTACAGTCCACAAGGCAAAAGGAGGACTACCATGTTATATCCAATTATGAACCGTTCCCGCAGCTTGATCGATCTGGGAGGGATATGGCACTTCAAATTAGGAGATGAGACGGAACCGGAAGATACCTGGTCAGCTCCGCAGGAGATGGACCTGATTGCCGTGCCGGCTTCTTATAATGACCAGAAGGATGATCCGGCTTACCGGAATCATTACGGTTGGGCTTATTACGAGCGAACCGTGGTACTCCCGGCCCTTTTGTGCGGAAGTAACGGACAGCGTCAGGTACTGCGTTTTGATGCCGTGACCCATGTTGCAAAAGTTTATATCAATGGGAAACTTATTATGACACATAAGGGTGGTTTTCTCCCCTTTGAAGTAGAGATCACGGATCTGATTCCGGAGGATGGGCACCTTACCATCGGTGTCGCTGTGGACAACCGGATCAGCCACAGCACTCTGCCCATAGGCAATGAGGGCAATATCGCCTTCTTCGGCTCGGACAATCCAGGCATTCCCAGTGTAGAAGCCGCAAAGCTATGGAGAAAAAAGCAAAATCTTCCGAATTTTGATTTCTTTAATTTTGCAGGTATCAACCGTCCGGTACGCATCTACAGCACTCCGGCCTCCTACATCAGAGACATTACTCTGGTCCCGTCTATCGAAGGTGACACCGGCGTCTTAAATTACGAAATTCTCACGGATGGGATGGATAGTGACGCTCCTGTCACTTTAAAAATCATAGACGCGGAAAGCAACTGCAAAGCAGAAGCCACCGGCCGAAAGGGAGAGCTTCGGATCCCGCAGGTCCATCTCTGGCAGCCTTATCCCGGCACTCCTTACCTGTACAAGGCGGAAGTTCATTACGGAGAGGACTGCTATACGGAAGAATTCGGTTTCCGCACCGTAGAGGTGAAGGGAACGCAGTTTCTGATCAACGGGGAGCCTTTTTATTTCAAGGGCTTCAGCAAGCATGAGGATTCCTTTTTCCGCGGAAGAGGACTGGATCTCTGCCTCGATGTAAAGGATATTAATCTTCTACACTGGATCCATGCCAACTCCTTCCGCACCAGCCATTACCCTTACGCGGAGGAGATCTACCGGCTCTGTGACAGAGAAGGTATCGTTATTATTGATGAGACGCCCGCCGTGGGCATCGGTGCCGGAGAGAGCTGTGATCCTTATAAGACATTTCCCATAAGAGAGCATCACGAGCAGGTCCTGCGGGATCTGATCGCGCGAGACAAAAATCATCCCTGCATCGTCATGTGGTCCATGGGAAACGAACCGGATACCGAGCATTTCCCGGAATCCGCCTACGATTACTGGCATTCTCTCTATGAATTTACCCACCGGCTGGATCCTCAGAACCGCCCCGTGACCTTTGTCTGCTGCCAGAATAATTACGAGAAGGACATTGTGACCAGAACCATGGATGTAGTCTGTCTCAACCGCTATTACGGATGGTACAATCTCTCCGGTGATCTGGAGGCTGCTTCCTACGCCTGGAATCTGGAACTGGATTTCTGGGAAAAGATCGGAAAACCCGTGATGATGACCGAATACGGCGCCGATACTCTCGCCGGGCTCCATAACTGTGCGCCGGAAATGTGGAGTGAAGAATTTCAGGCAGAACTTTATAAAATGTACAGCAAGGCCTTCGACGGAAGAGACTTTTTTATCGGGGAACAGGCATGGAACTTCGCCGATTATGCCACCCTGCAGGGCTGTATGCGCGCAGACGGCAACCGGAAAGGCATCTTTACCCGAGACCGCCGTCCGAAACTGATCGCCCATTATTTCCGGGACAGATGGGAGCATATTCCGAATTTTCATTACAAGAACAAGAATAATTCATAAGATAAGCCACTTAAAAACAGCAGCGATACCTGACATATCGCTGCTGTTTCCGGATTTATTCTACGGTGATGGTGTACTCCCTGCGGAATACCCCGCCCGCCTGCAGAGTATTGCCATACTCCCGCTGTTCCAGGCTGCCGTCGAAGGTCGTCCGGTCGCATCTGCCGTACCAGGGCTCGATGCAGATAAACGGTGCTCCCTTGCCTGCGGGAGACCACAGCCCAAATAACGGAGCGTCAAAGCTTACGGTAAGGTAAGGCTTTTTGTCCGGGGTACACAGGCTCACTACG
>OLSX01004445.1_pt1 | contig 10450 bp, 9 predicted proteins | sample 1673141 | NCBI WGS metagenome assembly OLSX01 (sample SAMEA3136759, study PRJEB25190) | human gut metagenome | biome: human gut; feature: human-associated habitat; material: faeces | place: Austria | collected 2013
GGAGAAAGGCGGTCAGTTCAGCAATCGACCATACGGAAAATCCCTATGAGCTGTACATGATGGTCAATAAGCCTACGGTCTGACATTCCTCAAATATTCAGCTCCCCATTTATCCAAGAAAGATTTCTCTGAAATCCTTTCAAGTGCATGGATTATGTGTGAGGCTCCCCACAATGATCCGGATGTGAGTTTAGGTAAGCTGGTCGTTATGTTTCAATCCGCCGATCCCCAAGTCCTCATGGATGAGGATGAATACAGGGACTTTCAAGGGCTTGGCGATTGTATCACTGCTGCCGAGAGTGATTCTGTAGCCTCCCTTAAACAAACTTTATGCTATGCTTTCAGGATTTAAGTAAATAACGCCTTTAAGGTCTGAAATTATTTCACTTTTTTCTTTACCGTTCATAAGCTCGGACATGAAATCAAGGTTGACGTCTGCTTTTTCAGAAATGGAAACGGCAAGAGCGTCTGCGGTGGTATCAACGTGCGTTATCCTTACAGGAGGCTGTAATGTACGTTTTGTAAAAATGTCCGATTTACCGATAAGCTTGCCGTCCTTGACCTTTTCCAGTGAAAGAACAAGGGGAAGTGAAACGTCCTCACGGAAAATGTCTCTGTTGGTTTTATCATTTAATAATCCGTTTTTCTTTGTGAAATCATCATAAAGCTGATTCAGTTCTGTACGCTTTGAAATAATAGCTTCGTCCGAGTAACCCTCAAGCTGCATATTAAGCAGTTCACGGACGCATTTTGAAATAGCGGCTATTCCGCTTACACGCTCGTATCTCTTTCCGGTAAACGGCATTTCAGTCATAATAGAATTTTCACGGTAAAATATTTTACCGTCAATTTCAGCGTATGAGAAATTTTTGACCGTCGGATCGGCAGGAAGAATTTCAGGTTTAAATTTGTCCTTTTTCTTTCCGGAGGGTTTTGCAATAACAGACTTTTCAGCGGTATAATTTCCTTTTATTTTCTTTACCGCTTCATTTAAAATAACTTTAAGATCGGAATTTTCAAAAGGAACGACCATAGTACCTTTGCCGTAAAGCTTGTTTCCCTCTACAACTTTTCCCAGAATCATTTCCGGATTTTCAATAAAATAATTGTTAATTGTCAGACCGTCTGGATTTTTTGAGGTATACACCCAATCGGGCGCAATATCTATCATTTTTTCACGTTTCCGGAGAAAAATAATGTCGGAGGTAACTTCCGTTCCCGCATAGGATTTGAAAGCATTATTCGGAAGTCTGACAGCGCCCATAAGCTCTGCACGCTGAGAAATGTATTTTCTTACCGACGGATTAGCCTTGTCAAGAGTACCGGAAGAAGTGATAAAAGCGATTACGCCTCCCGGACGTACCTTGTCCAGAGTTTTTGCAATAAAATAGTCATGGACCGCAAAATTGTATTTGTCATATCTGCGGTCTGAAATTTTAAAACCTCCGAAAGGAATGTTGCCTACAGCGACGTCAAAGAAATTGTCTGAGAAGTCACGCTTTTCAAAGCCTGTGATCTGAATGTCAGCATCAGGATAAAGAAGCTTTGCAATGCGGCCAGAAACGCTGTCCTTTTCAACTGCGTAAATACGTGAGTTGTCTGACATTGATCCCGGCATTTTACCGAGGAAATTTCCTGTGCCTGTAGAAGGATCGAGAACAGAACCACCGTGAAAACCCATATTTTCAAGAGCCGAATATATTGATTCAATAATGAACGGGGGAGTATAAAAGGAATCAAGAACTGAAGCACGTGCGGCATTGTATTCTTCGTCAGTAAGGAGATTTTTGAGCTCTGAATATTCCGCAGACCATTGTTCATTTTTTGAATCAAAAGCGGCGGACAATCCGCCCCAGCCAACGTATCTGGAAAGTATTACTTGTTCTTCCGGTGTTGCAGGTCGATTTTCCTTTTCAATCATTTTCAGCGTTCTGATAGCTTCGGAATTCGCCTTGAATTTCGATTTAGCGCCGCCTTCGATGATAAAATCACCAGTAATTTTGAAGTTTTCAATTTTCATGTCAGACTTCATAGATTTTTTAGCTTGTTCAACGGTTCTGTCAGTATGGTCGATATATTCATAAAGATCGCTGTTCAGCAGTTGGTTGTATGAGATATTTTCTGTGACAGAAAAAACGCCGCTGTCCCTTGTGACCGTACACTCGTCGGTTATCCACGGAAATGCGCCTGTCAGAGAAACAACTTCGCTGATATTACCCGTAATCTTATGACGAAATCTGTCACCTACAGTAACCTTTTGCGGAACATCTGGCTTGTTATTTTCTTCAGGATTTTTTTCATCTGATTCTTCAATATTATTTTTTAAATCGGAATTATTATCAGGTTTTGTAAATGTTATTTCAGATTCAGGTATGACCTTATTGCTTTCAGTGTTTTCAGATAAAATGCCGTATTCTTTAAGGATATTCTTTGCTCTTTCCGTATGTATTTTATCAGATTCACTATCTGAATTGTAGTATTTCAAAGTGTATTTTGCATGATATATATGGTCATCTATATCGGCTTTGGTAATATATTCGCCTTTGGATACCAGTTCTAAAATTCTTTCAGCGACTTCTTTCCATTTGAGATGAATTTCTTTACCTTCTTCATTGTCATACTTACGGTTGAGAATAATTTCAATTCCTTTTGAATCGTGATTTTCATAGGCATAAAATTCGTTTCCCGGACGACCGCCTGTACCGTACTCTTCTTTAAGCATTTGGGCGAATTCATTTATAGAGTGGCTTTCTTTACAGAATTCTTCAATACGGAATTTACCGTCCTCAAATCCGCTGCCTCTCATTAAAGCTGCATAGATTGCCTTTTCTTCTGCGTCATATTCATAAACTACAGGTTCTCCGAACAGAGAAAGCTGTGACGGTACATATTGGTGATCTTTTAATGTAATTTGCGGCGCAGCTTTTGACAGAATTTTAAATCCCTTTTCATTCATATCCTGCTGCCATCCGTTATATGCAAGTACATCGGAAGTACCGAGCAGAATACCGCCGAAATCAGGAGCGTCAAGGTCTTTCAGGCTGATACTATTTTCACTGATCTGTTCAACTTCTCTGCGTTTACCGTCATAGAGAATCACATCGCCGACAGATAATTCAGAAACGTCTGGAGATTTCTTTTCTGTGTTTTCAAAGACAGTAGTTTTTATTTCAGATTTATCATTATCTGACAATTCAATAAGTTTGTCAAAATCAAGATTTTTAAGAACAGTATTCATATGATCAAGAGAATTAAAAAGCTGTTCATCAACGACTTTACCATCTTGTTCCTTTACGATACGGAATGTTTCAAGATCGGCATAGGCTTCAATACCTGCAAGACCGGTTTCTTCATCCGGTTTATATGCCAGTTCAATGTGATCCATATTTGAAAAGTTACCGGGAGAGCCAAATTCTTTTTCACAGTATTCATTGATTAATCGGATAGCCCTATCCATTGGATTTTCTGCTACAGATTTACTCAATTCGCCAATGGCGAATTTTTCTTTTTCAGCTGTAAAGCTGTGTGCAATCTCCTCCAGACGTTCAATATCAGCTTTGCTGACTGTAATAGTTGTTGTTTCAGCGGTAATTTTACCGGAGAATTTTATTCCGCTTTCCCCAAGCTTATCAGCAATTTTGGCAGCAATATCGGTATCATACTTTCTGTAAGTCTTTTGCGGAATGTATCTGTACGGAGTATTGCCGATTATTTGTATATCAGTTCTGTCAGAATTTCTTCCTCTGCTGTTTTCAGAAAACTGTTCTGAAGCTGTACTGTTTTCAGGTAATCTCCCTGATTCTCCGCTTCTTTGTATTCCGGACTGTTCTCCTTGAGTTTTTTCACTATCATATCTTCCATTTCGTGTGCCTGAAGATTGACGGCTATCAGATGTTTGTTCAGTTGATCGCTGTTTTTCAGCCATATAAATTCCTTGGGATCCTGATTGAGAAGATAATTCCTGCGCATTGTTACGTACTTCCCGTGAGGGATCTCCTGAAGAAGTTCCTCCGGAATCGGTTTCCAGTACCCCAATGCCGTCTTGTAATAATTCTCTCTCATTTCTTCCGGTACTATGTCGAACTCCGCTTCCGTGAATCCCAGAATCTCTTTTTCCTCCGCCGATTGTCTTTCCGATTCCGCTACCATCTCCAGAAATTCTTTCCTTTCCTGATCCGATATCTGATCTATAGGAACTTCCCTCAGATAAATCGGATAATACCGGAAATTCTCCTCGTCCAGAACGTACGTCCATCCCTTTAAGATTTCCGTATCCGGAAGATATTCCCCTGTCTTGGGATTTAGAACGTGTCTCACTCCGTCTATCATTTTCTCTTGTTTCATCATGTTCGTTCCTCCTGATTTCTTCAATTGCATTATGCCTTGTGTTTCTTACAATACTTTCAATTTCAAGAAAATACTTTTTGAAATTTCTGTTACAGCCTGTCCAATTTCTTCAATGGGATATTTACTTAATCCGGTAAGGTTTTTGGGCGATGGCTGTGCTTCTCCCGGACAGCAGCGGTAAAGTAAAGAATATGCGGCAGATTCTGCAACTACTTTGTATAAGTCTGATTTATCATCATTTAAATACTTTGCCGTACGCATAAGAGTAATATCATATAGCTGTTCCTCCAGAGTTTCAGAATCCAGATTATATTTCTCAGTGAGATGTTTGGAAACTGATTCGCTGTAATCAATATTCAGCTGACTGTCATTGATTTCCCAGACCCAAGGCAGGGGAGTACCTTCCGGTGCGGACGTCTGGGTGATGTCAAATAAATAACGTATTTTTCCGTTATGTAATGTAGGAACACCGTGTCCCTGCGGCTCACGGCTGAGACTTCGCCATGAACGTGCGTCCGAACATGCAGTAAACTGAGGGTTTTGCAGATTGATCATTATCTGATCGTCAAATGAATGTTTGTAGTGGTAAGAAGATGTCTGCAAAAATTTCAGCCAGTACTGAGTATCGGAAAGCTTTTCTTTTTCGGATTTGACAGATTCTTTTATTTCTCTTATTCTTCTGAATTCCATTATACCATACCTTTCATTTATAATCTATATTGTCAATATCAACTGAGTTATAATATTCCTTTATGTATGATTGCTGCGCAGCTGCTTCACCTGCATTTCTGGGGATTATTTCTTCAATACAGTACCCTTTTTTATTTATGTCATACTGAGTTTTGATATGGAATTTAACAAGTTCTGAATCTTCAAGATATACGACGAATGAAACGAAACCTTCGGTATCCCGCTTATCGTTGTATATGTACAAATTAAAATCTTCAGCGCTGCGCTTTGTTTCATAATCAATACCGAATTCACGGCACTGCATGGCGTATTTTTCATATATGTCATCAAACGACTGATTATATGAATTTTCAATTCCTGAACAGCAGTTGTTGTATGCAGCTTCATCATCTGAAGCAATAGCGTCGATTACCCTGCAAACCATGATTTCAGGACTTTCAGCAAAGCTCATATCTTTTTCTTGTTTCTTTCTGTTTTCTGAACATGAACAGCAGAGTATTATTACTCCGGAGGTTAATATTGTTAATAGTTTTTTTAGTTTCATAAGGAGTTCCTTTCTTTAATAAAAATGTATAGCAAACTGTTGACATTGTATATACTATATGATATAATAAAAACAAAGGAGTGTGATATTATGACACAGATTAATTTTAGGGTAGATGAAGAAGTAAAAGAAAATGCAGAACGAGCATTAAAAGCAATGGGTCTGACAATGTCTTCAGCTATTACTATGTTTTTGGTGAAAGTTGGAAATGAACAGCGTATTCCATTTGAAATAACAGCTGATCCGTTTTATTCTGATAAAAATATACGTTATCTTGAAAAAATTGTATGCGATATAAATAAAGGTACGGCAAATTTTTCAGAACATCAATTGGCAGAGGTAACTGACGAATGAAATTGTTATGGGAAGACAGAGCATGGAATGACTATATATATTGGCAAGGACAAGATAAAAAAACATTGAAACGTGTCAACAAACTTTTAATGGATATTAGTCGAAATCCTTTTGACGGTATAGGAAAACCTGAACCTTTGAAAGGAAATCTAAGTGGATTATGGAGTAGGAGAATTGATGACAACGGTAATAGGATTGTCTATTATATAAGTAATGATATTGTGCATATAATAGCTTGTAAAGGTCATTATGAAGATTAAATCATAATGTAAATTTATTACGTGACTGCTGCAGTGGTGCAGCGGTCATTTTTTTGATATAATGTATACCAAATAATGGTTGATATGTTGGAAGTGTGTCAAGATCAACACTGTCAACCTTACAGATTTCCAAATTTAAATTTTGAGAAAACTTGATAAAATCATTTATATCTATGCGGAAATTTTCATTTCCTATCCAAATAACATTATTTATAGTTTTGACGTTTAAAACCATCATTGAACTATTAGAGTATCTGTAAATAACAAGAAGATAATTTTTAAACAGATAAATAGTATCGACGACAAAACAATACAGAATTTTTCATGATGTATCAAAAATTCTTTATCATCTCTTTTAATTGATAATCCCCAAATATATACACAGCCAACAATTGCATATATTACCATACATAGATTTTCAAATTTATTAACGCCTGAAAAAGAACATAAATTAAAGAAAAACAGACATGGAAAAATTACCCCGCCGAATTGTTTTCCTTTATGTACTCGTTCATAATTTAAGTAAATAATACAACATACAAAGATCCCTACAGTCATACTTACATATTCATTTGAAGGAAAGAATGTAAATCCTAACAGAATACATAATACTGCATAACCTATATGTTTATGCTGATGATATTCTTGTAATAGAACGCTGAAAAATATTACTAATGATGTAATGATTGGCAGTATGAATCTTATAATATCAATAGGGGCATGTAATGCCATGTTTATCAAATCTTATCCCCCATTCTTATATAGATCGTGACTGCTGCCGTGGTGCAGCGGTCATTTGTTTTTGCATAGGTTTTTGCTGTGACAAAGATGGAATAAGCTGCGGATGGTTTCTGTCGGTAAAATTTCTAGTCACATTTTCTGCAATACTGCGAAGCTTATCCAAGTCTTTTTTATTCACTGTGAATGTTGTAAGGTTTGAATAAACCCTGCCGGAGAATGCAACGTTATTTTGCTGAAGCTTATCTGCAATCTGAGAAGCAATAGCGTTTGAGTATTTCAGATAAGACTTGTCCGATATTTCCTTGTATGGAGTATTACCGATAATATCACCGACAGCTTTAGCAGATTGAATTCTTTCACCGATGGGAATTTCTTTCTTTATACCTGTAATGAGTTCGTGTGTACGTACAGCATTTTCAGCAACCTTATTCAAAGATTCATGATTGTATGTTTTGAAATATATATTATTATCTTTGAGCAGTTTGGTAATATCATTGTCTTTTTCAATTGACTGTTCCAGATTTTGAATTCTGCCTTCCTGTTCAAAGACTGCCGTATTACGTTCAACAACAAAGCAAAAATTATCATATTTATTGAATCTGTCTAATATTTCTTTTGTATAAGCTGTTTTATCGGGAGAATTAAGATAAATGGTATTTAAAAGCAGTGGGGCATCCGTAACAATGAAATCAACCTTTCCCATAAGCATATCCATACGCTTTTGTTGTTCTGCAAGAATGATCTTTTGATTTTTTTCACTGCCGTCAAGCATTTCGAAGTTTTTATCCCATACCAATTCTTTGGCATATTCCTGAACATATTCCGCTACAAATCCACGTTTTTTCAGCATTGAAGTAATGTCCAGACAAGCGGTGGTTTTACCTGCACCGGGACCGCCGAATGCATTTATAACGATAGTTTTATGTACGGGGTTTTCTTTAGGTGAAGAATTATCGGCTTGCTTTTCTTTAGGTGAATTTTCATTGACATTCTGTGATTCATGTCTAATTTCAAGAAGTCTTTCGGCAACAGTAACAAGGTAATCTTCATTATCCTTGAGAAATTCCTTGCGCTCATTCATAGGATTGTGCATTAGTTCGATCATTCTGTTGACTGTATAGTCGATACGTTCAAAATTATGAAGATATTCGATAAAGCGTTTATCAAGTATCTCACTTTCAGACTGCGGAGCATAGATTCTTCCGTATTCACGTAGGACTCTGAAATAATCGCAAAAAGCATTATATGCAATCGTTTCTTCTCTTTCAAATTCTTGACGTTCAGTCACAATTTTTCTGGCTGAAATAAATTCTTCTTTAGTAGGTTTGTGATTGGGATCAAGTCCCAGACCAAAATCTTCATTAATTTTCTTAGCAGCGTCAAGGGGATTTTCGAGGTTGAAAAGTTTTTGAACGAATTTAATATGATCTCCGCCTTCGCCGCAGCCAAAGCAATAATACATTTGCTTGTCCCGGCTGACAGAAAATGATGGGCTCTTTTCATTGTGGAACGGGCAGCATGCCTTCCACCGGGAACCGGCCCTTTTCAGGGGAAGATAGGATCCCACCACATCTACAATGTCAGTGGCCTCCAGAACGCGCCGGATACTGTCTTCATCAATCCTTCCCATAAGGCGGAACCAGTCTATCACAAGGGGTACGGGTACACAAGAATACAGAATCGGAACGCCATGCGAGGAAACAAGGCCTCCACAGGCAGGGAAAAGACGGCGCAGCGCCGGCACCTTCCCGCCCCGGAGGAACACATTTCCCCATTGAGCGCGGGAGCGGAACATGCTAGCCTGCCCGTATGAAGCGCATTCACCTTCTGTTGCTGGCTTTGCTGGCCCTGTTTGCCGGCGCCCCCTTCCGGGCGGCCGCGGAGGAAACCTTCCGCGACAGGGTAGTCGTCATCCCCGTAGGGGAGGACTCCCTGACCAGCAAACAAAGCTTCGGCTTCATGAACCGCATCCTGAAAAGAGCGCAGGAGGAGCAGGCGCGCGCGGTAATATTCGATTTGAACACGCCCGGCGGCCTGGCCTGGGAGACCAGCGAGATGATGATGAAAAGCATCCAGCCGCTCACCATTCCCACCTACGCCTACGTAAACCCCAGGGCCATGTCCGCCGGGGCGCTCATCTCCGCGGCGTGCGACAAAATCTACATGGCTCCCGTCTCCTCCATCGGCGCAGCGGGCATCATCACCTCATCCGGAGAGGAAATGGATCCCGTCATGCGCAAGAAAGCGGAAAGCGCCTTCTGGGCCTTTACCCGCTCCGTCGTGACGGAAAAGGGTTACCGCCCGGAAGTGGTGAAAGCCATGATGATCCCGTCCGACCAGGAACAGCAGTTCGGCCCCGTCAAACTGGAAAAAGGCGCGCTCCTGACCCTGACGGGCAAGGAAGCCGCCGCGCGTCTGAAAGACGGCAGGCCCCTGCTGGCCCAGGGCACAGCCTCCTCCGTCACGGACCTGCTGGCCCAGGAGAAAGTAAATGCCCCCGTGGTCACGGCGGAACCTACGGCCTTTGAGCGCATCGGCCTCTGGATTGCATGGGCTTCCCCCATCCTGATCCTGCTGGGCATCGGCGGCATTTACATGGAATTTAAAACGCCGGGATTCGGCATCGGCGGCATTGTGGCCATTGCCGCGTTTGCCCTGTTCTTCTTCGGCAACAACATTGCCGGGAATCTGGCCGGCTATGAGACGGCGGCCCTGCTCGTTCTGGGCATAGTCCTTCTTTGCGTGGAATTCTTCGTTATCCCGGGCACATTCATTGCGGCCATTGCGGGCGGCGTCTGCATCTTTCTGGCCCTGTTCGGCGGCATGGTCAGCTCCTGGGAATGGGACCATATCATCCGGGACGGACAGTGGGATGACGTCAACACGCTGGCGGCAGTCCTGGGCATCCCCCTCCTGAAACTGGCCCTGGGCCTGACCGGAGGCTCCATTCTGATTGCCCTGCTGATGAAATACCTCCCGGATTCCATCCTGATGCGCCGCGTTACCAACGCCACGGTCAGCGGAGGTTCCGCCGGTGAAGCGGTCAATATCACGCGCGTTCAGGTAGGAGACCGCGGGAACGCCGTCACGGAGCTGAAACCCAATGGAAAAGCCATGATTCATGGCGAAATATGCGAGGTTTTCTCTCGACAAGGCATACTGATTAAGGGTACCCCTGTGCGCGTCGTGGACATCCGGCCATTCGACCTCGTCGTCGTCAAGGACGACTCCCCCTCCGGGGATTGACGCCATCACGCTTCTTATCTACTGCCATGCCTCTCACCGTTGGACTCATTTCCCTGGGCTGCCCCAAAAATCTGGTTGACTCTGAAATCATGATCGGCCACCTGCAAAAAGCCGGCATGACCATGACTCCGGAACCGGAACTCGCGGACGTAATGGTGGTCAATACCTGCGCTTTCATTGACCAGGCCAAGCAGGAAGCCATCGATGCCATTCTGGACATCGTGCGTGCCCGGGAAAACGGGGCTTATCCGGAAAACCAGAAACTCAT
>OLSX01004446.1_pt1 | contig 10449 bp, 6 predicted proteins | sample 1673141 | NCBI WGS metagenome assembly OLSX01 (sample SAMEA3136759, study PRJEB25190) | human gut metagenome | biome: human gut; feature: human-associated habitat; material: faeces | place: Austria | collected 2013
ACACGACAAAATCGTGTATAACAAAAAAAGTGTTCACGCTGATTTGCAAAAATTATAAAAGCAGCGTGAAGTCGCCCTGAAAATCTAGGCATATTTTATCATATCAGATTGATAAATTCTAATTATCGATTGACGAGATTTTTACTGTTTTCCTCTATTCTCTACATCTTCATTTAATACATTTTCTGCGAATTTGACAGACTCTAAGATGTTGCTTTCCCTGCATTCTTCAGGGAACTTATCAGCAAGATTCTTATATGCTTGCAAAAGTTCTCGACTTCGGGTTCGCTCTGCCAGATTATCAATTATTTCACTAATCCAACTGAATTCTTCCGCAGTACATTCATTTTGAAGAAACGAGATTGTCGCATCAACATCTTCACCTAGTATCTCTATTTCTTCGTTCCAGCATTTTTCGATTCCAAATGACCATTCATCACAGCATTCTGCTGCAATTCGGCTTCTCTCTCGAATAATTTCTTTGAATTTCCCTATGTTCATTTTCTTTTCCCACCTTCATCGAGTCACGCCAACACGACCCGGATTATCTCGATTGCCCAGCTCCCAAGAACAAAAAAACCTGCATCCGGAAAGCAATCTCAGCTAAGCGGTGCAGGTTTGTTGGTTGTGAACCCTCTAGAAAAAGTGAATAATCTTTTTATTCACTGTCATTATTGCTGATAATCCGATTCAGCACGTCCTTCGCCACCGGTCCCGCCGATGCGTACCCGGTGCCGCCGTTTTTAATCCATACCACGAAGGCCAACGGATAATCCTCATTATCGATGAATCCCACGAACCAGCCGTCTTCTCCGCTGCCGGTTTCCGCGGTACCGGACTTGGCATAGAGATTCAGCCCGTAGAAATTGGACTCCCCGTAGGTTACTTTGACGTTGTTCTTCATCATGGAGCGCAGCTCGTCGGCGGTTTCGGAACTGATGTATTCTCCCAGGGATTTGCCGGATTTGCCGGCGGACAGGAAGCTGGAGGATTTCATCAGCTTCGGCTGGACCGGCTCGCCGCCGTTGGCGATGGCGCCCATGTATACCATCATGGCGCACGGGTTCACCTGGTCATCGTACTGACCGATGCCTGCCCAGCTCAAGTTCACCTCGTTGTCCTCCGGAAAAGTGAAGGAACCCGCTTGAGTCTTGATTCCGTCCACATCCACGGATTTGGTCAGTCCCACTTTCTGAGTGGTGGTGGAAAGGTTTGCGGCACCCACCTCCCGGGCCAGTTTTCCGAAGGCGCCGTTGCAGGATACCGCAAGGGCCTGGCGGAAGTTCACCGTACCGTGGGCCGAGGTGCAGGTGATATCATCTTTATTATAGCGGTTCTTTCCGTCGCAGGTGAATCGGAAGGAATCCACATCCACGCCGGACTCTAAGGCGGAAGCCGCCGTCACCAACTTGAAGGTGGATCCCGGTGTCATGGCCCCCTGCAGGAAATTGTTGAAATAGATGGAGTCTCCGCTGTCATTTCCGCTTTGATCCAGCTCCGGATCGAAAGCCGGCGTACTCACCATGCACAGAATCTCTCCGGTCTTGTAGTTATAGACGCCCACCGTACCGGTCTTGCCGGAAAGCCGTTCATAGGCCGTCCGGTTGGCTTCCGCATCGATGGTCAACGTGATTTTCTTGCCCTCTGCCGAGGTGTCGTAGGTTCCGTTCAGCAGATCGTATCCGATCAGGTCCCCGCTCCACATGTTGATGGCACCGGTGGCCACATTTCCGGCCGGATCGCCCACCGTATGCACGGTAGCTTTCCGAAGCTCCGAGTCGTCGGAATAGTGTGTACCGTCCTTATCACACTTCAGAAGCTGCGTCCCGTGGCGGTCATAGATGGTTCCTCGGTTCAAGTTTCCATCCACGTAGATCTGCAGATTTCCGGAGAAGCTGGCCCAGGTCTTTCCCTGAGTCACAAAACGCCACACGAACACCCCGGTCCCCAGGAACAGGACCGCTGCCAGAAGCAGACATATTGTTGCACGTCTTTCTACTTTACGCATGGATAGCTCCTCTTCTTTCTATCGGTCCTTCGGCCGCCTCACACCTCTTCTGCGTCCTCATCGGTCTCCTCCGCATAATCCTGCAGAGATACTTTTACCTTGGACCGCTTTATGGCGATGCTGGCATCCTTCCGCATATCCGCCGCTTTAAAGAATGCCAATATGGCCCATGAGGCCATCATACTGGTACCTCCTGCCGACACAAACGGGAAGGTGACACCGGTGAGCGGGAACAAATCCACCGCACCGAACACGTTCAGCATGGTCTGGAAAAGGAAGAACGTGGACGCACCGCAGGCCCCGATGGTGTAGAAAGTGGACCGTCCGGCCACGATGGAATTCACCGCAAAGAGGCACAGGGTGATGATGCACACAATCAGCAGCAGAGCGATGATCAAGCCCCACTCTTCCGTCACCATTCCGAATACCAGGTCCGTATTGGAGGCGCCCACTGTTTTCAGATATCCGTTTCCGGCGCCCTGTCCCAGGAGTCCGCCTCCGGCACTGTAGCACATGGTTCGAACCTGCTGGTATCCTTTGTCCGCCGGATCGTCCCACACATGTCCCCAGATGGAAAACCGGTTGGCGATATACGGCATAAAACGAAGAATCATCAGTCCCATGATTCCGGCACCGACTCCAGTGAGAATCAGCCGGGACAGATCGCCGCTTCGCAGGAAGGATACCACCAGAAATGTGACGAAGAAAATCAGTGCTGTACCAAAGTCTCCCATCACCGCCAGGCATCCCAGGCAGTAGAAGGAAAACAGCACGTACTGCATCAGGTTCTTCTTCTGGAACAGCTCTTCCAGGGTGGCGGCTCCCACCAGAACGAAGACGATTTTCACCAGCTCCGACGGCTGAAAACCGAAGTTCCCGATATACACCCAGTTGGCGGCACCGTACTTAATCTGGCCGCACACCAGGTTGAAGGCCAGCAGAAGCACCGACGCCACTGCCATGATGGGACGAATCCGCTCCGTCCGATTCAAATCCCGAAGGAAGAGGCAGATGACGAAGAACATCAGCAGGCCGATGACAACGGATACGAACTGCGTGAACGTTCGCTCCGGCTCCGAGGATGCGGTAATCGCCAGGCTGATGGTGGACATGAAGAAGGCAATCAGCTCAATCTCAAAACCCTTTCGTCCCATCGCCTTTCCGGTGAGGATGTACACCCACATCACCACACCCAGCAGCAAAATGGAAAGAAGGGCGGTCGCCGTCACTTTCGTCCCCATTCCCAGAATCAGCTGCACCACAGCGAGAATCTGAAATGCCGTAATACCCAGCATCGCCGACCACGGTGACAGCGGTTCTTTATCCATCAGCCGAAGTTCTTCGTTGTTTCGAGTTTCCTCCAAGCTAATCGAGGCCAAGGTCGTACGCACCCCGCCCAGGGTGATTTTGTCCCCCGGCTCGATCATATACCGCCTTCCGGGCACCAGCTTCCAGTCGTTCACCACCGTTCCGTTGGTAGACCCCAGGTCCTTGATCATCCACTTCTCGTTCGATTGCCGGATCAGCAAAGCCTGGCTCTTGGAGACGGTTTTATCCTTAATTCGAAGATCCACGGAGGAGGATCGGCCGATGATGTTTTCCCAATGGGTGATGGGAATGCCTTCTCCCCCTTCCACGTGGAGATACCCCCATACCTCCGGCGTGGCTCTGGTGGACAGCAATGAAATGATGCACATCAACAGAATCCACACCGCCAGCAGTACGAACACCCACCGGAGTCCGGTGGTGATGTACTTTGCCGTTTCGGGATGGGAATTCGCCAGAGATAATATTGAATTCACAATGCCATTGATGGTATCCAATGTTTTCTCCCTCTGCCTGTACTACTTCTTCCAGGAGCTCTTCAGACCTACGATGCTGTTAAATACCTTCTCATCCTCGGTAGTCAGCTTCCTGTCTGCAATATAATATCCCTTCCGGAAGAACTGGAATCGGTCTTCCGGCTTTGCCTCCTTGATGGACGGCTCTGCATAACCCCAAGTATCGCGGAGGGAATCCTCGTTGAATACGGAATTTCCTTCCTCGTCCTCAATCATCATGTAATCGTACTCCCGAATCCGGATCCGAACCGCGGTACTGGCCTCCACAAAGTGGATGGTACCCTTCACCTTCCGGCCGTCCGGTGCGTCTCCGCCGCGGGTTTCCGGATCGTAGGTGCAATGCAGCTCCCGAATGGATCCATCTTCGTTCTTAATCACTTCATTGCAGGTAATGTAGTATGCACCCTTGAAGCGAACTTCATTTCCCGGGAAGAGACGGAAATACTTCTTTACCGGTACTTCCATAAAATCATCTCCGTCAATCCACAGTTCCCGGCCGAACGGAACCTCTCGCTCGCCCAGCTCCGGAACTTTCCGGTTATTTTCTACGGTGCACATTTCAATCTGACCCTCCGGATAGTTGGTGATTACCACCTTAATCGGGTTGGTCACTACGTGCACGGCCGGCACTTTATCCTGCAGATCGTCCCGGACTGCGGCTTCCAGCTGCGCGATATCCACGGTGGAGTTGGCTTTCGCCACACCGATTTCGTCGCAGAACGCCCGAACCGCTTCCGGCGTATATCCTCTCCGGCGGATGCCGGCGATGGTTGGCATCCGAGGATCGTCCCAACCGTCTACATGACCTTCGTCCACCATTCTCTTGAGATACCGCTTGCTCATCAGGGTGTGGGTGATGTTCAGACGAGCGAACTCAATCTGACGCGGCGGATTCGGCCACAGACCCACTTCCTGCAGCACCCAGTCGTACAGCGGACGGTGATCCTCAAACTCCAAAGTGCAGATGGAATGGGTAATGCCCTCAATGGCATCTTCAATCGGATGAGCGAAATCGTACATCGGATAGATGCACCACTTGTCCCCCGTATTGTGATGGGTCACGTGAGCTACCCGGTAGATAATCGGATCTCTCATGTTGATGTTCGGGGATGCCATATCAATCTTGGCACGGAGAACCGCTTCTCCGTCACCGAACTCTCCGTCCTTCATGCGCCGGAACAGCTCCATGTTCTCTTCCACGCTTCTGTTCCGATATGGGCTCTCTTTTCCCGGCTCCGTCAGGGTTCCACGGTATTCCTTCATCTGCTCTGCCGTCAGGTGGCACACATAGGCCTTTCCTTTCTGAATCAAAGACACTGCGGCTTCATACATCTGATCGAAATAATCTGATGCCCACAGTCTCTTGTTCCACTGGAATCCCAACCAGTGTACATCCTCCTCGATGGCGTCCACGTATTCCGTGTCTTCCTTGACCGGGTTGGTGTCGTCATAACGAAGGTTGCAGGTTCCGCCGTACTTCAATGCGGTTCCAAAGTTCAAGCACAGGGATTTGGCATGTCCGATGTGGAGATAGCCGTTTGGTTCCGGTGGAAAACGAGTGGCGATATGATCCCACTTTCCGGTTTCCAGGTCGTTGTCGATGATGTCGTGGATAAAATTTCCTCTCATCTCTTTGTATTCGTTCGTTTTTTCGTTACTCATTCCAGCCTCCAAATAATTAATACACTTATTTGTGATTATAGCACAATGGGAAATTTTCTACAATCAGCGTAATGCAATTCCGGGCCCGACAACCGCCGAACCCGGATATGAAAATGCCCCTATATATCCGTCCTTGACAGAATTTCCGCCGGCGTTTTCCGAAGGGTTCGGAATACCGGAAGGAGCCCTGCCAGCAGGTTAAACAGCACCAGCACGCCGAAGGACAGGAGTGCAATGCCCGGGTTCACCACATATTGGTTGGCGATGTAATCGATTCCCTGCATCAAATTGTACAGGAGGTAATACGCCGCCCCGATGCCCGGCACCGCCGTCAGCACGGTGATCACCAGAATTTCTCCGGTGAACATGCGGTAAATATCCCGCTTCTTCAGCCCGATGGCCCGCAAAGTGCCCACTTCCTTGATTCGGGACAGAAAGGAGGATCGAAGCATCAGGAAGATTTCAATGAGAGAAATCAGCAAAATGATGCCCGCCACTACCAGCGCGGAGCGCAGGTTGTCCCGGTGCTTTCGCATGTAATCGGTGCGGTCCCGCTCGTAATTTATTTTTGCGGAATACCCCTCTTCCTGCAGCGTGGTCAGCGTCCCATAGGTGTCGGTGGTGTATACCGAACAAACCTTTTGTTTTGCAATGTAATTCTGCCGAACCGTATCCTTGCTCACGTAGACGATATCGTTCTGATAATCGCTGGTGTAGAATCCCACCAATTTCAGCTTGTGCCCGTTCACCTTTCGATTGAGGGTCTTGCCGATGGTGTACCCGTCCTCGCCGTTGTGGGAATTGTTCACCACCGCCTCATAGGTATTCTTCGGTGCGGATCCTTTCTTAATCCGAAGAGCCGAAGAACGCAGGTCGTAATTCACGATGGCGTTGTCCTCCTCGCCGGAAGCCTCTGCGTCCATCTCGTCATCCTCGCCGGAATCCGAAAAATCACTCGCCGTATCATCCGTTCCCTTCTTCGCATTGGACAGCACGTCGATGGTCTGACTTGCCGGAATGAAAATGGACGGGGATTTGGTGTCGGAAACGCCCACGATTTCGTAATCCTTCAGGTGCGGAATCTTAATCCGCCGTCCTATGAACTGTTTTACGGAAGTCAGTCCCACCATGTTGCCCGCTTTGGCCTTGATGAATTTATCCAGAATCATCCGGTCGATGACGATTTCATGCCCCTTCTCCGGAAGACGTCCTTCGATTACATCTTTGGTCTCCAGCTCTTCCGAATGGCTCAGGGAGCCGGTGAGGCCGGCAGACGCCTGGGCGGTCTGATAGTAATCGTCCATCGGCAGAGTCACGCAAATTCGGGTATCTCCCGGCGTCACATAACTTACCCCGTTCATCTTCCGGATTTTCTTCAGCATCGACTCATCGTGCTTCGGGTTGGCCACGGTGATGTAATGACTGTTGGTGGTGAGGAAGTCCTTCTCCTGCACGTTGAAAATACCGAAGATGTTGCTCACCGCGGTAAAAGTAAACGCCGCCGCGCACACAAATCCGATGAGCAGGAGTTTTTTCAGCAGGCTGAATTTCCGCACATTGCGGAAGCCGCTGGCCAGCATGTTCCAGACGTTATATACGGAGGTGTATTTCGCCTTAAAATTCTCCGGCATGTGCTCGTCGTACCGGAAGTGCACGTCCTCGTAGATGGTGGAATCCATGGCGCTGTAGTGCGCATCGATCATCTCGATGTTGGCGGTTTCATCCACCACGTGGAACGCCCCGCCGGTATTGATGTACAGGTTGCCTCCGCGAATGACAATTTTGATATCCGTCTCCCGAATCTCATCCTGATACACGTCCACCGTCAGTCCATCGTGCCGGAAACGCACTCCGTGTTCCATATCTTTCAGGTAGATCTTGTTTTCCAGCTGATAGTCCAGCTTCCGGGAAGGATCATTCTCCCGGTCCGATACCACCCGGCCGTCCTTGATTCGAACCACCCGATCCGCGTAGAATTCCGCGATATCCGTCTCGTGAGTCACCAGAATCACCAGCCGGTCTTTGGAAATCGACTTGATGATGTTCATGATTTCGATGGTGTTCCGGCTGTCCAGGTTTCCCGTCGGCTCATCAGCGATGATGATCTTCGGGTTCTTGGCAATGGCCCGGGCGATGGCCACCCGCTGCCGCTGTCCGCCGGACAGAGCATCCGCCATCTTGTTCCGATACGGATAGATGCCCACTGCCTCCAGGCAGTAGTTCACCCGTTCCTTCACCTGTTCCCGATCCTTCATGCCCACCATTCGCAGGGCGATGGCCACGTTTTCAAAGACGGTGCGGTTATCCAGCAGGTTGTAGTTCTGGAAAATATATCCGATTTTCGCATTCCGGATGACGTCCACCTTGTTGGAACTCTTCCGGGTGATGCATTCCCCGTCCACGTAGATCTTTCCCGAGTTGATTTGGTCCAGCCCGCCGATGGCATTCAGCAGCGTGGTTTTACCGCAGCCGGAAGGGCCCAGCAGCGCCACGATGCCGCTTTCCGGCAGATTCAGGGAGGTGTCGTTGATGACATGAATTTCGTTGTTTTTCTTTCGGTTGAAATACTTATTTACATTCTGAAGTTCAATCATATCTACGCCTCCTCTCTGTAAACTTTCATAGCGCTCTTGCTGAAGATTTTATGGGAATATCTCTTCGCAATCAGGAGGGACATCACCAGAAGTCCGACGAACAGGATGAAATAATCCGTCGCGGACAGGAACGCCAGTCGCTCATTCACCGCCGGCACCGCGACGATTCCCCGCCGTACCAGGTTGCTTCCCACCAAAACGCCGCCGTAGGAAATCAGCATCATGAGCAGCAGCTCGATGCGCAGGATGTTATCCGTATTCTTCCGGCTGGCACCCAGAATTCGCAAGGTCGAGTAATAGGAATTTCGGGACCGCATGATCAGCCGGATTACCGCATAGGAAATGAAGAACAGCACGATGAATTCCAGTGCCAGGCGAACCATGCTGAACATCCGCAGGATAAACGCATACCCGCCGGTGGCATCCGTAAAGGTATCCTTAATCACCAGCACCTTGTATCCGGCGCCTTCCAGGGCCTTCACCGTGGAATCGGACAGCTTCTCGTCCTTCATGAAAAAGCTGCTCTGGAAATTTCCCTGATTGAAAATCTTGTTGTAATCCGACGGATTGATGTACACGTTGGACGTGTATTCGTCGTAATTGTTTTTGGAAAGACCCAGCAGGTTCCGGATATTGTCGGCTTTGAACACCTGACCGACTCGGAAATCCCGAGACTCCTCGAAATAATGGTTTTTCACGTGAAGACCCATAGTCTTTCCCCGAGCCGCGCCTTCTTCGTAGAACTGGTATGCCTGGTCTTCGGAAATGAATACCTCGCCCTTCGGCACCTTCTTGGATGGATACACCACCTGCATGCCGCTGTAATCGCTCTTCGTACCGCTAAAGTCCAGCGTTACGGCGGATGAGGCCGCTTCGGTCTTTACCAGCACCCGAGCCGCCACGTTATCCGTTACGTAAATCATGACGTTTCCGTTGCTGGACCGGCCGGCATCTTCGCTCAGCAAAACCACGCCGACCACGGTCACCTTGTCCTTGATCAGCCGGTCGCCGCCCTGTATCGCCGTGGAATTCAGGGCATCGATGTAGTATTTTTTCCCCAGAATCTTCTTGTCCATCTCCTTGATGGCATCGTAGGAATAGCATTCCGGATCCGCCACCAACACCACCTCCGTATCCTTCTTCGGAAGGCGGCCGATGGTCGGCTTTTCCTTCAGGCAGCTCACCGGATACATCGGCCCGCTGATATCGATATCGTCGGACTCAAACATGATTCCGGTGTCGATGCCCGCATCGCCCTTGATGATGTAATCCGCATTGTCCATCTTCTGAAGGCGCTCGTAATCCGAAGTGGTGAAAGCACTCCCATCCTTCTTGGTGAGAATCAGCCGCTCTGGGGAGGTATCCGTGAAGTAGTTGTTGTACCCCATCAAATCGTTGGAATGGAGGGCCTGCTTCGTGGACGCGTACTGGCTCAGCCCCGCCGCCGTAACGAACAGGTACACCAATAAAAGCAAAATGAATTTCGCCGGAAGGTTGAAGGTGTTCCGAACCCCCAGCCGAAGCTGCGACCCGGCCGACATCTTCCGGTATACCGGTCGCTCTTCCTCCGAATGCAGATAGGATTCCATCTCATCATCGGAAAGGTCCCCCGCCGCGGGCTGAATTTTCTTATCCTCGATAATTCGGCCGTCATGCATGGTGATTTTTCGGGTAACGTACGGCGCCGCCTGCTCGTAGTTGTGGGTTACGATAACCACCAGGCGATCTTTGGAAATCCGATGCAAGGTTTCCATCACCTTCTCTGCGGAAGCACTGTCCAGATTTCCCGTCGGTTCATCGGCTAATACCAATGCGGGTTTTGTGGCCAGCGCCCGGGCGATGGCGACTCTCTGCTGCTGTCCGCCGGAAAGCTTGGATGCCTTTGTCTTGGTATAGGCCGTCATATCCACCATCTCGATGTATTCCGGGATGTTCTGCTTCTGCTCCGACCGAGGCATGCCGGACAGCATCATGCTCAGCTCCACGTTCTGGTATACGGTATAGCTGTTCACCAGGTTGAAGTCCTGGAAAATATTTCCGATGTATTTCTTCCGGTACCGCTCATAATCTTCCGTTCGGTAGCCGCTGGTATCCTCTCCCGCGATGAAAAGTTCCCCCTCTTCATAGCTGTCCAGTCCGGAAATGACGTTCAGCAGCGTGGACTTGCCGCTGCCGCTCTCGCCGGTAATCACCACGAATTCCCCCATATCCAGGTTGAGATCCACCTTGGAAAATCCGGTACTCACGGTATCCTTATTGTTGTAGAACTTCGATACGTTATGAAGTTCAATCATATGCGACATAATTCTATCCTTTCTTTCCCCATGCTGTTACAGTATCGGTC
>OLSX01004447.1_pt1 | contig 10448 bp, 6 predicted proteins | sample 1673141 | NCBI WGS metagenome assembly OLSX01 (sample SAMEA3136759, study PRJEB25190) | human gut metagenome | biome: human gut; feature: human-associated habitat; material: faeces | place: Austria | collected 2013
ACTTCAATAGATTACCTATCAGCCCGACGCGAGACGCGTCGCCTCCATTAGTGCTTGCGCCTTTTTTGCAGCGCGGACTAAATACGAAGTTCGAATGATGCGATTTATTAGTATGCTCATTAAAATTGGTGATATTTACAGATATTGTAACATAAATAGCCTTATCATTTGCAGCGAATGTCTATAATATTGTATATTTGCCATATTATCATACTTTATTAACCTTGCAACGTTAACAATACATTAGCATTGCGAAAAACAACTTAGGCAAATGAGACGGAAAACAATCATGAAAAATACGCTCGCGGCCCTTTTGCTCTTATGTAGTACAACCCCCGCGTTGGCGCAAGACAAGGTCAAGCTCACCTCGAATGAAGGCGAGACTGTGTGGTTCACATTAGGACAAGACCTTGACAAGGCAGAGGTGCCGTACGTTATTGTTCGATATGACTATGAACAAGGCAATGGCTACATTATTACAACTCCCAATAGCAGTTATACTTTCAGTTTCGATGCAAATTGGTCGCTCGAACTCATACCCGATCCAGCTACCGGCATAGACGAAGTTCCAGCCACCAACGCCAGCAAGCAGGTATCGTTCAGCCTGAATGGGCGTAAACTATACATCAAAAATCTACCCGGCAAGTCGTCGGTGACACTCTACGACTTGCAAGGCCGTTTGGTCATGACCGTCCAGGCCGACAATCAAGGTTGTGCCACACTACAACTGCCTGCAACAGGCCTTGCCACCCCCTATGTGGTGCGCACAGCAAGTATTAACTTCAAAATCATTGCAAAATGAGAAATCTGTACAAACATATAGGCAGTGCCTTCATGGCAGCATTGCTCCCTTTGACAGCTGCGGCACAATCACCTCTCGAATCGGGCCATAGCATCATGGTGGGCGATGACACTTACGACATGACCGATATTTGGGAAATAGCATTTGTTGACAAAGCAACACTCGGCAGTACCCCACAAGTGACGGCTCCCTCGGTGGCCGAACTCCTAAAGCAAGCACCCAATATGCGCATTTGGGCTAAACTGCTCGATGTCACAGGTTGGGGTGCCAAGATGGTGCCGGACGCTAAAGCCGAAAAGGCTTTTGCTGAGAAATATAAAGCATATGCTGGCACCTACCCCAACAATACTGGCACCAGAACCCCTTTTCAAGCATATCGCCGCCAAGGATTCACCCTTTTTGCCGAGACCGATGAAGTGTTTAACAAAGAGTGGGGTGTGCCCATGCCGATATATGATGAAGCCACACAAAGCATTACAAACTGGGAGACCATAAAGCAAGTACTTAACGAGCAATGTGGGAAAATATACTCTAACCTCAAGCCTGGCGACCTTACCGACAAGGATAATGCCGTAAACATATTCGTGGCCACCCACCTGCTCAACAGCAACATGCAATTAGCTAACAACAGTGCTGTGCGCCATGCCACAGAATATGGCTACACCACGGGCGAGAACATAAACGAGCCTTCTACCAACTACACCGTCAACGTGTGGGACTACTACTGCACTGCCTGGCCACAAGAGAGCAAATTGCTCAAAATCACGCAAACGCCCGACGGACAATTCTACCTCAACCGTTTCAGCAAGTACGACAACGGTTTGACGGGCACCTATGTCGAGACAGGCACACTGCAAGAGGGCATTTTGGCTCACGCCCGCAACGAGGTGGACAACTCTGTTTATAATAATGTGGCATTAGATGGCAGCTATCACCCGATAGATAATATACTAAGTTTCAACTCAGACTATGCAAGTGCCATGAAGAGTGAGCGCGTACGTATGGACTTCACCACGCTGCTGCCCGAAATAGCAAGCAACAACTTGCGTGGCAAGGACGCCTACTTCCCCACCGACTACTTCAGCACACTGACCAATGTAAGCCCCGACACCAAAATACAACAATTATATGCGCGCAAAGGTTGGGTAGACTATCAAGGAGACGAATTGCTTGTTACTGGCAACTACGACTTCACGCTCGAAGTGCCCGCCATGCCCAATGATGGCAGCTACGAACTGCGCATAGGTTATAGTGTCAATGGGGTGCGTGCCAAGAGTCTGCTCACTTTTATCTGCGAAGACGAGGCTGGCAATCAAGGCACTTGGGGCGAAGCCCTGGTGCTTGACCAAAGCGAACCTTTCATGGCCAACGACTGCATTGGCCAAAAAGATGCCGATTTGAATTACGACGAAACGCTTTGCGCCGAAAACGACTATGCGCTGCACAAATTGGGCTACATGAAGCCACCAGCATACTTCCACATAGCTGGCTACACAGACAGCCCCGCCCGTGGCGAGTTGGGTAGAAGCTATAATGGTGGCAACATGCGGCGTGTGCTCACTACCTCAAAAATGTCGCCACGAAAGAGATATTACATTCGTTTTCAATCACTGGACAACGCCAGCCGAGCACAGTTGCACCTCGATTTTATTGAGTTCGTGCCGCGGCTCGTAGATGTAGCAGGTGAACCTTATCGTGAAGACGTGTGGTAACGTGTTGTACCGTATTCATTACGACATCACTGCACACCCTACAATATTTCTTATTCAACTCATTTCACACACTATGAATACCATATACAAACATACCATACGGCGCATCTTTGGTTGTGTGTTGCTATCAACACTCCCATTAGGCGTCATGGCGCAAAATGTGCGCGTAATAAAGAGCGATGGCACCATCAAGATGTACGATGGCAGCAAGCAAAACATCAAGGTGATGCCCGTGCCAACGGTCAATACCAACGACAAGGTTAAAACAGGCAGCACGCTTTATGACAATTTGCAAGCATTAGGCAACTACACCACCTATTTGCGCTTGATTGACTCTTTCGGTGGCATAAAACGCGCATTCGAGAACAAGTACACCGACGACGAACGCAAAAACATGGGTTTCATTGACACGCTTACGGTGTTTGCTCCAAACGACGAAGCCTTTGCCCGTTTCTTTGCCCACAACGCATGGACAGACGAACAAGGCAATGCCATAAGCAGTTATGAGCAACTGAGCCATGGTCAAAAGCTTTCTCTCATTAGTATGAGTTATATTCCGGGGTTCGTCACCGCTAATAGTTTGCACGCAAGCGAGAATGTCAATGGCTACCTGCGTCTGTATGCCTGGGGGGCTGCTGGACAGTTCAATCTCGTGCCCTACAAACACACGGGGGGTACAGATATCAACACCTTTCCGCCAGATGCCAATAGTGGTAAGATTGACTACACCAAAGAACTCAACCAGCACAAAGAGGATGGAGTGTGGATTGGGTATGGCACAGTAGGCGACAATGACAATACAGGTGTTGCATTTGCTTATCGGGGTGGCACCATGATATGGAATGATGACTATTGGCAATATAATGGGCTGAGCCATGATGACTTGGCTTTCGTAGGCGCAGCAGACACCATGGATTCAGAGCACATCACAATAGGCAATGCCCACATCACCCAACCCAACCAGCGGTGCAAAAATGGTTATCTGCATTTGGTAGACGAAGTGGTTGTACCGCAGCCCAACCTCATGTATACTCTGGCCCAAGCGCGCTTGGGCGGGAAATGCTCATTGGCAAGCAGTTTGGTACAAAGGTTCAACTATCTTAAATACGACGCAGAATATAGCGACATTTATAACCATATCGACTCTGCTTGGACTGTCTGTAATTCGTTGCTTGACAGAGTTGTCACCACTTTACAAACGCCAGCCATCATACTGCCCACCGACGAGGCACTGAAGGCATTCCTCTTAACCACCGATAATCCTCTTCGGTCGTTTGGCATCAACCAGGACAACTATTACGACATGCTTATGTCCTTGCCGCGCGAGGTATTGCAACCTTTTGTCAAAGAGTGGTTCCGCACATCATTCACCGACGTGTTGCCGAGTCGTTATAGTAATATGCGCAGTGCCAAGGGGCACCAGTTGTTAGCCGGTGTCACCTCGCCCGAAGCCTACAAGCTTGCGGTGCAGCAAGTCATTCCCGCTGTTGACGGTATTATTGTAGTAGTTGATGCTGTGCCAAATGCCGAGGATCTGCGCAACGAACTTACTTTTGTCAAGCTTGCTGGCCAGGTGGCAGGTGCTGCACTGACCGCAAACGACCGTTACGATGGCAAAAGAAGCACTTCTCCATTCTCTACCGATTACCAGCGCGAGATGCACAACAAACCATTTACCATGTTTGTACCTACTGACGAGGGGCTGAAACAATACGGATTGGTTGACCCTATGAGCATGGCTTCAAACAACCGCGCTTCGTGGCGTTATTGGTCATTAACCCCCCAAAGTATCAGCTATAATGGAGATGGTCAAATAGCCGTGGCGGCAAGGGCCTATCGCTATGATTACAACAAAGTACGCAACGCCGAGACCGATAGGCCGTTGGGTGCGACGTTTTCAAGTAAAGCCAACGAAAATTGTGGTAAAGACAACTATGGACCTACAAAACGCCAGTTGTTGACCGATATGCTCGACCAGCATATTGTGCTGCAAGATTTGGATAGTATGCTCAACAACCTGCGGCACTGGTATCTTTCGCGTAGCGGTATGCCCATCTACATGAAGGAGCACACCAGCACCAACATTGTGGTAAATGGTGGTATGCAAATCGACCTCAACGAAAGAGATGCTGCCGACAAACACGATTGCACCTTGCAGTTTGTAGGCCAAAACAGCACAGGCACAAGCGTATTCATAGATCGCCCCATGCAGCCAACCACCCAAAATGTGTACCAACGTCTTCAGTCCAACAATGCCTTCAGCACGTTCTTTGATTGTGCCGATGCGCTGAATAGTGCCTACACTCTGAAACAACTGCTATTTGGTGATGAGGCGTCTGAGGCTTTGATGGACCGAAAATACACAATCTTTGACGAGTCCAACGGCGGCTATGCACGTTATGGCAATGCTAACACCATGTTGGTCAACTTCTTCCATAACTTCAATTACACCATTTTCGTGCCTACCAACGAGGGTATGCAAAAAGCCGTCGAAGCAGGTCTGCCCACCATCGAGAGCATCGAGAAATTTGTCGAAGAGAGTTTGGACGACAACGGTCAACTGCCCGATGATAAACGCGAGCAAGCCCAAGCCATGTACTTCACGCTGCTCAACTTCTTGAAGTACCACTTCTGCGACAAGTCCTACTTCCTCGAACCCGACCTCGAAAGCGGCGACACCGAACAGACTACTACCGCTTGCATCGATGCCAGCAACCAACAGACTCTGACAGCAGACATCCAAAGTGGCAATGGCATGCTGATGGTGCGCGATGCCAGCAATTATTACAAAGCTGTAAAGCCCGACCTTGCAAACATCATTGCACGTGATGCGGAATTTAACGCCGAACCTACGAGGGCTAAATATATTCTGTCAGCCTCAAACGTGGTGCTGCATGGCATAGACAATGCCGATTACCTGCTCTTTGACAACACACTCAATGGCGACTTTACGCGTGCATGGCGTACACCATCTGCCGCCCGCAAGTTTGTGAAGAAATATGGCAAGTAGGCATATCGCACTCTGACAACGTACCGCTTTCCCCCTACCGCGTACAGCGACAAGTTAAAAGACTAAGCTTTTCATTTGTCATTGTACGCGGTTTGCATTACCTTTGCATCAATAAATACACGAAACAACCACAAAACAAACATATCACGCAATGAATTTTGTAGAAGAACTCAAATGGCGCGGCATGCTTCACCAGATGATGCCAGGCACAGACGAACTCCTTGAAAAGGGTATGACTACAGCATACGTTGGCATAGACCCTACTGCCGACTCGCTGCACATCGGACACCTCTGTTCTGTCATGATGCTTCGCCACTTTCAGCGTGCTGGCCACAAGCCATTAGCACTCGTAGGCGGTGCCACAGGTATGATTGGCGACCCCTCAGGCAAAAGCGCTGAGCGTAACCTCCTTACCGAGGATATACTGCGCCACAATGTGGCCTGCATCAAAAAGCAGTTGTCACACTTCCTCGACTTTGACTCTGACGCACCCAATGCGGCAGAACTTGTCAACAACTACGACTGGATGAAAGACTTCTCCTTCCTCGACTTTGCACGCGAGGTGGGCAAGCACATCACCGTCAATTACATGATGGCCAAGGATAGCGTAAAGAAACGTCTTAACGGCGAGGCACGCGATGGTTTGTCATTCACCGAATTTACCTACCAGCTGTTGCAGGGTTACGACTTTCTCCACCTTTACGAGACCAAGAACTGCAAGTTGCAAATGGGCGGTTCCGACCAGTGGGGCAACATCACCACCGGTACCGAACTGATACGCCGTACCCTCGGTGCTGAGGCCGATGCCTACGCTTTAACCTGTCCGCTCATCACCAAGGCCGACGGCAAGAAGTTTGGCAAGACTGAGCAGGGCAATGTATGGCTCGACCGTCGTTACACCACTCCCTACAAGTTCTACCAGTTCTGGCTCAATGTGGGCGACGAGGAGGCAGAGCGCTACATCAAGATTTTCACCTCGCTCGAGCACGACGAGATAGACTCCCTTATAGCCGAGCACCGCGCCGACCCGGGCCGCCGCTTGCTGCAAAAGCGCCTTGGCGAGGAAGTTACCTGCATGGTACACAGCCGCGCCGACTACGAAATGGCCCTCGAAGCTTCAAACATACTCTTCGGCAAGGCCACTAAAGACAGCCTTTTGAAGCTCGACGAGGAAACCTTCCTCAGTGTGTTCGACGGTGTGCCACACTTCGAGGTAAGCCGCGACCAGGCAGTAGGTGCAAAGGCCGTAGACCTCTTTGCCGAGGCCACCAAGTGTTTCGCCTCAAAGGGTGAGATGCGCAAGCTCACCCAGGGCGGTGGCGTAAGTCTTAACAAGGAGAAACTCGCCGCCTTCGACCAGGAAATCAAGGCCGAGGACCTTATCGACGGCAAATACCTCCTCGTGCAGCGTGGCAAGAAGAACTACTTCCTCATCACCGTGAAGTAAGTCAACTCACAACCGGCCCCTCGCAGGCCGGTCACCCTACCAACAACCCCCAACGGGCTGCATCAAGCGTGCAACCTGTTGGGGGTTGTTTTGTTAACATACGTGACGCACGATTGCTCTTTTTGGCCAATTAGTATATGCAGTCTAAAAAAATATAAATACTTTTGCAAGCAACGGAACATTATATAGCGAGGCCAAACAAACACCTAACCCTATCTGTTGGCGGAATTTTGGGTTAACGGGTTAATTGGTTGACAGGTTAACAAGTAAGTTTGCTATAACTGCTTGTTATGTCAAAGTCTGAATGCAAAGAAACAAAGATGCTTGACAAACTTACCTGTTATCCTGTTAACTTGTCAACTTATTTACTGATTTCGTCAATGCGCTTAATCCTTGCAGTAATTATGACTCAGTCAGAATTTTCACGTGTGGCACGCTCCAATCGTCGGCATGCTGTCAAACAAATGTTTGGGCTTTCCAGCGCCTTTGGCATGTTCATGGCCGTGGTGGCAATTATAGCCTTGACCATAGCAATAGGTCTTGTGGTATGGTTCTTGATGGTAGCTTAGGCAAAAGTGTTAACCAAGGCTGTGCGTTTTTGTGTTAAACAACATACTGGCGGGCGCTAATCGTCCGCCTATTTATTTATAACTTTGCAGTGAAGTGTGGCGTGCAAATACTTTCTGCATATTTGCAGGCCACGCCAGGCAACTATCTAAACGCGAAAAATACAATAAACTACTTACATTCAATACATCATGCGAAAACAGTTACTTACAGTATTTGCATTATTCCTTGCAGCCATGAGCGTTTGGGCTCAGGGCTCACCATGGCGCTATAACCGCTACAACGGTTTCAAGGCTCACAAGATTACCGACAAGACTATCGTATTCTTTGGTAACAGTATCACCAACATGCACGAATGGTGGGAAGCCTTCAACAATCCCAACATCGTCAACCGTGGTGTGAATGGTGCCGAAACCCCCATCATGCTCGAGCACTTCGAGAGCATCTTGGTGGGTCAACCTGCCAAAATATTCTTGATGATGGGCACTAACGACCTTGGCACCTCGGGCATGAACACTTCCGCACACGTAGCCAAGAGCGTGCGCACAGCCCTTATGCGTTGCCAGAAGGAAAGTCCCAACACGAAGGTATATGTGCAAAGCATTCTGCCGTGTACAGGTAATAACATCAAGGACACCAAGAACGTGCCCATTACCAACGACTCGCTCAAGAACATCTGCAACGAGTTCACCAATGCCACCTATATCGACCTTTACCCATTGTTGCCGGGCATACCCACCCACCAATATTCAGCTGACGGCACCCACCTCACCATGGCTGGCTACCGCATCTGGTGCAACGAAATAGCCAAATATGTGGGTTCAGATTGCGTATATCCTGCTGACGCAGCCGACAATTGGGGCAATCTCGGCGGCATAGCCGGCATGCGCAACACCTACTTTGCCGCTCTGCCGGTTAAGGCTGACGACATCATCATGCTCGGCGACGACAATAACGACTGGCACGAATTGCTCCACGCCAACAATGTGAAGCAGCGCGGTGGCGCTTGGGGTTACCCCAGCAACGACCTCGGCACAATGACCTCGATGCTCAACAACATCTTCAAAGGCCGCTCCGACAACAAAGAGCCCAAAATGGTGTGCATCATGCAGGGCTATAATGAAATGCAGGGTACAACTGACGTGGCAACAGTGGCTGCCAATTACAAGACATTTGTTGAGAAAGTGCGTAGCTATTGCCCCAATGCCGTTATCAAACTGTTTGCTGTAATACCTTCGCCCACACAAGCTAAGAATGCAGGACGCAGCGACGTCTTCAATGCTGAAATTGAAAAGATTGCGGCCAGCATGGACAACGTAGACTATGTACCAGGCTCATACACCTCGCTCTTGAAAGATGGTGTGCTCAATGCAAGCTACAACATGAACGGACGCCTCAATGCCCGTGGCTATGCCAAACTCTCGCAGGTTGTAGCCGAGGCTATTGGTGCTGAAAATGGCGTGACTGCCACAACCGACGCTGAGGTGGAAGAACTCATTGCCAAGATTGATGCACGCAGCAAATTGGTAAGTGCTTTGCAAACGGCGGGTAGCCTCAGCATTGGCAATGGCGTTGGCCAGTATACTACAGCTAACGTTGCCCCGGTGTTGACTGGCATTGACGAGGGTTATGCTTTGCTTGCCGACCCCGCCACCACCAACGAGCAACTCACCGCAAAGAGCACTGCCTATGCCTCGCTCGTTACAAGCGTGTTGCCTACAATCAACATGCCGCTCGCGTCAAACGACACCGAAGAGCATTGGTATCAGCTCTATACCCCCAATCGTGGCTCATTGTATAATACCTCGCAGGGTGCTGAAAAGGATTTGATAGGAGGACAGAATACAAAGTATAAGAACACCATGTGGAAGTTTGTGCAGCGTGACGACAAGTCATTCGACATCGTCAATCGTGCAGATCAAACTTACGTGAGTCCCGATGCCAAATATGACACAATGATAAAAACAACCGCAACCCGTCCTGACAAGGGTTGGACGCTGAGCTACGCCAATGTGTCTGGTGTGTTTATCATCTCGTCGGGTAACGTGCAGCTTAACCAAACTGCCAATAAGGATAAAAATAATGGGGTGTGCAATTGGAGCAACAAGAATACGTTAGGCCAAGACCGTAACGACACCGGCTGCCAGTTTGCCATCGTAGATGCACCGGCGCCTGAGGATATAAATATTGAGGACATAGACCCAACTTGCATTAAGGACTACGAGATTTCTTTGCAGACGGGTTCATTCGTTTCACCTACTACAGGCAAGAACAACGGTTTCCCCGAAGGCTACGTATTGGCCAAATTGTGGGAGAGCAATGAGGCTAATCCCAAAATAAAGGTCACAACAGGGGCAAACAACATGATGCCTTCTGAGGTGTATAAGGGTGATTACTTGATGTGGCACCCTGTTGGGGGTAATTGCGACTACACCGTATCGGTTGAGGGCGTAGGGCCTAATGGTCAGAAGTGCATCATTACGGGTTACACCTTTACCTATTCATCAGCCACAGAAGGTCAGACCATAACAGTGGCAGGCAAGACATTCACAGCCAAGGCTGCCGAACAGCAGGCTGAAGTTACTGATTTGTGCGAGACATCAACCGTATTCAAGGCGGGTGGTACAAGTGTATTGGGCAAGAGTGTGATCCTCAAAGACTTCATTGTAAAGGTATTTGTGCCAGGTTCTGCTGGTGACGTAACGGCTATTGGCAATGCCACAGCTCCCGCTATCAGCGCGCCTGTTTACTACTACGACCTTCAAGGCCGCCGTGTGCTGAACCCCGCCAAGGGCTTGTACATCACTAATACTGGCCGCAAGGTGGTGAAGTAATCACGCGCCACACATACACAAAACATAGTAAACGCAAACAAGCTCCAATGCGATGCCATATCGCATTGGAGCTTGC
>OLSX01004448.1_pt1 | contig 10447 bp, 8 predicted proteins | sample 1673141 | NCBI WGS metagenome assembly OLSX01 (sample SAMEA3136759, study PRJEB25190) | human gut metagenome | biome: human gut; feature: human-associated habitat; material: faeces | place: Austria | collected 2013
TCAACCAGGTACTGCTGCACCAGAGTGTCATCGGCTTGGAGACCAAGGCGGCGCTGGATAAGTACAACATTGTGCCCGACATCATCATCGGCTGTGCCGGAGGCGGCAGCAACCTGGGCGGTCTGATCTCCACCTTCATGGGTGAAAAGCTCCGGGGTGAGAAGGACTACCGGTTCATCGCCGTGGAGCCCGCCTCCTGTCCCAGTTTCACCCGGGGCAAGTTTGCCTATGACTTCTGCGACACCGGCATGGTGTGCCCCCTGACAAAAATGTACACCCTGGGCAGCAACTTCATTCCCTCTCCCAACCACGCCGGCGGTCTGCGGTATCACGGCATGAGCAGCATCCTCTCCCAGCTGTACCACGACGGGTACATGGAGGCCGTGTCCGTGGAGCAGACCAAAGTGTTTGAAGCCGCCGAGCAGTTCGCCCGGATCGAGGGCATCCTCCCCGCCCCCGAGTCCAGCCACGCCATCCGGGTGGCCATCGACGAGGCCATGAAGTGCAAGGAGACCGGCGAGGCCAAAACCATCGTCTTTGGCCTTACCGGCACCGGCTACTTCGACATGGTGGCCTACGAAAAGTTCCACAACGGCGAGATGACGGACTACATCCCCACCGACGCGGAACTGGAAGCCAGCTTCGCCACGCTGCCCAAGGTGCCCGGTCAGGACTAAAGCCCCCTCCAACTCTTACCCTCTCAACACACAATCGCCCAGCCGCGCCGGATTTCCACGCACCGCCTTTACCCGCAAGGGGTATGCAGCATCCATAAAGCAGCACAGCCGTTAACGGCTGCCCTACCTTACCGTTGTGAAAATCTTACCGCTTTTATCGACAGTTTCAAGCAAAAACCATCCCCGCAGGCAGTTGCCTGCGGGGATGGTCTGTTTTTCATTAAGAGTTGCTGCAAAGAACCCATCTTATGTCCGATCCGGAAAAGTTCACTGCTCCTGGGCAGTCTCGGACAGCTTTTTCAGTTCTTCCTCCTCTAAGACCCGGTAGGCTACCTTGCCCACCAGCGTTTTGGGCAGCTCCGCCCGAAATTCGATATCATAGGGCAGGGCGTATTTGGCTACGTTTTTGCGGATATAGGCCATCAGCACAGCCTTGGTCTCCTCGTTGGCGGGCACGCCGGGCTTCAGCATGACGAACGCCTTTACCTTCTGCATTTTCAGCGGGTCCGGTACGCCGATGACGCAGCTCATCTGCACCAGCTCGTGGGCGTCCAGAATATTCTCCATCTGAGAGGGGTACACATTGTAGCCGCTGGTGACGATCATGCGCTTGAGCCGCTGCCGGAAGTACACAAAGCCGTCCGGGTCCATATAGCCAAGGTCGCCGGTGTGGACCCAGGTAAGGCCGTCCTCATGGGTCTGGAGAGTCTGAGCTGTTTCCTCCGGGTGGTGGAGATAGCCCATCATCACCGTAGGCCCGGACAGGCAGATCTCGCCCTCGGTGCCGTAGGGAACCTCCTTTTGCGTCCCGTGCTCCACGATCTTATAGTAGGTGTCCGGGAAGGGGATGCCGATGGAGCCTTCCCGGGAGATGTGGTACGGCGTCAGGCAGGAGGCGGTAACGCACTCCGTCAGGCCGTAGCCCTCCCGCACCTGAATGGTGGCATGGTGATCAAAGAGGAACTGGTCGAACCGCTTTTTCAGCTCTACGGACAGGCTATCACCGCCAGAATAAACACCCTTCAGGCAGCTCAGGTCCGCGTTTTTCATTTTGGGCAGCCGCAGCAGCGCCTCGTACAGCGTAGGGACGCCGGCGATCAGGTTGCACCGGTATTTCAGCAGCAGCTTTGCGTAGCTGTCCGGGGTGAACCGGGGCACCAGAATACAGCAGCCGCCGCTGACCAGCATGGAGTGGATGGACACGCCCAGACCGAAGCCATGGAACATGGGCATCACCGCCAGCATTTTGTCACCGGGGCGGAACATGGGGTTGGTGGCGATGATCTGCTTTCCCAGAGCGTTGAAGTTCAGATTCGTAAGCTGGATGCCCTTGGTGACGCCGGTGGTGCCGCCGGAATAGAGGATCACCGCCTCATCCCCGGCTCTCCGCTCTGCCCGGTACGTCCAATGGTAGCCGCGGCCCCGGCGCAGGAATTCATTCCAGCGCAGCACCGGCGCATCCTTGGGAATTTTGGCCTGCTTGCGGCCCTCGGTGAGCATATAGCCCACCCGGACCGGCTTGGAAAGGGCGTCCGGAATGGAGGCCAGAATGATGTTGTCCAGTGTCACATTCTGACGGATGGCTTCAAATTTATGGTAAAACTGATCCAGCGTCACAGCGAAGATGGAGCCGGATTCCTTTAAGTAAAACTCGATTTCCTTCTCGCTGGAAAGGGGATGGATCATATTGGCCGTGGCCCCCACTAGATTGATGGCGTAGAACATGATCACCGCCTGGGGGCAGTTGGGCATAGCCATGGTGATCCGGTCGCCGGGACGGACGCCGGTGGCCTTCAGCGCCCGGGCACAGAGGTCGATTTCCGCCGCCATAGCGCGGTAGGTGGTTTTCCGGCCCATGAACACATAGGCAGTGTGGTTGGGATAGGTTTCCGCACAGCGCTCCACAGCCTCATACATGGTGCAGTCCGGGTAATCCAGATGGGGCGGCACCACGCCGTAAACATTCAGCCACGGCGCTTTCACATGGGATTCTTCTGCGATTTTTGTCTGTTCAGCAGTCAAGGTCGATGGCCTCCTTCAAGGGTCTGTCCAGCAGCTCCGGGTGGCTCATCAGGTGCTGCACGATTTTCAGGGAACGGCCGAAATAGAAGCCGTCCGCCACCCGTTCGTCCAAGGTGATCCCCAGCTCCACCACGTCCCGCACCTGACGGGTGCCGTCAGCGGCGATCTTCTCCGCCTTGTGCATGGTGCCAATGGCGATCATGATGGAATTGGTGCCGTAATTGTTCAAATGGTGGTACACGCTGGGGCATTGGATACTCCCCAGGTTGGTAAGGAACACGCTGGCAAAGTTGGGGTCATCCTCCTTCAGCACAGCAGGCACCTTCCCATAGAAATCCAGAGTTTTCAGCCCCCAGAAGAAAAGCATCAGGAACCAGCGGGGCATGATCTTCAGGATATCCATGGCACCGTTGGCACCGCCGCTCTTCTCCGTTCGGGCCTTGTGGACCTTCCCCACCACCTGACGGGTCACAGCGGTCAGGGTCCAGTCCTCCGGAGCTGTGGCCACCACCAGTTTTTCCTCACTGTGGTCCTCAAACCGCTTTTTCGCCACAAAGCCAAGGGTGATCTCGTGGCGCTGGTAATACCGCCGTCCGGAGATGTAGCGGTTCAGATCCGGCCGCAGGTATACGGTTTTGGCAACGGCCATGAGGATACAGTGGAACAGGGTGGTCTTGTATTCGTCCTCTCCCCGGTTCTTTTCCTCGATATAGCGCAGGGCCTCCGTCACGTCAAATTCCATATTGACGTAGACCTCGGCATCGGTGCGCTTATTCATCAGATGGGGCATGATGGCGTGAAGCCCGTCCAGATCCCGGATCCAGTAGGCATCCGGCCGGTCACCCCATCGTTTTGTTCGTTTTTCCATAATTCGCTCCCTTTTTGCCATGCAAAAGCATAGCAAAATAAGAAATGTGCCTTTCCCGCGCCCCTGCGGGGCAACCGGAATGCTGCGCGAAAACTTCATGCACTGGCATTTGTGCATTTTGTAGCGCACTGCTTATACACGAAATTTCATGCGGTTTCCTGCCATTTGCCGGAAAATCCAAGCAAACGGGATACCGTGCACAGTATAGCACACCGCATCCCGTTTGTCAGCAATTTTATAGGTTCTTACAGATACCGGTCCAGCTTCTGCCAGAGGGCTTCGCCCTTCTGCTTCAGTTCTGTGCGGAAGGCTCGTCGGCCTTCTCTGTGTTCTTCCAAGCGCTCCTGAAATTCCTCCCGGAACTCATCCCGGCGCTCCTGAATCCCCTCTCTGTGCTCATCCCAACCCTCACGGTACCGCTCTGCCAGGCCATCGCCCAGATCCCGGAGCTTTGCCAGCGCGTCCATCATGCTGCCCTGAGCATTCAAAACACCGTCCATGGGCCTATGGTGATCGTCATACCGGCCCATGCGGTAGTTCTCCATTACAATGCCATAGCGCTCTCTGGCCCGCTTTACCGCATCGCCCCAAGAGAGATACAGCCGGTCCCCGGCCTGACAGCCCACCTGAGCCATACATTCCGGGCGCTTGCAGATCTCCTGCAATTTTGCGGCCATGGACCCGGCATTTTCATCAATGAGGAAGCCGTCCACCCCATCGGTCACGCCCTCCGCCGCGCAGCTGCCGTCGATCAGCACCGCCGCAAGATCGCAGGCCGCCGCCTCCCGCACCACCAGCCCGTTGGTGTCATAGCTGGAGGGAAACAGGAACAGATCCGCCCGGCAGTACCAGGCCCGCAGTGTCTCCCGCTGGGAGATGGCCCCGGTAAAGATGCACTTGCTGCCCAAGGGCTTTGCGTACTCCTGCACCTCCGCCGCGTCAGCGCCGCTGCCGATGAACACCATGCGGAAATCCTGATCCCCGGCCTGAAGCAGCTTCAGTGCGTCCAGAATGATCCGCAGTCCCTTGTACCACATCATGCGGCCCACAAACAGGAACACCGGCACGCCCTCCGGCAGATCGTAGTCCGTTGTGGCGGCGGTGATCGCCTCCTCGCTGACCCGGCCCCGGGGCATATCCACGCCGTTTTCCATCACTTGATAGTCTCCCTGATAGCCGATGGACCGGAGGTTTTCCCCCGCGCCGTGGCTCACTACCCACACCTCGTCGCAGGCGGAGATATTGGAGGCCAGCACATACAGCGCGCTCTCCTGCAGCAGCCGCCCCCGGAGGAGCTTAGCTACGTCCACATCAAACTTCGTGTGGTATGTAAACACCAGCGGTGCGTCCACCACATCCCGGATGGACCGGGCCAGGATCGTGGACATCACAGGGCAATGGCTGTGGAGCAGGTCCACCTTTTGCTCCTTCAGCTGCCGCAGGGTCTCCGGGGAAAAGGGATAGCCCGCCAGATAGCCGAACAGCCGCCGGGTATCCACGCTGGGATAGCGGGCCACTGGAAAGGGAAAGCGGCTGTCGTCGGCGTCCGGATGCTCCGGCGTCACCACGATGGCCCGATCCCCCAGCTTTGTCAGCTCCCGGGCATAGTTGACAACGGTATTGGCCACGCCGTCGATCAGCGGCGGGAAAGAATCATTCAAAAGAGAAATGCTGTACTGCTCCGGCATGGTATATCCTTCTTTCTATTTATCTTATCAGCTTCAGTTTGCGTCCCCTCGCGGCTCCGGAACGAAAGCCGCCGAGGTGCGCTTCGTCAAAATGGCAGCAGTCCCAAATGCTCCAGCAGGATTTTACAGCCAAGCAGCACTAAGATCACACCGCCGGTGATCTCCGCCCGCTGCTTGTATCGGGCGCCGAACCAGCATCCCACCGCCACGCCGGCCACAGAGATGCAGAAGGTTGTCACGCCGATCAGGCTGACAGCCGAGAGGATCGGCGTTTCCAGAAAGGCGAAGGTCACGCCTACTGCCAGTGCGTCGATGCTGGTGGCAATGGCCATGAGAAAAAGCTTTTTATGGTCCAGTCTTCCAGCAGTAGCAGTGTCCTCCGCCTCGTCCTCCTCGCCGGAGAGGGCCTCCCGGATCATGTTGCCGCCGATAAGCAGCAGCAGAATAAAGGCGACCCAGTGGTCATATTGCTGGATATAACCCGAAAACTGAGAACCAAGTACCCACCCCAGAAGGGGCATCAATGCCTGAAAGCCGCCGAAATACAATCCCACCGTCAAGGCATGGCCCCATTTGATCCTCGTCATGGACAGGCCCTGACAGATCGCCACGGCGAAGGCGTCCATCGACAGTCCCACGCCGATGAGGAACAGCTCAAGAAATCCCATACTGATTAAGCCTCCTACAGGATCACCGGAACTTCTCTGCGAATTTTAAGGCTGTCCGGCGTCACATCACAGTCATAGGCCAGCACCCGAACCCCGTGGGCCGCCGCCTCCCGCAGGGCTTCTCCAAAGGCGGGATGGGTTGCGTCATTGGGTGCGACGCTGTGAATATCTCTTATTTGTACCACAAAGAACAGGACTGCGTCAAGGCCGGTTTCCGCCGCCCGCTGCAGCTCCCGGATGTGCTTGACGCCCCGCTCCGTGGGGGCGTCCGGGAACAGGGCGTTTCCGTTTTCCTCCAGTGTGACGCCCTTCACCTCCACCAGATGAAGCCGTCCCTCCGTCTCGACGCAAAAGTCCAGCCGTGACCCGCCGTAAGCATACTCCGGACGGATGGCGGTGACGTCCGGCAGGAAACCTCCGGCCGCTGCCCACTCCGCAAACACCTTATTGGGAGCCTGCGCGTCCATATTGATAAGGCTGCTACCCTTTTCCACCGCAATCAGATCGTATGCGGTTTTTCGGTTGGGATTCGTTCCCTTTTCCAGATAGACCGTGCAGCCCGGCACCAGCAGTTCCCGGCACCGGCCCGTATTCTTCACATGGACGGTCTCCACGCTGCCGTCCAGCTCCACATGGGCGATAAAGCGGTTGGGGCGGTCGATGAATTTCGCCGCCCGGACATTCTGATAGTGCATTGCTGTCTCCTTCGTATCATTCGCCATCCGCAGGCGCGGCTGACAGCAGGGGGCTATACATCATAATGGCATCGTTGGTGCAGAGGTACTGCTCCTCCAAAAGCGCACCGGACGGGCCATACACCTCCCGCCAAAGCTGGTTGTGCCGGATATAGCCGCCCCAGGATGCCTGATCGATCCGGGCGTCCTTTTCTATGACCCGGAATTGCAGCGCTGGCGGCTCTGTCGAGCGCCACGTCCCCTCCAGATGGGTCTCCCCCACCCGCAGGCACAGCTGATACGGCCGGTCCGTGTCGTTGCGGATCATCAGGTCCCGGTGGGGATAGGCGCAGGTGGCCCCGCTGCCGAAGGGCTGGGTCCGGTTGGCATCCGGGAACACGTCATGGGAGTGGCGGTAGCGCTCCGTCACCGTCAGGGGCGTGTGGAGGGTCATCCAGAAAATCAGATTGGACAGCTGGCACAGCCCGCCGCCGATGTCCCCGCCGATCTGTCCCAGAAACAGCACCATGCCCTCCTTGTAACCCTTCCGGGCGGTGGGTTTTCCGATGCGTTTCCAGTAGCTGAAAGTCTCGCCGGGATACAGGATCAGCCCGTCCAGCCGCTTTACGGCCAGCTTCAGATTTGTCACCTTATTCTCCTGCCAGACCATTTCTTCTCCCCGGAGGTGTCGCATAAGCGGCGTGGCGTGGGAGAACTGGACGCAGGGGAGCCGTTCTTCCTTCCAGGTCTTTGCCCAACGGTACTTGGGCGAGCACCACAGCAGATAGCGCTTCCCGGTGTAATACGCCTTTCCCAGCCGCAGACGCAGCCAGCTGCGCCGGATGGGCGGGCGCAGGTCCATCTTCGTATCCACAACGTCTCCCCCTTTCATTTTTCTTAGTATGCCACAGGATCTACCGTAAATCTACATCAAAACGGTAACATTTCCCAGCTTGTCAGCGTTTTTTTGTCACCTTTTTGCAAAAGATTGGCCAAATATGACGTCCGGCATCCGGTGGAATCTGCCATTTCCCGGAACTTATCTGAAAAAGCGGCAAAAATTCCAATCAGCCTCGTCTCAAGTATGAAATCAGCCGTTTTTCGTTCACAAATTGTTTTCTGGACACGCTTTCCACGCCGTGCTAAAATTGCTGTTATCCATAGAATACATACCAATTCAGAAGCGGAATTTCTGTCGGTTTCCGCTCCAAGAGAAAGAAGGAACGATCCATGAATGAGGTCCATTCCCCGAAAAAGCCTCTGATCTTCTACTACATGGTGGCCATGCTGCTGGTGATGCTGTTCAACTTCATCGCCATGCCCTGGCTGTCCCAGTATCAGATTCAGGAGGTAGATTACAACACCTTTGTGGACATGACGGAAAAGGGCGAGATCGGCCGGGCGGAAATTCAGGAGGCCGACAACCGGATCCTGTTCACCAGCAAGGATGAAAAGGCCATCTACAAAACCGCTATGATCTCCTCGGACAGCCAGCTTGTCCAGCGTCTGCTGGACGCCGGTGTTTCTACCAGCGGCGAGGAGATCGAGCAGACTTCCCTGCTCATGAATATTCTGAGCTGGGTGGCCCCCATTCTGATCTTCATCGCCCTGGGGCAGTTCATGTCCCGGAAGCTGATGCAGAAAATGGGCGGCGGCAATTCCATGATGTTCAATATGGGCAAATCCAATGCCAAGGTGTATGTGAAGTCCGCCGAGGGGATTCGCTTTGAGGATGTTGCCGGTGAGGACGAGGCCAAGGAGAATCTGACGGAGATCGTCAATTATCTCCATGACCCCAGTAAGTATCAGGAGATCGGCGCCTCCATGCCCAAGGGCGTCCTGCTGGTTGGCCCTCCGGGTACCGGCAAGACTATGCTGGCCAAGGCCGTGGCCGGTGAAGCCAACGTGCCCTTCTTCTCCATGTCCGGCTCCGAATTCGTAGAGATGTTCGTGGGCATGGGCGCTTCCAAGGTCCGTGACCTTTTCAAGCAGGCCAAGGAGAAGGCTCCCTGCATCGTATTCATCGACGAGATCGACGCCATCGGCAAAAAGCGTGACGGTCAGATCGGCGGCAATGACGAGCGGGAGCAGACTTTGAACCAGCTTCTGACGGAGATGGACGGCTTCGAGGGCAATACCGGCGTCATCATTCTGGCAGCCACCAACCGTCCGGAGTCTCTGGACCCCGCCCTGACCCGTCCCGGACGGTTCGACCGTCGGGTGCCGGTGGAACTTCCGGACTTGAAGGGCCGGGAGGAGATTCTGAAGGTCCACGCCAAGAAGATCAAGGTGGCTGAGGATGTTGATTTCAACAAGGTCGCCCGCATGGCCTCCGGCGCGTCCGGCGCAGAACTTGCCAACATTGTGAATGAGGCCGCTCTGCGGGCCGTCCGGGACGGGCGGAAATTCGCCACCCAAGCGGATCTGGAGGAGAGCATTGAGGTGGTCATCGCCGGTTATCAGAAGAAGAACGCCATTATGACGGACCACGAAAAGCGCATCGTGGCTTATCACGAGATCGGCCACGCGCTGGTGGCGGCGAAGCAGACCAATTCCGCACCGGTGCAGAAGATCACCATTGTTCCCCGGACCTCCGGCGCGCTGGGCTACACCATGCAGGTGGATGAGGGCAACCACGTTCTGATGAGCAAGGAGGAGATTGAAAACAAGATTGCCACCTTCACCGGCGGACGGGCTGCGGAGGAAGTGGTCTTCGGTTCCGTCACCACCGGCGCCTCTAATGACATTGAGCAGGCCACCAAGCTGGCCCGTGCCATGATCACCCGGTACGGCATGAGCGACGATTTCGACATGGTGGCGCTGGAGACCGTTACCAATCAGTATCTGGGCGGCGACGCCTCTCTGGCCTGCTCCGCCGAGACCCAGACCCGGATTGACCAGCAGGTAGTGGCGCTGGTGAAGCGGGAGCACCAGAAGGCGCTGGATATTCTCCGGGAAAACCGGACGAAGCTGGACGAGCTGGCCAACTTCCTCTATGAAAAGGAAACCATCACCGGCGAGGAATTTATGGGGATTTTGAACGGGTAAGCCGGGGCGGTTGTTTGAAGTGACAATCAGGCAACTTATATGTGATTCACCCAGTAGAATTGGAATTTTAGGAGGAAGGTGTTTATGAAGAAGCCTTTTCCAAAAATGGTTCTGCGGATTCTTCTTGTTTGCGTTCTGCTTCTTGGGTTTCTTTATATGGATGACGATATTGGCACATCTGCTGCCAATCTGGAATCAGATATTCGCAATTTACAGAAGATTCCAGAGGATTGGATCGTTGAGGGAGATGTTTCCGATACGATGGCAGCCTATATCTCCTATCCCCAAGATCGGAGCGATCATACTTTTTCTGTCTACGTAAATCGTCCCGGACTTTCCTTCGGATATTTCTTTCGCGGCGGCGGAAGTCTTTCCGGAGTTGAAAGGGGAATCGCGGAATTCACGGTCGATGGGTATAACGAGCGGGCCTTCATCTCTATGAATCAACCGAAGGCGGCGCGGTTGGAAATCGATGATGGCAATACGGTTCAAGTCATCGATCTTAACAGCGATCAGCCATTTGCGATCGTCTTGCCCGCAAATGCTGGCGTTATCCATTTTTATGACGGAAACGGAAATCCTGTAAAGTATCAAAAGAATCCTCTTTGACAAACGCCGACTTCAAATCGCGTATAGGTAACAAAAATCTCCACTTGCGGCGGTAAGACGCAAAAAAGAGTGCCATCCGAAGGATGGCACTCTTTTATTGCTTTAGGAAGCTCTTACTTCGCGGCCTTGGCAGCCTTAATGGCCTCGATCAGCATGGGAGTGACCTTGAACAGGTCGCCGCAGATGCCGTAGT
>OLSX01004451.1_pt1 | contig 10442 bp, 11 predicted proteins | sample 1673141 | NCBI WGS metagenome assembly OLSX01 (sample SAMEA3136759, study PRJEB25190) | human gut metagenome | biome: human gut; feature: human-associated habitat; material: faeces | place: Austria | collected 2013
TCCATATATTTGTACAATATTAAAATATGTTCACCATTTTGCTAATATAGCCTAACAATAATGAAAAATATGAAACTGCTGATGATAAAGAACTTGATGCTGTTTCCAGACAATTACTTGAACAGAATAAAGAAGCGTACAAAAAGCTTTCAAAATAAAAGGAATGATTAAAGCTCACTATGATGATTTATTATCTTGGTTGATTGAACATGTTGTATGGCGGTAGTTTTGAGGCTATCGCTTTTTATTTTCTTAAACATTTTATACTGTATGTCTATTAGAGATTTCCATGTCTCTTCTTTTCTTTTTGTAATTGTTTTACAATAAAGGTAACAATATTTTAGGAGACACCTATGGAAAAATATATCATGGCAATTGATGAAGGTACGACTTCTACACGTGCAATTCTTTTTAATCACGCAGGAGAAATCGTATCTGTCGCACAAAAAGAATTTACACAGTATTTTGCACAGGAGGGATGGGTAGAACATGATGCAAATGAAATCTGGCTTGCATTACTTGCGTGTATGAGTGAATGCATCATGAAGTCTCATATTGATCCATCTCAGGTAGCTGGCATTGGTATTACAAACCAGAGAGAAACAGCAGTCATCTGGAACAAAGATACAGGGCTGCCAATCTATAAGGCAATTGTATGGCAAAGCAGACAGACAGTTGATATCTGTAATGATTTGATTGAAAAAGGATATAATGAAATATTTCATAAGAAAACAGGTTTAAGAATTGATCCATACTTTTCTGCTACAAAATACCGCTGGATCTTAGATCACGTTGATGGCGCAAAACAACTTGCCGCACAAGGTAAACTGTTATGTGGAACAATGGATACATGGATCGTGTATTGTCTTTCTGGCGGAAAAGCACATGTTACGGACTATACAAATGCGAGTCGTACATTACTGTATAACATTTATGATTTATGCTGGGATGAAGAATTATGTTCCATTATGGATATTCCAATGAACATGCTTCCTGAAGTGAAAGATTCTTCTTGTATCTATGCGCATACTGCACCATATCATTTCTTCAACCATGAAGTTCCAATCTGTGCAATTGCCGGGGATCAGCAATCTGCATTGTTTGGTCAATCATGCTTTATGGAAGGAGAAGCTAAGAATACATATGGAACAGGTGGCTTTCTGTTAATGAATACAGGTACAACATCAAAGGAATCTAATGATGGTTTATTGACAACGATTGCATGGGGACTGGATGGAAAGATTTCTTATGCATTGGAAGGTTCTATCTTTGTTTCAGGCAGTGCAATCCAATGGCTGCGTGATGAAATGGAATTCTTTGAAAAGAGCAGTGAATCAGAAAGCTATGCGAAGAAAGCAAACAAGGAAAGTGGTGTCATGGTAGTACCAGCATTTGTAGGTTTAGGTGCTCCTTACTGGGATGATTCTTGCAGGGGTGCAATCTTTGGCATTACGCGTGGTACAACAAAGTATGACATTACAAAGGCAACACTGGATTCCTTAGCTTATCAGACACGTGATGTTCTGGATGCCATGGCAAAAACATGCCAGTTATCGATTCCTAGATTGCGTGTAGATGGCGGTGCATGTGCAAATAATTATCTGATGCAGAAACAGGCAGATATTATGCAATGCAGTATTATTCGACCATCTGTACTGGAATCTACTGCACTTGGTGCTGCTAGACTGGCAGCACTTGCAATCAACTACTGGACAATGGATGATATTCGCAAACAAGACAGTGAAGATACGATCTTTGAACCATCTATTTGTAAAGAGGAAGCAGATGCAATGTATGATCGTTGGCAGAAAGCAGTGAGTGCTGCTAGAATGTTTACGAAGTAAAGTTTTATTGGAGCATATACGTATTTGTTATATGCTCTTTTTTGAGATACTGTTTTATCATGGTAAAATAAAGTGAAAATGAATGGAAGGAGGTTTTATGTATTATTTGAAATTGTTTGATGAAACACTGTTAAAGTTTGACATGGATAATACAATCACATTGAAAATATCAAATATACAGATTCTTTCTGCAGATAAAAAACGTTTTCCAGAAGCTTTACAGTTCGAAGTGAATGAAGAAACAATCAAAGAATTTTTGGAACAAAGAATTGTTCCTAAAAATAGAACATTTGTGAAAAATATTCTTGAAGCAAATAATCTTGATTTCAGAGATGTAAAAGGCGTGATTGATATTTCGAAAGGATTGTCATTAACAGATTGTTTTTGGATTGTTACAGATGATTCTTTGAAATTTGAGGATTATAACTTGTTTGACAATAATTTTTCTTCCGTTCTTTCTCTGGTTGCTTTTACTGGATATACATCAAAAATTAAAGGCATAGCGACTTCACCAGAATTCACAACCGATGGTGCTTTGCCAAAAGCATGGAGAAGAATCGATAATGAAGTATATTTGTATAAAGGCAGTACAGAATATTTAAAAGCAAGTAATGGCGGAAATGAACCATATAGTGAATATTATGTTTTTCAAATTGAGGAATTATTAGGAATCAAAGCAATTCAATATGATCTAGAAAAGTGGAAAGGAATGCTTGCTTCAACTTGCCGTTTATTTACTTCTAAAGAGTATTCATATGTTCCAATTTATCAGGCTTCTAGATGTAAAGATATTGTGAGTGTTCATGACTGGTGTTGTGAACATGGGTATGAGAAAGATTTTGCGGATATGATCCTATTGGATAGTTTAACATTTAATTGGGATAGACATTTAGAAAATTTTGGTGTGATGAAGGATAATTCGACAGGTGAATATATTTGTTTTGCTCCGCTTTTTGATAATGGGGCTGGGCTCTTATCAGATGCTCCTGTAGATATTTTCTTTGACGATAAGGAATTTAACGAATATTGGAGAACAAATAAAGAACTTCAGAAATCCAATTATGGTGGAGACTATCGTGAACTTGTTAAAGCGTATTGTGGAACACAACAAATTGCAAAGCTAAGAAAACTGTTGCATTTCACATTTAAAAAACATGAAAAGTATAATCTAAGTGATAAAAGATTAAAGATGCTTGCAAATATGATTCAAGAGCGGGCTATGGAATTGATACAAATTCTAGAAGCAGAGAAAAATTGATTCACTAAATACACTTGCGAAACACATAAAAAGGATGTATATTAAAGGCGTAAACAAGGAGTGCGAAAGCACTCCTTATGTTGTGCTTGGGAGGCGTATGGATAGAATTGAACATTTAAAGGAATTGTTTCAGCCAGTATTTGAAAGAAACAGTGTCATTCTTTATGATGTTCTGTTCCTGGGCATTCTTTATGATCTTGTTTTTCGAACGAATGGAAGCGAAAGAACATTAGAAGTATCTATCATGAAAGAAGATGGAAGCATGGATCTGGATACCTGTGCTTTAGTTTCTGAACAGATTTCAGAAATCTTAGATCAGGAAGATCCAATCAAAGAAGAGTACACATTAGAAGTTTGTTCACCAGGAGCAGAAAGAGAAATTAAGAATCTTGATGAAATCAAACAAGGTATGTATGTGTATGTTCGTTTGAAACATCCATTTAAAAAGATGCTTGAATTCACTGGTGAGATCTTAGATGTAAATGAGAATATTGTTCATCTATCATACCGTGATAAAGCTGCTGTTAGAAAAGCAGAATTTACGAAGGAAGACATTGACTTCATTCGTTTGGCTGTGAAATTTTAAGGAGAGAAACATGGAATACAAAAAAATGCTAAGAGCTTTGAGTGATGTTGAAGAACAAAGAAATATCTCTGAAGCTGTAATTCTGGAAGCTTTGAATGAAGCTGTTGCAAAAGCATATAAAAAAGATGCTGAACTTCAGGATATTGATGTTGTTGCTGAACTCAATGAAAAGAAAAAGAAGTTTGATCTTTATCAGAACTACTTAGTACTTGAAAGTGATGATGATGTTCAGGACGATGAATTGGAAATTGGTTTAGAAGAAGCTAGAGCAATTGATCCAACTGCTGAAGTTGGTGGAAAGATCAGAAGACCAATTGAAGAAGTTGAATTGTCTAGAGCTGCAGTTTCTATTGCAAAGAATGTCATTCGTCAGAAGATCAGAGAAGCTGAAAAGAGTGCTGTCTATGATGAATACAAAGACAAGGTTGATGAAATGTTTATCGGTGTTGTTGAATCTGTGAAAGATAAGTTTGCATTGATCAATCTTGGCAAGTCTGTTGCCTTGATGCCTCATTCTGCACAGATTCCTGGTGAAGTATTAAGAGAAGGCGACAAGACAAGAGTTGTTATTACAGCTGTCAATAAAGATACAAAGGGTTCTCAGGTTCTTGTATCTAGAGCGGATGCAATGCTTGTAAAAAGACTGTTTGAAAAGGAAGTTCCTGAAATCTATAACGGTATCGTTGAAATCAAGGCAATTGCTAGAGATGCTGGTGATAGAACAAAGATGGCTGTACTGTCTCATAATCCAGATATTGATCCAATTGGTGCATGTATTGGCCCTAGAGGTAATCGTGTACAGAACATCATTGATGAATTGAATGGTGAAAAGATTGATATCTTTGAATATTCTAATGATGTCAGTGTTCTTGTTAAGAATGCTTTAGCACCTGCAGTTGTGACTGCAGTATTGCCTGGCAGAGATGATAACAGCCTGCTTGTTATCGTTGATGCTGCACAGCTTTCTCTTGCAATTGGAAAGCGTGGCAAAAATGCTAGACTTGCGGTGAAGCTGACAAATCACAAGATCGATATCAAGACACGTGAAGAAATTGAAGAAGCAGGTATGGATTATGAAGCTTTACTTGCACAGGCTGAAGTATTGAAGCAGAAGGCTGCTGAAAAGACAGAAAAAGAAAATGAAATGAAGCGTGCTGAAGCAATCAAGGAACAGGAAGAAAAGAAGGCTGCAGCTGCTGAAAAGATTGCCGCACTTAAAGAAAATGCTGGCAGTGAAGATGATGACTTCATCCCTGAAGAAATGATGGAAACATTAAGTGAAAATGTGCTTGATGAAATGGATGATGAAGATACTAAGGAAGAAGAAACAGCAGCAAATGAAGAAACACCTGCTGAAGTAGAAAAAACTGTCGTAGAAGAAGACAACGAAGTTGAAGAAGAAGTAGAAAGCGAAGAACCACTCGTGGAAGAAAAGAAGAGTAATAAACACGCTGACCTCGAAGAAATGGCAGCAAACAATACATACGTATCCAAGTTTGAAAAGTTGGCAGATACAAGCAAGAAGGCTGAAGCTAAGGGCAAGAAGAAGTTCAAGAAGAAGAGTGATGAAGATAACTACAAGCTCTCTAACAAGGAACTGCAGCAACAGCTCAAGGATAAGCTTGCAGCACGTGCAACTGCTTCTCAAATCTATTCTGAAGAAGAACTCGCTGAAATTGAAGCACAGCAGGAAGCTGAAGAAGAAAAAGAATACGACATTGATTACGATGAATACGAAGATTACTACGGCGAGGATGAATAATCATGCCTAGAAAGATTCCGATGAGACGCTGTGTCGCAACGAGTGAACAGTGTGCTAAAAAAGATCTTCTTCGCATCGTTCGTACACCAGAAGGAAATCTTGCAGTAGATCCTACAGGAAAGGCTAATGGCCATGGCGCATATCTTAAGAAAAGCCTGGATGCTGTAGAAGCTGCAAAGAAAAACGGTGCTTTAAAAAGAGCACTGAAAATGGATATTCCTGATTCATTCTATGAAGAAATCAAAAAAGCAATCTAAATGAATGCAAATACGAAAAGAGGCGATGTAAGAATATGATTGTTTCGCATCATGAATAGTGATGCATTAAGAAAGGGAGGTTATCTATGCCAAAGAATACAAAGAGTAATGGTTCTAAAAACAAAAAGAACAATAACAAAACTCGCAATAACAATAATAAAAACTTCGACAGCAAGCCTAAGAAGGTTGTTGAAGAAGTTCACGCAATTACATATACAGATGGAATCACAGTTGGTGAATTAGCTGAAAAGATTGCTCATCCTTCCACAGATATTATTAAAACATTATTCATGGAAGGTAAAGCAGTTACAATCAATACACCACTGGATGATGAAACTGTTGAACTTGTATGTATCTCTTATGATATTGAACCAACAAAGGTAAAAGAAAGAGAAGAAGATACATTGGAAGTGGAAGAAGTTACTGATCCAGATCTTCTTGAAGAACGTCCACCTGTTGTTACAATCATGGGACATGTTGACCATGGTAAAACAACACTTCTGGATACGATCCGTAAGTCTAAGGTAGCAGCTGGTGAAGCTGGTGGTATTACTCAGGCAATTGGTGCCTACCAGGTATCTATTAATGGTAGAAAGATTACATTCCTGGATACACCTGGTCACGAAGCATTTACAGCGATGAGAGCGCGTGGTGCATCCATTACGGATATCGCTGTTATCGTTGTTGCTGCAGATGATGGTGTTATGCCACAGACACGTGAAGCAGTTGACCATGCTAAGGCTGCTGGTGTTCCTATCATTGTTGCGGTCAACAAGATGGATAAGCCAGATGCTAATCCAGATCACGTCATGGGTGAAATGAGTGATCTTGGAGTAATGCCTGAAGAATGGGGTGGAGATACAGTCTTTGTTCCTACAAGTGCGAAAAAGGGTGATGGTATTGATGACCTTTTGGAAACAATTCTTACAGTTGCAGATATCAAGGAATTGAAAGCTGCACCAAATACAGTCGCTACAGGTTCTGTGATTGAAGCAAAGCTTGATAAGGGCAGAGGACCTGTTGCAACATTGCTTGTACAGAATGGTACACTTCACCAGGGTGATCCAGTTGTTGTTGGTACATCCTTTGGCAAGGTGAGAAGAATGACAGATGAAAATGGTCGTACATTGAAGTCTGCTGGTCCTTCTACACCTGTTGAAATCATTGGTTTGAATGATGTGCCTGAAGCTGGTGACTTGTTTAGAAACTTTGACGATGAAAAGGAAGCAAGAGCTTTAGCAGATCGTCGTAAGAGAAGAAAGCAGGAAGCTGAAAGAAGAAAGACAAGTGCAATGTCACTTGAAGACTTATCTGCACAGATTGAAGCAGGAAACATCAAGGAAGTACCTATTATCATCAAGGCTGACGTACAGGGTTCTGCAGAAGCTGTGAAGTCCAGTATGGAAAAACTTGAAGTTGGTGATGTTAAGGTCAATGTTATTCATGCAACTGCTGGTGCAATTACAGAAAGTGATATTATGCTTGCGGATGCATCTAAGGCTATGATCATTGGCTTTAATGTTAGACCTGATGCAAATATTCGTAAGAAGGCTGAAGAAGCTGGTGTTGAAATTCGTTTACACAACATCATCTATAAGGCTACTGAAGAAATGGAACTTGCCATGAAGGGTATGCTTGAACCAGTATATGAAGACGTTACAATTGGTGAAGCTGAAGTGAGAGAAACATACAAGGTTTCTAGAGTTGGTACAATTGCTGGATGTATGGTGACAGATGGCAAGGCAAAAGCGAACTGTGGTGTGCGTTTGATTCGTGAAGGTATCATTGTGTATGATGGCAAGCTTGGCTCTTTGCAGAGATTCAAGGATCAGGCTAAGGAAGTACTTTCTGGTTATGAATGTGGTCTAACAATTGCAAACTACAATGATATCAAGGTTGGAGATACTTTAGAATTCTATGAGGCACAGGAAGTTCCTGTTGATTAATTATGGCAAAGAACTTTAAGCAGAAAAGATTAGAAGGTATCATCCGTAAGAATATTTCTGAAATCGTGCAGTTTGGTGTGAAAGATCCTAATGTCGGATTTGTGACGATTACTGATGTTCAGGTTTCTAATGATCACTCTTATGCAAAAGTGTTCTGTGAATTCTTAGGACAGGATGCTAGAGCACAGGCTGGTCTAAAAGCACTCAATCGAGCAAAGGGATATATTCGTACGGAATTATCACAGAGATTGAGTATCAGAAGATGTCCGGAATTAATCTTCGTGATTGATGAAACGGAAAGAAAAGCACGTCATATTGATGATATCATTGCATCTTTACACAAAGATGATGAAGAATAAGTAAAGCAAAGACTCTGGAGACAGAGTCTTTTTGAGTGGAAAAATATATAATTCTCTGACCAAAAGTGAAATCTATACAAAATGTACAAAATGTTCAATTGAATTGGCAGAAAATTAACTTGATGTTAAATTGATTGTGCGTATAGGGAGATGCAGAGGTGTCTAAGATGGTTGGAAAATGTACAAGAATAGAGAAGATTGAAATTGAAAATTTCAAAAATGTTAAATATGGCCAAGTTGTTTTAAAAAATAATAGAAAAGATTATAAAGCAAGTATTCTTGGAATCTATGGCCAGAATGGTTCAGGAAAAACAGCTTTGATTGATGCGATTAAATTTTTGAAATTAGCTTTCTGTGGTCAGGTTATACCACCTTGGTTGCTGATTACATTCATGTGGAAGCAGAGTATGCAAAGCTCAAATTTGATATTTCAATGAAAATTCCAGAAAAAGAACTAGAATATCTTGTTAACTATGAATTTAAAATTCGAAAAGTTTTGTCTACGCAACAAAATTTTTCTAAAGCTGAAAGTTATAAAGTTGAATTATTTGATGAAGTTTTAAGCTTTTCTTATACTGATAAGAATACGAAACATAAAATGGTTGATTTAATCAAGAAGTATTTTCTCCAAAAAGTAAATATGTTGAACTTGTTGGGAAAGATAAAGAAGTCGCAACAAATCTTGAAGTTGTAAAACGTTTAGCACTTGCTACATCTAGATCTTTTATTTTTTCAGGTGAGTTATTATCAACGATTGAAAATAATTGTCATGAGACGATATATAAAGATCTATTTCAAATGATTGATCAATATGGGAAATTTGAGCTGTTTGTAATTGATACACATAACAATGGTTTGATTACATTAAATGCTCTTCCAGTTACATTTATGTATGACACTGGAGATTCTAAAGCTTCAGGAAATATTATGCTTTCACTTGATGAACCATCAACGATTCCGGAAGAAGCAGCGAAGTTAATTGAAAAAATGATTCTGAATATGAACAAAGTTCTTTCTCAAATGGTTCCTGGATTAACAATAGATGTATATGATTTTGGAAAACAGGTTTTACAAAATGGAAGCATTGGACATAGAGTTCAATTGATATCGAAGAAAAATAAAAAAGAAATTCCATTACGTTATGAATCTGAAGGTATCAAAAAAATCATTTCCATCTTACAGCTTTTAATTTTTATGTATAATAATCCTTCTATTACAGTCGTAATTGATGAATTAGATTCTGGAATATTTGAATATTTATTAGGGGAAATCTTGAAAATCATCGCTGAAAAGGGACAAGGACAATTGATTTTTACATCTCACAATTTACGCCCATTAGAAACTTTGGATAAAAGTTTTATTGTATTTACAACAACAAATCCAAATAATCGTTATATCCGTTTAACGAACGTAAAAGAAAACGACAATTTAAGAAATTTCTATTATAGAGATATTGTTTTAGGTGGACAGGATGAAGTCGTTTATGATCCAACAAATAATTTCGAAATTGCACTTGCATTTAGAGAGGCTGGTAAAATGCAATGAAAAGGAAGAAAGTTGTACTAATCATTGTGGAAGGGCCTTCTGATGAAGAAGCTTTAGGTGCTATTCTAAGTAGATATTTTGATGAAAATGAAGTTCGTGTCTATGTTCGTCGTGGAGATATTACCACAGAAAAAGGAAATTAATGTTCCAATATTATTTCCAAAGTGAATGAATGTGTGAAACAGCATGTGGCATTGTACTCTTTAAGAAGAACGGATTACAAAGAAATCATTCAAGTTTCTGATATGGATGGTGCATTTGTTCCAGATAGTGCAATCGTTGATGACAAAAATGCATACAAACCTGTATACAGTGAGAAGGAGATACATACAAATCATCCTGAAGGTATCATGAAAAGAAATGCACAGAAACGAGAGAATATGAATCGTTTGATAACTACAAGCGCCATTGGAAAGATTCCGTATCATATATACTATATGTCTAGTAATTTAGATCATGTGTTATACAACAAACTGAATAGTACAGATGATGAAAAAGAAAATGATGCTCATAATTTTACGGAAAAATACAAGGATGATCTAATAGGATTTAAATCTTTTATTCGAGAATCTGATTTTTCTGTTAACAAAGACTTCATAGATTCATGGAATTACATAAAACAAGAAAAACATTCCTTAGAAAGACATACAAACTTTGGTCTCTGTTTGGAAAAAGAAGAAAACACACAAGAAGAAAAACAATAATCAAAATTTTTGAGAAATACTTTATAGCTGAAAGAACCATATTTTCCTTTATTGGAAATAAGGTTCGTTTTTGCTGATGAGCAAAGACATGAAAATTAAGAAAATATGAAAGTTGGCTATATTAGTAAAATGGTGAATTCAAGAAATGGAATAAATGAAAAGATCATCTTTCTTCATGTCA
>OLSX01004454.1_pt1 | contig 10442 bp, 9 predicted proteins | sample 1673141 | NCBI WGS metagenome assembly OLSX01 (sample SAMEA3136759, study PRJEB25190) | human gut metagenome | biome: human gut; feature: human-associated habitat; material: faeces | place: Austria | collected 2013
ACTCCAGGAACAGCTCTTAGCTTTCTTAACAGGCTTATGTAATCCTTGTGGTCAACCGTAAGATTTTTGCAAGGTGACGGGTAAAGACACTGCCTGTTTGTGCATACACCTTTTGTCAGCTGTTTCTGGCATGAAGGGTGACGGAAATTAGCAGTCGGTCCTCCGACGTCATGGATATATCCTTTAAAATCTTTATCCTTTGTCATGCACACAGCCTCGTTTATAATTGATTCGTGGCTTCTTGTCTGCACTATTCGTCCCTGATGAAATGTCAATGCACAAAATGAGCATCCGCCAAAACATCCCCTGTTGCTCGTTATACTGAACTTTATTTCTGATAATGCCGGAATTCCGCCCTGTTTTTCATACATAGGATGATAATTACGCATGTAAGGAAGAGCATATACGTCATCCATCTCCATGGTTGTAAGTGGTTCTGCCGGCGGATTCTGTACTACGAAGCATTTATTTTTGTATTTCTCAACAAGTGTTTTTGCTGTAAATGCGTCTGTATTTTCATGCTGGATTTTAAAGCTTTTTGCATATGAAATCTTATCTGATGAAACCTCATCATAATCCGGCAGTTCAATATAATCATACAGACTGTCAGTATCCTTTGCTTTATATACAGTGCCTCTTATATATGTGATGTCTTTAACATCAATTCCGGCTTCAAGCGCCTCTGCTATCTCTACAATAGAATGTTCGCCCATTCCGTAAGAGATAATATCTGCACCCGAATCAATAAGGATTGAATGTTTCATCTTATCAGACCAGTAATCATAGTGCGACATTCTTCTTAATGAAGCCTCAATGCCACCAATAATAATAGGTGTTTTCTTATATGTCTGTCTTATAAGATTACAATATACAATAGTTGCATAATCGGGACGCATGCCCATTTTGCCCCCAGGCGAATATGCGTCATTCTTTCTGTGCTTTTTATTGACTGTATAATGATTAACCATTGAATCCATATTACCTGCAGAAACAAGAAATCCTAATCTTGGTTCTCCGAGGATTGTAATTGATTCTTTCTTTTTCCAGTCAGGCTGTGCAATAATGCCAACCTTATAACCGCGGCTTTCTAATAGCCTTGTTATAATAGCCATTCCAAAAGAAGAATGGTCAACATAGGCATCTCCGCATATATACACGAAGTCGCACTGCTGCCAGCCCCTTTTTTTCATATCTTCTCTGCTAATTGGAAGAAAATCCTTAACCATGGAATTCTCCTTATCTTTTAATCTGGTTTCGTTGTAATATTGATATCTCTTCTTTGGTAAGTGCTCTGTATTCACCTGTTTTTAGGCTTTGATCAAGTGGTAATGCACCAAATGTTATACGCTTAAGGAACAGAACCTCTGAACCTATGGCAGTAAACATTCTCTTTACCTGATGAAACTTCCCTTCATGTATTGTTACATGAATCTCAGAATAATCCTTATCAGAATTATAGCTTAATACCTTTAATATGGCAGGAAGTGCTGTCAACTCTTCATCAACGAATAGTCCATCAGCAAACTGCTTAACTTCCATATCACTTATCTTACCTTTAACTTTGGCATAATAAGTCTTATCAACATGCTTTTTAGGTGATAGCAGATCATGTGCCATAGCACCATCATTCGTAATTATAAGAAGCCCTTCGGTGTCCTTATCAAGTCTTCCTACCGGAAAAAGGTCTTTTCTGTTATTCGTTTTAATAAGGTCAATCACTGTTGTACATGTATTGTCATCAGTTGCCGAAACAACACCGGCAGGCTTGTTAAGCATAAAATACTCATATTCATGATAGCCCACAGCATTACCATCTACATTTACAGAATCACCATCTGTATTAATCTTTGATTCAGGCTTTGTCACAATATTGTCATTAACAGTGACTCTCTTTTTTCTTATCAGTTCTTTAACTTCACTGCGTGTACCAACCTGCATGTCTGCAAGATATTTATCAAGTCTTATAAACATTTACATCCATCTCCAGCCTGCAAGATATTTATTTTTTAACTGTCCGTTAGCGTTCTTGCCCCATCCAAGTGGATAGCCATCAACACATACAAGTGTCCAGCCAGATTTGACATTAAAATCATCAATATCGATAGTCTCTCCTTTAAGATATCTGATTACTCTGTCATCTGAAACAGAAAGGTCAAGACAGTTATTAAACTGATCCTTAGTAAGTGCCATTGCAAATGCCTGACTCGGTTCAAAACGGTTCTTCTTAAGCTCACCTAGCAGCAGACCGTTTCTTATAATTCTTAAACCGCGTTCCTCTGCCATATAAGGAGATGTAAGAAAGACCCTTGTATCTCTTATATTGATATAAGCAGGGTCATATTCAAATGTGGTGCTGTCCATGAACTCCTTTAATTCATCAGGAAGCTTTGTCTTTCCTGATACAGGTCTTTTAGAAGATGTATAATCTTCGCCGTCTTTCTCAAATAATGCCACAAAATGTCCTTCTCCAGGCATCTTATGAGGAAATATTCTGACAGCCTTCTCAAGATGATATCCTTCATCAGTATCAAAGCCGTGTGAGAAGCCTTCATATGGCTTGATATCTATAAGGTGCATATCAGGTCTGTTGGTAAGAAGATGTATTACTGAATCTTCATCCTCCAGCTTTGAAAATGTGCATGTAGAATATAATAATTTACCGCCCGGTTTTAACATGTCAGCACCGGCAAGAATGATATTCCTCTGAATCTGTGAATAGAACTCCGGACCGTTCTTTTCCCATGCTTTGATAAGCTTATTGTCTTTTCTGAACATTCCTTCACCTGAGCATGGAGCATCAATAAGTACTTTGTCAAAGAATCCTGAGAATCTTGAAGCTATACCCACAGGGTCTTCATTAAGGACGCACAGATTAGGAACACCGAATACTTCAACATTCTTAAGAAGTGCTTTGGCACGCGAATTGCTTATATCATTGGTTATAATTAGTCCTGTTTTGTTTAATTTGGCTGCAAGCTCTGTTGATTTGCCACCAGGAGCTGCACACATATCAAATACAACATCTCCTTCCTCAATTGGAAGAACATTGGCAGGTGTCATGGCACTAGGCTCCTGAATATAATATAAGCCTGCAAAATAATATGGGTGTTTAGCAGGCTTGTCATCTTCTGAATAATAGAATCCGTTCTCAATCCAAGGAACAGGTTCTAACTTAAACGGACATATCTTAAGGAAATCCTCTGTTGAAATTTTAAGGTTATTGACACGCAGTCCATATAATCTCTTATCATTAAAGCTTTCTATATAGCTGTCATATTCATCACCTAACATCATTTTCATTGATTCTGTATATTTCTCTGGTAAATTCACTTTGTATACCTCAATTCTGTATAGTTTCTGTAATGAGTTACTGCACTGACTGTGCCCGGTAATCCTCAGCAATTATATCCAACTGGCGTGAAAATCTTGAAAGTTCATTAACATCGCCTTTTTCAAATATTTCATAGAATTCATCCTGGATTTTTATAACAACCTGCTTATTGGCAACCTTGTACAGATTCTGGATTGTACTTAATATATCTGAAACAATATTTGCCTTAACCATAAAATAGGTCTGGGAATTAATAATTTCATCATGGATAGATGACATTTCGTTATCAAGTGTTATAAGTGCATCTGATGCCGCATTTAGTCTTTCTTTCACATGTGCAGGAATTTCACCATTATATTTGTATTGCAGTGAATGTTCAATAATTGCCCAGAAATTCATGCCAAGAGTTCTTATCTGAATCTCCACGGGTATAATAGTAGTTCCTTTCACTGTCTCAACTTCATAATGAACTATAAGATGATAACTTCTATAACCACTCTCTTTAATATTTTTAATATAATCTTTCTCACTTATTACAGTCATGTCTTTTCGTTTCTTGATAAGTTTCACAACTGTATATATCTTCCGTAAACTGACATATAAGTCTTATGCCTGCAATATCAAAAAGTTTTTCCTGAATTTTATCGATTTCAATCCCTCTGCGCTGTGCTTTTTCTATTATACTAGAAATACTTTTTACACGTCCTAAAACCTGTTCTATGGGTGAATAGACACCTGCCTGACGGTATTCTTTAATTATATGGTTGAATTTTATCTGAAGTTCTTCCACCGCTAGATCATAAGGTGTAAGAATTTCCTTCCACATCTGAATTTCCATTGTAGTCTCCATTTCAGCTTTTATTGCATAATTATGTTTCATTATAACACATAAAAACATATTTTTGAGAATATTATTAAATATCTATTATTAAAGAGGCTGTATGATAAGCATAATACTTATTCTTTTATTTGTGTTTTCGGTATTATCGGTTCCTGTGTGTCACGGAGTGATTTCCGGACTATATCTTTATGGCATGAAAATATTTCCGGGATTATTTATATCTTTTATTCTCACTAATATTCTTGTAAGAATTCTGCAGCAAAAAAATATTAATAATCCATGGATACTTGTAATAACAGGTCTTATGACAGGCTTTCCAAACGGAGCCTATATCTGCTCATGGTACAATAAAAATAATCCTGAAAACAGACTCGGGGACATGCTTGCCGGCATAATCAATATTCCCAGTCCGGCATTTCTTATAAGCTATGTATATATTAATATCCTCGAAAAATGTATCAGTCTGCCAATGTTTCTTGCACTGACATATACACCGGTAATATTATGTTCATATATGGCAATTCTGTTTTTTAGGGATAAAGATAATAAAAAAGACAATGCTCCACATATAAAAAATGACAAAAAACTGATATTCCATTTCTTTGAAGAAGCTGTAGACAGTTCAATTAATACTGCTCTGACGTTGGGAGCTTACGTTATTATTTTCTCTGTCATTGTAAATATTATAATGCATTTTTCACAAAGCAATACCGCTGGTTTGTTAATATCATATTTATTTGAAATATCAAATGGTCTTGCCATAATTAAAAATGCCGGAATTCCTATGAATATAACAGTATTATTGACAGTATTACTTGATGCATTTGGCGGAGTATGCATTATTATGCAGACAAAAAGCATATGCAGCAGTTATATAAGCATAAAAAAATACATATATCAGAAACTTGTACTGTGTATAGTAACACTTGCAATGACTTATCTGCTGATATATGTATTAAATATACTATAAGATTATTAATTGTTATTCATTATTGTCTGTATCCGTGGAATCCGAATCTTCCGAATTGTTTTGCACAGTTTCTTCAGTTTCTCCTTCTTCAATACCACTAAGCTCATTCCTATTATTATTGACAACAGATAATACATTTTCTAGACCTGATAATAACGAATCATATTTTTCTTTATTATCCTTAATTGAATGTTCAATAATATACTGAAGTTTTGCAAGCATATCATCTGTGTACTGCATAGCACCATACCTTATGCTGTTTGCTTCCTCTGTTGCATTATCCAGGATAGCCTGTGCCTGTGCTGTAGCCTGTTCAATAAGCTCATTAGCCTGTGCATAAGCTCTCTGCATAATTTCATGCTCATTAATAAGTTCTTCAGTCTGAACCTGTGCTGCATTAATAATAGCATCAGCCTGTTCCTTGGCATCTGCAAGAATAGCATCTTTATTGCTTAAAATCTTCTGATATTTCTTAACTTCATCAGGAGTTTTTAATCTTAATTCTGTAAGCATATCCTCTAACTGCTCTTTATTAACAATAATCTTAACATTAGATAATGGATAATATTTACAGGTATCAATATAACTTTCAATATCACTTATTAACTGCTCAATTCTGCTCATCGTTTTACTCCTTTAATAGTATTCTCATTATTTTGTGATTCCATACTTCTCATAGACTCTGTCTATAATCTCTTCCGGAACGAACTTTTTAATATCCCCGCCATACATAGCCATCTCTTTAACGATGCTGGAACTTAAATATGCATACTTCAGGCTTGTTGTAAGAAATACCGTATCAATCCCAGGAGCCGCAACTCTGTTAGTCTGCGACATTGCAAGCTCATATTCAAAATCAGTGACAGCTCTTAATCCCCTTATTATCACAGAAACGTTATGTTCTGCAGCAAAATCCACCAGTAATCCACTAAAGCTTAATACTTCAACATTAGGCAGATCCTTTGTCACTTCTCTTAACATATTAACACGCTCTTCCACTGAAAACAATGGTGTTTTGGTACTGTTATTTAAAACGCCAACTATCAGATGATCAACAAGACTTGCTGAACGCCTGATTATATCCAAATGTCCTAATGTCACCGGGTCAAAACTTCCTGGATAAATCGCTTTTTTCACAGTTATTTACTCTCCTTTAATCGTATAAAAATATGCTTATTAGTTTTATAATTCTTAATCTTTACAGTCTCAAATCCACATTCATCAATATAATCCAAAGGCACATTAAGAGCCTCCTCAATTACAATAATTGTATATCTGTCTACAATATCCGAATGTGATAATGCAAGTAATACGTCATATTCATAGTCTTTTCCATAAGGTGGATCCATAAATATAATATCAAATACTCCGCTGCCTGATAATCTGTTTATTGCAGACAAAACATCCTGTTCCATTACAACAGCCTTAGGGGAAAGTTTTGTAAATGTAAGATTATCTTTAATAACAGCTATTGCCTGTCTTGCATTTTCTACAAGAACAGCTTCTTTTGCACCACGGCTTAACGCCTCAATACCTATCGCACCACTTCCTGAATATAAATCAAGAAACCTGCATCCTGCAATATCTGATTGTAACATATTGAACAATGTTTCTTTAATTCTGTCAGTAGTTGGTCTTGTGTTGTCACCTTCAGCAGCCTTTAAAGGCATGCTTCTGGCAATTCCAGCTATTACTCTCATAAATATCAGTTCCTTTATATTTTATTCAAAAAAATTCTTTAATTCTGCACGAGAATTAATCTGCAGTTTATTAAATATAACTTTCATATTGGACTTTACAGTACTCTCAGCAATAAAGAGCTGTTCAGCAATTTCTTTATTAGAAAATCTCTGTGATGCAAGCTTTGCAACATCTGCCTCACGTACAGTAAGTCCATAATCTGCAAGGGCATGTCCAGCTTTTTTTATTGATTTAACCCCTTTTTCATAACCCTTTGAAATCTTTATAACATTTCTGATAAAGCCTTGATTATCATGGCCTATAACAGTTTCTGCCATAAGCTCAGATATGCTGCTGTAATTATGTACAAAAGGCATATATATTCTGTCTGGTTCAGCAAGCTTTATGGCCTCTTTAAGAAACTTATGGGCTTTAATTGTCTCACCTGTTTCTTTATTCGCAATTGCAAGATATATATATGTATATATCTGTGGAAGGATATAAGAAAAAAGATTGTTAAGTCCTAAAAGCTGACCGCTTATACCAAGAAAATGATGATACTCACGATTAAGTATAAGATATTTTCCAAACACAATGTTAACAAAACTAAGAGAGAAGAAATTAACGGAATCTTCAATCTTTTTCTGGTCTTTAATCCATGCAGCAATTTTATCCTGCTGTTCTATATCAGAATACATACATGCATGGCATATATCCGAAAGCTTTTCAAGCGATTTGGATTTTCGGGTATCCCTTCTTGCCACAGCTTCAATTTTGTGCATATTTTCCTTATACTGATCATTAAATCCTCTGTAGAGTGCTATATTTGCAAGAATATAATATGCAGCAATGTATATAGCATACTGATTACGGCTGTCTGCCATATATATTGCTTTCTGACAGAGAATCTCAGCTCCGTCAAGGTCACCTCTGTTATATAAAACATCAGCACGCATCAGAGCTTCAAAACCTTTTCCATGACCATTCGTTATTCTGTAATAATCAGGTGCACACTGTTCAAGCGTTTCAAGTTCCTTATCAAGTGCTCCAGACTGTCTGTGATATAACATCATAATTGAAGGGCATTCATAATTAAATGGAAAGCCACCGGCAATTATATTTACAGGTGATTTAGAAATAGAAAGAATAATATTAAAACCTTCTCTCATTTTTCCAAAATCATTATATTCTGTAAAAGCTTTTATAAACTGTATCTCCGCCATGTAAGAATTCTTCTTGTTGTCACTTAAAACTGAATCCTTACAGATATCTGATGTTATATCCGTAAGAAGAGTTTAACCATATGCTTCTCATTAAACATAAGCAGTGAGAAACATATAATCAAAGAAAATTCATAATGTCCCTCTTTTTCTATATCCCAGTAGTGATTGGCAATGTCCGTAAATACATCTTTATTCTGCTTAATTACATAAGGATATATATCTATAAAATCAATATTATGCTGATATATTTTCCTATATTCCTTTGAGTGGCTGTAAAGCTTCATCGCTTCAAAGTAATTACCATCATCAAGATTCGTATCAGCAGCTCTGAGTGTAATCTTAGTAACTTCATCAACAGGCATTTCGTCAAGAACCTGAAGAATGAATCCGTCAAACATAGGATTAAAGCTGTACCTTCTTGTATGCTCATCATAATTAATTAACGGAATTGAATTAAGAAGTTTAAGACACATTTTTTCTTCTAAAAAAGTCTGCTTCATGCACTGGTTAAGATTAAAGCTTGAAAATACGCTCATGGTAGCAAGAAATTGTCTTTCATCATCAGATAACTCCAGCCACACATTATTTTCAATAAATGTATACGCTTTATCAAGCACAGTCTTATCTGCATCGGTATGTTTATTCTTATAGGCTTCCATGTATAGATGTACTACATATGGCCATCCCAGAGTTTTATTAAATATATCTTTAGAAGTTTCTTTATCAAGAATAATTTCATTAAGCCTGAAATAATCTTCAATATCTTCCTGTGAAAATGCAAAATCCTTTTTTGTGATTCCCAACGCATCATCCTTAGTTATAAGATTAATAATACTCTGATTAGTTAATTTTTTTAATATAAATGCATATCTCAATCCTACTGCGGTTGATAAATATGATGCAGCAAATATTCTGCACATATTGTCATCAAATATATCATCAAAGTTATCAATCACAAGCAGAGCAGAGAATTTCTCTGAATTCATAATAGATAAAAGATTAATAACTTCATTAATAGCATAATCCGAATCAGGAAATCCAATTTTCTTAAAAGCTGCAGCCAATGTATTATCAAACATTTTGACAGCATTGCAGAAATTATCCCAAAAAATCTCTCTGGAACTTTCTGCATCTATCCATAAAACAGTATACCCTGGGTAATTCTTAAAAAAAGTCCTTATTACTTTGGATTTACCATATCCTGTAGGCGCATAAATAAAGCTGTATCTATACATCTCAAATCTTGAAAGTTTATCTTTAAGACTGCCCGAAATGTATGCTCTGTTCGATAGATTTTTAATATGAGCCATCAGTTTTCCCCCTCTGTTAATACAGACTGATTACTTCCATTCAGAATTATCAATCTCTATTTTTTTATCTCTTAACATAAGTTCCTTAACAGCTTCAGCAGCAGGTTTGTCTTCAAAAAGCACCTTATTAACCTGCTCTACAATCGGCATCTCAATATTATATTTCTTAGAAAGTTCTAACGCTGCCTTTGCAGAGAACACACCTTCTACTACCATCTGCACTTCTTTCATAGCCTCGTCTTTGGTGTATCCTTTACCTATGAGAATTCCTGCACGTCTGTTACGGCTGTGCATACTTGCACATGTAACGATTAAGTCACCAATACCTGAAAGGCCAGCAAAAGTATGAGGATTAGCTCCCATCGCAACACCAAGTCTTGTTATCTCAGCATTACCTCTTGTTATAAGAGCAGCTTTAGTATTATCACCATAACCAAGCCCATCTGCAATACCTGCGGCAAGCGCGATAACATTCTTTAATGCGCCACCTATACATATTCCCAGCATATCCGGACTTGTATACACCCTGAATACATCACTCATAAAAATATTCTGTAAATATTCAGCTGTTGCCTTTTCATGTGCACCTATGACACATGTTGTAGGAATGCCACGGCTTACCTCTTCAGCATGGCTTGGTCCTGATAAAACTGCAACCTTGGCACAAGGAATCTCCTCTTCTACAATCTGGCAGAGTGTTAATAAAGTATGTTCCTCAACCCCTTTTGCCACATTTACAATAATCTGTCCTTCCTTTACGAAAGGTGCAATCATCTTTGCAGTAGAACGTGTATAAGGAGATGCGACTGCAAGTACAAGTACATCTGCACTGCCAATTACATTCTCTGTATCTCCTGAAACAGTAATACTGTCAGGAATCTTTACACCAGGAAGGCATCTTTTATGTTCTCTTTCAGTCTGAAGCATAGCAACTTCATCCTTTAATACTGACCATACTGTTACATTGTGTCCGTTGTTATTAAGAAGTAAAGCAAGACCTAAGCCCCAGCTTCCTGCTCCTAAAACACTTACATTTGCCATAATTATACTCCAATCTGCGCATAAGCGCATCAAAAATTAATTCTTT
>OLSX01004460.1_pt1 | contig 10431 bp, 6 predicted proteins | sample 1673141 | NCBI WGS metagenome assembly OLSX01 (sample SAMEA3136759, study PRJEB25190) | human gut metagenome | biome: human gut; feature: human-associated habitat; material: faeces | place: Austria | collected 2013
TGGCTGGTGCGGTGCTGACAGTTTTGGGAATGTTTCTGGCACCAAAGATCCTGGTGCTGATGGGTACTCCTGCGGATGTGCTGCCGGAATCCATTGTGTATTTTCGTACGTATTTTGCAGGTTCTATGGGTGTTGTCATGTACAACATTTTTGTCGGAGTTCTGCAGTCGGTTGGTGACGGGCGTCATCCATTGATCTATCTGATCATTTCGTCCTGTATCAATGTTGTTTTGGATTTTTTCTTTATCGCAGGTCTTGGCATGGGAGTTGGTTCAGCAGCGCTCGCAACTGCTATTTCGCAGTTTGTCAGTGCAATTCTCTGTATGGTGCATCTGATGCGCGTGGAAGAAGAATACCGCCTGGAACTTAAGGAGATTCGTTTTGATAATCTTATGCTGAAGCAGATCATCCAGAATGGTGTGCCGTCTGGGTTTCAGAATTCAGTGATCGCGATCGCGAATGTTTTTGTACAGTCAAATATCAATGCATTTGGAAAAATGGCGATGGCGGGATGTGGATCTTATTCTAAGATTGAGGGATTCGCCTTTTTGCCAGTGACCTGTTTTACGATGGCTCTGACTACTTTTGTCAGTCAGAACCTTGGCGCAAAACAGTATGACCGGGCGAAAAAGGGAGCAAGATTTGGGGTTCTCTGTTCGATCATTATTGCAGAATTGATCGGCGTGATCATATATGCTGCCGCACCGGTGCTGATCGCAGCATTTAACAGAGATCCTGATGTTGTACATTATGGTGTGATGCAGTCAAGAACAATTGCATTATTCTATTGTCTGCTGGCGTTTTCTCATTGTATTGCGGCAGTACTCCGCGGTTCCGGCCACGCATCTGTTCCGATGATCGTTATGCTCTGTGACTGGTGCCTGTTCCGTGTAAGTTATATCACCGTTGCAGTTCGTATTATACCGGATATCCGCGTGATCTTCTGGGCATATCCACTGACCTGGAGTATCAGCTCCGTGATCTTCCTGTTTATGTTTTTACGAGGAAAATGGGTATATGGGTTTGAAGAGAAAATATAGTATATCTATGCATCAAATCGTTTTTCAAAATTACCAATAATTTCAAGATGGTCATTATAAGTTATAAATGCATGTGGATCTATGCTATTAGCAATGTTTTTTAGAATCTGTCCTTCATATTTGGAAACGATAGTCATAATTATATGTACAGGTTCATTATTATATCCACCCTGTGCGGTCCATGTAGTATAGCTTCGATTCAATTTAGCTATGATTTGATTTCCAATATGAATGGGCTCTGTCTTAGTTATTATGAAGACGTTTGTCATGATATTCTGGTAGTGGATTTTGTCCATAACAACACTAGCTACATAACAGAATAAAATAGAATAAACTGCTGTTTCAAGGCTGTCATTTAAGGCGCCAAAAGAATAGATAGCCGCATTTACCAGGAGTGTAAGTTTTCCTACGCTGAAATCAGGAAAATTTTTGGCACAGTAAATTCCAAGTACGTCAGTTCCTCCGCCAGAACTGCCACATTTTAGGGTGAGACCTACACCAAAACCAGAAACAGCACCACCAATAATGCAGCAGGCCAGCTTATCTGAGACGATAGGTGTTTGTGTAGCTGGAATAATTGTCATAAATAAAGATTGTAAAAAGACTGTAAAGACGGTTTTAAGAAAAAATTTACGGCTTACGATTTTACAGGCGAGAAAGAAGAGCGGTATATTCAGACACCACAGAAAAATGCCAGTAAAGTCAATATTTGTTGGAAAAGAAAAATGAAATATCTTTTCAACCAAAGTTAAGATTACCTGAGAAATACCGGTAAATCCTCCACTGTACAGGTTAAGAGGAACAAGAATGATACGAAAGGCAGCGGCATAAAGAAAAACTCCTAGAATAGCGCCTGCCATTTTTGTTATCTCAGATGAGTACCTTTTTGCCATAGTTAAATACCTCCTCTTTTTTGCATAATGCATATGTTAAACGATACTATTGAATAAAGACATTATATGACAACATATATTTGAAGTCAATTATCAATTAGATGAAGAAGATATTTTGATATATCTTCATAAAAAATATATAGGACAACCGCTGAAAATGTATTAAAAATGCAAAAACATGACATATACAATGTGCATAAAAATAAATAACATGTGAAAAATGCTTGAAAATGATAATACGTCATGATACAATATATTACACATAAAACATTCGGTAAAATTCAAATCATAAGGAGGAACGAACAATGTTTAACTTTAATGAGGATGCAGTAAGAAAAGAGCATGAAAACGGACTCAGTATTATTGGACAGACACAGGAAGTAGTAGATCAGATTTGCAAAAATGGATACAAGAATATTTTTTATATTGGAATTGGAGGAACTATCCTTTACGCAGGACAGATGAATCATATTGTAAAGGAAGCAGGTTCAACTATTCCGTTAATTCTTGAAAATGCAGCTGATTTTAAATGGGTTGGAAATCCACATTTCGGAAAAGATTCGATTGTTGCTATTGCATCTATCTCTGGTGACACAAAAGAAATTGTAGAAGCTGTTGATAAGGTGCATGAATTAGGCGCAAAAGTTATTGGATATGTAGAAAAAGAAGGAAGCCCGCTCTATGAAAAATGTGATTACGTAATCAGTACAGTGGGTGGAGAATATTACTTCTGGTATACATTAACGCTTCGTTTTATGGCTAATGCAGGACAGTTTCCAAAATATGATCAGTTCATGAAGGAAATTCAGAATATGCCAGAAAATGTAGTAAATATCTATAAGGATTCCGATGCAAAAGCTAAAGAATTTGCAGACAAATACTGTGATTCACCGCTTACATATCTTGTGGGCTCTGGTAACCTTGAGGATTGGGCTACATGTTATGGAATGTGTATTATGGAAGAAATGCAGTGGATGCGTACAAGACCAATTTCAGCAGCAAACTTTTTCCATGGCACGCTTGAAGTTATTGAAAGAGATATCCCGGTAATTCTTATCAAAGGTGAGGATAAAACCAGACCTGAAATGGATCGTGTTGAAAAATTTGTAAATACTATCAGTGCAAATGTAACTGTATTTGATTCAAAAGATTTTGAACTTAAGGGAATCAGCGAGGAATTCAGAGGAATGCTTTGTCCTATCGTTATGAGAAGTGCATTCCAGAGAGTATCTATTCATCTGGAACATAATCGCCGTCATCCGCTGCCGATCAGAAGATATTACAGAAGACTGGATTACTAATATTGGTCAAAATCCCATCACTATCGGTGATGGGATTTTAAATAAGTAGCTGTGAATGGATGGACAGTAACTTATTTATATTTTATCATTGAGTAAATGAACTTGCAGCCTAGAATAAGCGATGTTATAATTGTATTGATTGCTTGTATAATAGGACATAACACATTATAAATATCGAAAGTGGGATACCATTATGAATAAGTTGAATAAAGAGTCTAGTGTTGCATTATACCAACAGCTGATAAATGAGATTAAAGAAAGCATACAGTCAGGAGAACTAAAAGCGGGTGATAGACTGATGACGGAAGGCGAATTTAGTAAAGCATACGATGTCAGCCGCATTACCGTGAGAAAGGCTATAGAGGTTCTGGTTGAGGAAGGTATCCTTATAAAAAAACAAGGAATAGGAACTTTTGTAGCTGAAAAGAAATTAACCAGAGATGCTAGCATCTTTATGGGATTTACGGAGAGCTGCCTCATTGATAATAAAGTACCGAGCAGTAAATTAATTTCTGCAGATCTTACAGGAGCTTCCGGTGTAGATCAGAGAGATTTAAATCTTGAAGAGGGAGAAATGGTAATCAGGGTGAGAAGACTGCGTTATTGTGATGGAGCGCCTACTATTCTTGAGGAGAATCATTTTCCACAGAAATATGCATTTCTTCTTGGTGCTAATTTAGAGAACTCTCTCTATGAAATCCTAGAAGAACATAATGTTATTGTTGCAGCCGGAAAACGCAGGATTAGCATATGCTTTGCTACAAAAGAAGAGAGTGAACTTCTTCAAGTGAATGAAAAGGATGCGCTTTTGTTGATGAAAGACATCTGTGTAGATTCGCAAGGAGATGTGATTCACACCTGTAAGAGTGTTATTAATCCGCAACTCTATGATCTTAATTTTATAAGTTCTTCTGCACGTATGAAGTGGGAAAAGAAATGATAACGATTAAAAAAACACAGGTTTCTGTGATGAATAGTGGATCTCACATGACTAAAGTCACATGCTCCTCGGTCGCTTTAAGCGACAAGGCTAAATATCGACGGATACGCCTGTAACTTAGGATATGCGCAGTCATGCGCTTTTTTCCATGCCAGATATGACAGGTTCCCACACTGCAGGTAATCCGCTGTATATCTGCCTGTGTTTATGCTGCTCTTAAGAGTTCCATTTCTGAAAATAGTTCTCTTAAGTCCGCATATACACATGAGATCCTACGCTTTACTGAAGGGACTTTTGCCTCCAGCAAAGACCTTTCCGTTGCCGGAAGGGGTTTTAAGAGTTCCCGTATAAAATATCTTGCTCCAATATTATAGGACGCTGAAAGATCACAGTTATATCTTTTTCCATTCTGGAATGTACATAAACTATGATTGCCTGGGTCGCGGGCAACCGTTCCCGACCCATCACAGGCAAGTCTGCTGGTATTCCACGCACAGATCCTGGAAATCCGCATTCCTCTGCGATGTGCCCGATGTTCACATCTTTTCTGGATATCCTTTTTTCTCCACAGGTGCAGCTTCTGTTTCTTTCTTCCGGATATCTTTCCTTTTATTTCCAGATACTCAAACACGATCACATCCGCATGGTTTTCTTCTGCATATCCTGTGACTGCTCCTGCGATCTTTCTTCCAAGTTCTGTGTTAAGACGCTTCGCGTAGGCCCATCTGCTTTTCACCTGTGCGGAGCCATGCTCACGCTGGAACCTGCTTATCCGTCCCAGTACACGGTACATCCGGTCTTTTTCACTGGGAAAATCAATAAACTTTCTTCCCAGGACAGTTCCATCTGACCGCATAATGGTACAGACTGCATCCGTATTGATCCCTAAATCCACACTGCAGATGATCTGTTCTTTTACAGGTGCCTTTGTAAGCGGCACCTCTTCTATATAAGAAAAACGCAGGAAGTATTTACGATGCCTTTTTTCCAGCACGGGAGCCGCTGCTCTTTTTCCTGCCCAGTTCTTTCTGAGATATTCCATATCTGTATGGCTGAGGCTGACCCGGAACCATTTCCAGTCATGGCCGTCATAAAGTTTCAGGCACGCTCCATCTTTTTCCTCAGTATCTTCACGGTACATCACATCACGGTAAAATACCGGCATGGCATGATTACCACACACCAGCTTCGGCGTGCCGCCTTTCTGATCCATTTTATTCCACAGTTCCAGCCTCGTCTTATATGAGGATACACTTCCCAGGGCATGCTGGATAGCTGCCCTTCTGAGATAAGAAGGCATCTTTGGAAATCGCAGGTCAAAATCAAACCTTGCCTGGATCTTTTTGGTGGTATGCACCAGATGTTCTGCAGTATTGAAACGTTTTTTAGGTTCCGTGATTGCTTCCAGTTCATCCCATGCCTGGGCATAGATCTCAATCAGACAGCTGACCGCAGAACGATAAATATCCAGTGTCTGGCGGATCGGGATATTCTGTTTTCGCAATTCTACGCCATAACTGGATATAATCTTCATATCTGCTTCTTAACCTTCCTGTACTCATACTGACATAAGCATTCTTATTTGTTCTTGTATTTTTTATACTCCTTTTTCGGTCCAATAAAGCTCCTTTTTTCCATTTTTATATAAAAAAATTTGTGCGCCTAACTCATCACTACTACAATATATTTATGGGTAATCCCCTTACATCCGGTAAGGATTTATCCATCTCATTACTAAGTAACGAGAATGCGACGTACAGTTATTCAATATCGATATTTTACGCTTGATGATTAGAAGAGTATTTCTATGTATGTCAAAGGAATGACTACTCGCTTTTAGAAACGCTTGAAGATATCTATGGTTTTGAAACATTAGAAAGTTTCATATCTGACATGGCGGATAAGATACTTTCTCAGATTGAAGCTTGGCAGAATCATCCATTGGATAGGGTATAGAAAACTCTCGGCGTTAAGGATATCCTAATCATTTGTGCGGATGGATTTACCGGTATTAAGGAAGCGATTTCTACAGCATTTCCTCAAACAGAATACAAAAGATGTAGTGTCCATCAGGTAAGAAATACTCTTATCCTGAAATACGTTCTGGATTAGGGCAGAAAAGTCTTTACTGCAGATTTAAAAGCCATCTATCAGGCCGCTGATGAGCAGAAGAGCCTGGCTGCTTTAGATTGTGTGACTGAAAAATGGACTTCAAAATATCCTAATTCCATGAAACGCTGGAAGGATAACGGAGATACAGTTTGTCTAATTTTTAAATTTTCAACCACTGTCCGGAAGATTGTTTATATGACAAACGCGGTCAAAATACGGAACTTCACATACCGGAGGCTGAACCGCCAGAGAAGTGCATTTTCAGATGATGCCGCCCTGTTTACTGCGTTTAGAGCCTTTTTTACGTTTTGAAGATCTATATTTAAATTAGGGCATGAAAAATAAACCTTCGTGCCAGTCATGCTTATAAATTTCTTCTTATTAGTTTGTACAATGTAAGATTTTAGTACGGAAACGTTCAAAGTTCCTAAACCCATAAGATGTTCGTTTTAGTACCTTGATCTTATTATTAAAACTTTCTGTTGTCCCATTTGTGATTCCGTATTTAAAAGTATTTAGTATTTCTTTCGACCAGCGGCGAAATGTGTCAGCACATTTTTCGAATTCTTTTAAGCCGGAAGATTCTGCGATTTTTATCCAATCATAGAAATCGCTGTGTTGCCGAGCGTATTTTTGTATCCTTGCAGAGTTCATAAAATCGTTCTATCAACCAGTGTGCCAGCCGTAGATCGTTATTATACAGAAGCATTAGATTGCCTGCCTTTTTGTTTTCCTCTTTTAGATTGTTATATCTTGTTAGGGAAGTTTATGACTACGTTATAGTATTTACGCATGGTAATGGTCATGGTTTTCTGTAGATGTTTGCGGACATTTTCCATATCCCAGGTGACCTGCCGGATGAAATGATACTTATCAATGCAAATTTTGCATTATAAAAAAGTATGGGCAAGATTAACATATGGTTGCCACATATCACAGACGAAGTATTTAACCTTAAGCCGCTGCGTACGATCAGGAAGGATATCCATAATGGAATGATTCTTTGGGTTTACAAGAAAACATTGATACTTACCTGTGCGGGCATTTCCTTTAAATTAATTAATAGAAACAGCTTCTTTTAAAGGTGGACATGAATAGTGGATACTATCGAGTATTCTGCAGACGGTTGTGGCAGAGACATTAGATGTTTTTGCTACAGATTTTAAACTCGGAGTTTCATGAAATAGCTCCGCTATTTTCCGTGTAAGTCGTTTTGTTCGCTGCAGATATCTGGGGAGAAAGTCATAAGCCTCATAGAATTTCTTTCCGCAAGAGCAGGCATAACGGCGATTATGAAGAACAAGATAGATTTTTTTAGCTGAAATGGTAAATCCTTAATAATCTGCCAACAATACTCGTGGATTTTAGCTGTGGGGTTTCCGCAATTCGGACAAATATGCGGTTTTGGTTTAGTATCCAAGAAAAAAATTTACATATTTATCAGCATGGATTGTTTTTGTGACAATAATATCTTCTAAATCAAGTAAATCTTTGATATAATTAGGGAGCATTTATTTGCACCTCCGAGTGGTTTGTTGGCGAGACTGGCGCTTGGGGGTTTTTTGTTACCCTTATAATAAAATAAAAATGCTAGGATACATGAATTAAATTTCATGTACCCCAACATTTATTATAGACCCGTTTATTAGTTTTCGTTTTTTTTCATAATAGTTACGCTACACAACACTAACTAATATGGATTAAATTTCTGCACGATTTCAGATGAAGTGCGCGCACCACAGTCAAGACATCCCGGAATGTCCATTCCCTGGATCAAACCATACACAAAACCGGATATAAAGGAGTCTCCGGCACCTACAGTGTTGACAATTTCAGCAGCAGGGTAAATCCCCTGTCTATAGAAAGTGCTGCCGTCATAACTCATACTGCCTTCTTCTCCAAATGTGGCAGTTACAATGTCAGGCCCATAGGAATAAGCTTTTTTGAGAAAATCCTGGATATTGTCATCGTATTTTTCAAAAGAAAAGAACCCATAATTGGTATTTCTGAGGACGGGCCCAAGGACATCAAAATCTTTATTAAGAGAAAAATCCAGAATTATTTTACATCCTGCTTCGCGAAATTCGGGGAGAAGATGAAGTACATGACCAAACATATCAGTATGAACATAATCATGTGTTTTGGTGAATTCAATATCTTCTCTGGTTGGAGTATAATTTTCCATTACGCCTGGAACATTTTTGATATGAAATCTGTCAGTCCCGTTTTTTAATGTCATGTAAAAAACAGAAGTATCACCTTCATTTACCTGTATATGAGAAGAATCAATCTCATATTCCTTGCATAAATCCAGCATTTCTTTTCCGTATAAGTCGGTACCTACAGTTGTTATTGCAGAGGTCTGGATTCCACGTTTTGCCAGATTAACAATGCAGTCAATTCCGTTTCCGGTAGCATATCGTTTGTCGAGATTCTGATAAACATCTATACAAGAAAAACCAATAGCTGCAACTTTCATTAATGATCGCTCCTTTACATAAAATTATTTACATAGACTCTCTTTGTTTGTTATATTTGAAATGCTAACATAAATCAAAAGATATGTCAATTGAAATATAAAGAATAACTTAAAATGAAATATGGAATAGCTTAAATAATACAAAAATAAGACACAATGCATAAATAAATGCAGAATAAATTGTGATAAATGTGGAAAATTAATAATAGTATTGACATAACGAAATAGAATATGTATTATAAATGCATAACAAATGAGCAAATTAATATAACGAAAGGAGAAGTACAAAATGAGAAAATTACAAATGATGGCACTTTTAATGAGCGGGATGGTGTTAACAGGGGTGTTTGCCGGAGTTAATACAGCACAGGCAGACGCAAAAACAGAAATTACCTTATGGCATTATTTTTCAACCGAGGGATCTCAGCAGAGACTTCAGGAATATGTAGATGAATTTAATGCACAGTCAGACAAAACAGAAGTTAAGGTAACAGTTCTTCCTTTTGCAGATTTCAAGAAACAGCTGACAGTAGGGGCAGCGGCATCATCATTACCAGATCTGGCTATGATTGATAACTGTGACACTGTATCTTATGCAGCAATGGGAATCCTTGAAGACATTACTGATAAAGTAGAAAACTGGAAATCTTATCAGAATTATTTCCCGGAAATTCTGAATACATGTAAATATGAAGATAAGGTATATGGTATGCCTTTACAATCTAATAACCTTGAGATTATTTATAACAAAGATATTTTTGATGAACTGGGTGTAGAGTATCCGACAAATGACTGGACATTTGATGATCTGAAAGAGCTGGCAGAAAAAACTACGACAGACAAATATAAAGGATTTGCAGTATCAGGAATACAGAGTGAAGAATCCACATATCAGTTCCTCCTTTCTTCTGGACAGCAGGTGGAGAAACCATGAACCTTAATAGTGATGCTGGAAAAACAGCACTTTCTCTCTGGTCAGACATGGTAGCTGAAGGCTATATGCCGAAGGATTGTATTACATGGACACAGTCAGAACTTGCATCTCAGTTTGAAAGCGGAAATATTGCAATGCATGTAATGGGATGTTGGAATATTACACCTTATAAAGATCATGATCTGAACTATGGTGTTGTAGAAATTCCATCAGCAACAGAAGGCGGCGAAAAAACTACAGTGTATGGTGGTGAGAACCTTTGTGTAGTCAAAGGAAAGAATACTGAGAATGCTCTTGAATTCCTTGAGTGGATGGAAGATTATGACAGAATCAGTGAATGGGATAAGGCCAACGACCATTTCACAGCATGTGATGAAGCAGTGGCAGATGAACGTTTCCAGACAGAAGAAATGAAACCTTTTATTGATATGGTTCCAAATTCTCGTGCAAGAGATGTTGTAACATACTGGCCAAGCATATCCGAAGGATACCAGCAGGCAATTCAGGAAGCACTTTCAGGACAGCAGTCAGTAGATCAGGCGCTTGCAGATGGACAGGCACTGATCGATGCAGCAAAAGAATAACAAGCTAACTAACAAGCTAACGGTTACATGATAATAATATCAGCAGTATTTTAAATACTGCTGATATTATAGAAAGGGAGATGATTATGAAACGATTTCTCAGAAAAGGAGAGGGATATATATATATATTACCGGCACTGCTGTTTAT
>OLSX01004463.1_pt1 | contig 10426 bp, 27 predicted proteins | sample 1673141 | NCBI WGS metagenome assembly OLSX01 (sample SAMEA3136759, study PRJEB25190) | human gut metagenome | biome: human gut; feature: human-associated habitat; material: faeces | place: Austria | collected 2013
GAGCCGCTTGTCGATGTCGAGCAGGCGGCTGATCTCGTTGGCATCGTATCCTATCGCATCCATGTTGAGCACTTGCTGACGGATTCGATAAGACGGATACGCGCTCATTTCTTTTCCTTTTCGATCACGTACAACACGACGGCTTCATTGTCCAATGCCAGTGGGTTCGCTGCCGTGACGTTGATGATTTTCCACCCATCGTCCAGATAGCCGATGAGTTTAGAATCATTCTGCACACGCACACCGTTACCGGTGAACTTCGTGTATACGGGGATTAGCTCATGTTCCATTATTTCGTTTCCACGTCCTTGCCGCTAGCATTGTCCCAATCGCAGGAAAGACCGCCTCCCCCCTTGTAGGTGTCGAAGTTGATGCATGTCACGGTTCTGCCGTCGTGCAACTTGATTCTGCACTCATCGGCCGTGAAGTCGCCTCGCACATCAATGCAGTCACTACCGTCTTCAACCTCGTCAGCATCCGCTTCATTCCCACATCCAGCCAGCGGGAAAACCATCGCCACAGCCATAAGCACGGCCATCAGTCCTCGTCGAATATTCTTGTTTCCTATCATTTCGTATCCTCGCTTTCCATGAATGGATCATCGGCCTTCATTCGCGCGAATTGCCTGAACGTTTTGCGAGCAATCCACGTATCAACCTGCTTGTCGGTGATGCCGTACATTTCTTGGAGCAGATGCAGGCAGATCGTCACATCGGCCATTTCCTCCGCGAGATTGTCGGTGGCGTCGGGCTTGCCGCGTAGACGCTTGCTGATGGCTTGGATGAGTTCGGAGCATTCCTCCATGCAGACGATGCTTTGCGTCTCCTTACCGTATTTTCTGATGCTTTCACGCCACACCGCATGCTGCTTATCGCCGTTCAACGGTTTGTCTCCTTCATGTTCGTATCCTCGTTTTACTTGGTTGTTTCGGTTCCATGTTCATCGAATGGGACTGCCAGCTTCACGTGGCTCTTCATGATCGCGATGCGACCCGGATCTTCAAACCACGTAAGGCCTCCTGCGTAATACTCGCATCCGCTAGACGCGTATCCGCAAGCAAGCCCGTAGATACCGTCACAGCGTTCTGTCCATCCGCTTTTCAGGTAATATGTTTCATTCGTATCGAGTTCCACGCGCAGACCCATGTCCTGCGGGAGAAGGTCTAACACACTGCTCATTTCGCGTCCTTCTTCTTGTATTCGTCTATGAGTTGTTTCCACTGTCTGCTTGCGTCATCAGGGTAGCTGGACCAGCATGTAGAGATGTGTTCTCGGGGGCATTGCAGACGGTATATCGATTTGAGGTAAACACCGGTCTGTGTAACGTCCTTAATGATTTTGGGTAGTCTGCCGCACATGGGGCATCCGTATTCGTTGTGTTTGCGTTTGAACCACATGACTATTCCTCCGTGTCCTCGATTGGCTTGCAGTCGGATGGGGTCGGGCTTATGTCGCTGATCTCGCAGGAGTATGATTGATTTCCGTCGCGCATGATGATGGCTCTTTCGGTTGTCACGTCTTTCCATGTGCAAACGCAGAAGACAATGAATATTGCAGCCGCAGCCACCGCCAACAGTCCGATCACCAGGTTTTCGGCAATGTCCGACCAATCCGGTTCCCATTTCATTTTTTCGCGTCCTCGCTTTGATCTTGAGCAGCGTTTCGGCCCGTCCGACTCAGCACAAAGCCGTCCAAATAGAGCTGGAACAGGCTCACGTACTGTCCATCGTCTATATCGTCTTCCGGTTTCGCATACAGTCGGGTGTTCAGGAGTGCTACCGGCAGTCCGGTGTGTTCCTCCCGTTCGATATGGAACGGTATCTCCTCCTGACCGTCGGCGGTCCCTCGGACGGCCACACCGTAGTCGCCAACCTGCGGGTAGTTGTCCTCACTGCTGTCGTCGATGTCTTCATAGTTGAGACAGGACGGCATGGAGCCGCTGTGTCCGAGCATGGAACAGCAGTGGTCGGCGACATTGTCGTATGCGTTGATTTGTCCCTTAACGACACCGTATGCGTCCATTTCATGCTGCATCAGAAGAGCGTTCGCTAATCTCAGCCCTTCCACTTCTAGCTGCTCGCACCAGTCGATGACTTCCTGCAATGCTTTGTCTTTTTCAGTTACGTTCGTAGTCATGGTGTTCCTCCCAGTTTTCTTCTTGCAGAATGGCGAGTATCGTGTCCTCGCATTCCAGTTTTGGCAGTGGTTGCGGTGTGCTCATATCCTCGTAGTACTTGTTTAGAGCGTGCAAGGTTGGTTGTGTTGTTGGACTGTCTGAATCGAAAAAGACTGTCGGCGAGTCATCCGGCGAGGAGTCTGGCCTGTATCGCAAGTGCAAGGGGCAGAAGAATCGCGGCTCATTATCACCTGTGAACAGGCACAGCCAGTCTTCATCATCGGTAATGTCCATGGCTACGTTTTCCTCGCTTGTACCCCAAAAATCGTATTCCATGTGACAGCCTGGGTAGTCGCATTGTGCTAAGTAGGTTGTTCTCACTCTCATGCTCATTTGATGCTCATTTCGGCTTCGCTCATGATGTGCCGCATGTCGGCGTATTCGCGTGCCGCCCAACGTTCGATCATTTCCGGGGTGGCGTTTCGTGGCAGCGGGTTCAGGCATATGCCATCCTCCAAACGCTGCATGAGCCGGATTACCTTCCGGCGACGTTTCGGAGTGAGGGTGACGTGTCTTTCGACGGCCCTGACAACCACCATCCGGTCGCATCGGTAGCAGCCGTCGAAATCCTCGTCGATGGATGCTTCGAGTTCTCCGACCGGGCGCACTTGGTATACGTCGCCTTTGCCGTACATTGACGCGTAGAGTGCGGCGTAGTCGCGGTATCTGGTGCAGTACACCTGTTCCGGGTGGCCGGTGCCTTCGATGGCCGACGCGCCTTTTTCGCGTCTGGCGCGGCAGATGGGGCAATCGTCGTAATTGTCTCGACTGTGCCCCGGTTCGATGGTGTCGCCGGGTTTCAGGTCTGGAACCCCACCGTGGTATAGCACGCTCATTTCATATCCCCTTGCAAGTCGGTCGGTTCGTGGTCTGTGTGGAATGCGTCGCTCATGCGCTCATCTCCTTGAGGATGTTCACGGCTTTCACTCCATTGGCTAGATGCTTCTCACCGGCATTCACGCTGATGATTACCGGCTGATACACGCCTTCGACCGTCAATGATTCGCAGATTCCTTCCGTCGCGCCACGTAGTTCCTTACGAAGCTTCGACGGCACATATTTCAGATACCCGTCGATGATCGTACCCTCGTCGAGTTGGACTATCGCCCTATGCCCGTCGAGTATGTTCACGGGCAGTGTCCGCCAGTCCGTCAATGATTCATGCACGTCGCTCATTGCCACATTCCTTCCTCGTTGGTGTCATGGTTGGTGCAGTCGAATATTCCGGCGAGTCTTCTCGCGTCCCGTCTCGCCTGCCGCAACGTCTTCTTGTGGTTGCCGTTGTAGTCCGCGAACAGGTAGTCGCTTATGGCCGCATACCACCATGTTTCGTCGAGATGGTTCCATCGCCATAACGTCACCGTGTATCCTTCCAGCGTGTGGTCGGGTATTCTGTAGGATTCGCGGATGCTTACGCAGTATTCCTCATGCTCGGTCATTGTCCTGTCTCCTTCTTTTGCTGTTTGGCGAAGTAGTCGCTTATCACGTCATCGACTTTCAGCACCTTGCTGACTGCGAGAAGCCAAAGGTCCAATGCTCGGCTTGGATATGGCGTGTCGCCGGTGGTCAGATGATTGTTTGGGCACTCGTAATGCATGACCATCTTGTTCTTGTCCGTGATGCTGAGGCCTTCTATGCGGACTGGGTTTCTGCCGCAGTACGGGCATGTGACGTATCGGACTTTCCTATGCTTTCTGTTGAACATTCGTGGACTCCTCCTTGAATGATGCTTCCAACGTGTCAGCGAACACTTGCAATGCGTGCCTTACCTTCTCGTTGAAATCTTCCGGCATAACGGCTTCGACCGACATTGATCGCTGGTCCTTGAGAACGTTGTCGGACTTCGCGTAAACTGGAACATCCACGACAGCAGTCGCAAAATCTTCCCTTGGATAATCGAACGCGCTCACGGTGAACGTCAACTTGTTCGTGCCGACTCGCACTTTTCCGCTCATTACCGTCCCCTTGGTTCGAAGGTTTTAATGATTCGCTGCGGAGTCTCATAGGCCGCACGCACCTCGTACGGCCTATGGTGGAAGTCGGCGCTCTCCTGTGCCGCATCCGATGCCTCTTGGAGCGTCTTGTACACTCGGCATGTATGCAGTCCCGTATCACCCTTCGGCCAGATGATGTAGCCGGTCAAGATGCTTGTATGCAACGTGCCCATGCCGTCTAAAAGTGGTCGAATTCGACTACTTTTATCTCCTTCGTTCTGCGCGAGATCACGCAACTGGTCAAGATGCTTGTATCCAACGCCCATGCCGTTCACTGGTATTCCTTCACGGTGTCGCAGCCGATGTATTCGCCGTTATGCTTCAGACAGGCCCATGTCACGTCACCGGTCTTGACCGTTTCCATTTGGAAACCCGCATTGGTCTTCTTGTCGACATTAGGTGCCATTCCAAAGCTGAACGAAGTCAAGACAATCGTGATGCAGATAATCGCCGTGAGGGCCACCCTCGTCTTATCCATCACTCACCATCCTTAGTCATTTTGCACACCTTCTTCGTGTGATCGTCTAAATGGACTTTCTCAAGTTCGTTGACAGCCGCTTCGATTTGCATATAAGCCGCAATCTGTCCTTCCGCGAAGGCAATCACGCTCTCCGTGCTGTTGTTTTGCAGAATCCGCGCAATGGCTTCGCGTTGCGCAAAGCAAAGAAGCAGGACTCTGTCGAGAGCATTTCCGAAGTCGCACCAGACGCTTTTATGGTCAACGTGATTTATCACCGGTTCGTCCATCGCTCCTACCGCCATTACTTGCCTTCCTTTTCGATTTCATTGATCTTGTCGGTGAGGGCTTCGAGCACGTCCACGAGGTCTCCCCACTTGAGGTCCCGCCAGAACTGTTCGAGATCAGCCCAGTTCTCGGCCTGTAGGATGCTAAGAAGCCTGATTGCCTGAGCTTCGAGAATGTCGGCGTTCCGTTTGCAGCACGCGGCGAAGAACGGCACATTATGCGGGATTGCGTCATTGATAAACCAGATCGCCTTCTTGAGGTCTTCGACACCGTTCTTGTGCTGCCACCTGAAGCAGTATTGGACGGCTTGCCCCCAGTCGCTTGACAGCAGGCGGGATAGTTCGATGCATTCGAACGGGCCGTCCTTATAGTGGCTTGGATTTATGTTGTCAGTCATTTAGCACCATCCTTGCCTTCTCGAATGCCTGGTTCACGATTTCCATGTGCAGTCGTTCGCCTTCCTTGGTTGTCTCGAACCGGTCGTTCACTTGACGGATGAGCTTCTTGCGGAGCAGTGCCCTGCCGGTCTGGTTATCGACGGCCTGGTATTGGCCTTGCATGTTGCTCACGTCAGTGAGCATTTCCTGCTGTTTCGGGCTGAGTGTCTGCATCATCGGCTCCTTTCGCAGATGGTTTCCAATGTCGGGTGGTATTCGTATGTGAGTGGATGCGAGTAGTAGTCGTTCCAGTACTTGTTGAAGTTTCGGTTGATGCCACGTTGGACGATGTTTGACCGTCGTGTTGGCTCTTCCTTGTCTAATCGTTTGATCGCGTCGGCGGTCTCGATGCCTTGCTTGGTCGGCTTGTAGGTGCCGTCCGCGAGGGGGATGATGAGATTCCTGTCGATGAGGGAACCCAACGTGGCCAACGGTTTCGCATAGGCCGCGGATGATGGCATTCGATGCGTTTCGACGATGTGGACAAGCATTGACGCTTGTGTGTTTCGTAATCGTTGTCCGTGGATGGTGTAGACGTTTCGTTTCATGGCTGGTTCCTGTCGTTCATCGTCCGGTCGAGCCGAATCCGTTTCCTCCGCGTTCCGTCGTGTCGGTGAACTCGACGACCTTGCGGATTCTGGGGGTTTCCACCGGCGTGATGACGAGTTGCGCGATACGGTCGCCGCAACGGAAGTTGACGCGGCTGGTGGACGTGTTATGCAGGATGACTTTGATCTCGCCACGGTATCCGGCGTCGATGATGCCGCCGAGGATGTCGATGCCGTAATTCCTGGCAAGGCCGGAACGTGGGCAGACTCGTGCCATGTAGCCTTCGGGCAGGTTGATCGCGATGCCGGTTCCCACCGTGATGCGTCCTAGTCCGTCGATGTGGAAGTCTTCGATGCAGTGTAGGTCGAGTCCGGCGTCCGAATCGTGCGCCCTTGTGACTGTGGCGTTTGGGGTGAGCGGCTGGATTTCGAGGGTTTCTAGGGTCATTTCACTGTCCTTGCTGGTTGCTGATGGTTTTGTATTCGGAGATGTCTCGGTTGAGGCAGTCGGTTGTGCGATGCGTGGTTTCGTGTCCGCGATCGTATGGGTCGCCGCCGTGGGCGAGCTGCAAGAGGCGGAAGCTGGTGAGGTCGAGTCGCCGGTGGCTGAGCTTGTGGAGGATGCCGCTCGTGTTGGGCATGTTCACGTCGAGCCATCGGATATCGAAGTGGACGTTGGTTCCGGCTGGATGCATGAGACCGGGGTCGAGGCCCGTGTCGATGAGCCAGACGGCCATCTGCTTGTCCACGTTTTTGAGCGTGTCTTCCGCGTTCATGCATTCGCTGATGAGTCCGTTTCTGGAATGCATGTCGATGGTCGTGCTGTTGAACGCGCGGATTGGCGTGTTGTCATCGAAACGGATGACCCTATGGAATATCAGGGGGTCGTCGTTGAATGGCACCTGAAGGCCCTTCATGTCGGTGATTCTGGCTTCGACTTCCAGTAGATTGTCGGACATTGGGTCGAGTCCGCTGGTTTCGACATCGAACCAGATGAGAAAATTGTCATCCATTGTTGGCTCCTTCGGTTCTCGTAATCGTTGGATGTAGTCTTCGAATCCAGTCAGGTCCACATGCGTTGGCGGATTGGGTTCGAGTTCCTTGAGGATTTCGGCTTCCTTGTCCCTTCGCCGCGTGTAATGCCGGTAGGCGGCTTTGCTTTCACGGATGCCGTACTTGTTGGTTTCCTTCCATTTGCTCATGGTGTTTTGAACAGGTCTCCCAGATCGTCGTCCACGGTTGGCTGGCATGCGATGGGCTTGGATGCGATTTGCGGACGGTCGGCCTGTTCGAGGGCCTTGCTGACGGCTTCGCCCAACTCTTGGGCTTCCCGCGCGGTGCCGAAGACGACGCGACGTTTGAACTCCCAATAGTCGTCCGCCGTGACGTGATGCTTGGCGGCGAGCTGTTGGATGGTGTTCTCGTCGGGAATCCGGCTTGCGCGAATTTTCTTGCAGAGGATGTTGATGTCGGCGGCACGCATCCACTTGTCCGATTTGGTCGCATAGAATCTCACGACCGCCGTACGCATGTCTTGGATGCTGTTGCGTTTGTCGAGTTCGCGGTAGAACTCATCCAATTGCAGGTCGTCCCATTGGGCGTTGCCGTGATGCGCGTTGATCGTGGTCAGCAGCATCGCGGCCTCTCCTTTGGTTATCATCCTGTTCCTCCCATCGCCCGTTGGCGTTCCTCATCGCTCATGTACTGCCATGCCCTGTTGAGGTTCGCCATGCGGTTCGATTCGTTGCGGCTCATCATGGTCGGATTGGTGCGGAGGGTGAGGGATGGTCGGATGTCGTATTCGTTTTCCCACCCCGCCGCGTTGAGCCATGTGGCCGCGTATTTGACGTATTTGGGTTCGGTTCCTTCGATCTCGACCTGTCTGGCATAGGCTCTGGCGCCGTTGATGATGGTGTCCGCATCCGTGTCTTGGATGGCGTTCTTCCATGCTTTCCAGGCTGGACGCTTGTCAACGTGTCGTGGATACGCTTTCCAGAAGGTTTCGAAATCGGCGGAATACTTGTCGTCGGATGCCTGTCGTGCGCGGCTTCGGCGTTTGCTTGCCGTGTTGCGGGCCGTCCGGTCGGCCAGTTCTTTTCTGGTGTGGTTCCCGTTCGACTGGTATTCGTTGATGCGCACGCCGGTGATGGTCTGTTGGAACAGGCCGATGTCGATGAGGGTTTCGATCTCCTGTTCGGATGCGCCAAGCGTGTACGTCAGCTGGTCGGTGTCGATGTCTCCATCCGTGAGGTTGCAGCTGCACCAGCTCAATGCCATGACGTAGATGAGCGCCGCTCTTGGCATTTCATCACGGAGCCTGCATATCCTCGCGTCGGCCCAGAATCCGTTGTCGAGTCGGGTGTAACCGTCCCTCACTTCAGATTCTCCCGTCATGTCATGAGTCCTATCCCGATGTCGATGAGGATGGTTATCACACCGCCCTTGATTAGGGTCATGCCCAATATCCACAGCCAGTCGCCTGACTGCCTGTTACTGTCGATGAGGTCAACGGAGCCGAGCATGATGACGAATCCGATGACGCTGACGACGATGGCGCATATGGCGACTATCGCGATCATGATTGTCCTTCCGGTCCGAGTGGCAGTCCGTCGTTGAGGATGAGGGCTAGGTTCTCCAAGGTGATGCAGACGTATTGTCTGCTCCGCCCGATGAGGTCGATGTCGAATTTTTCAGTGAACCGTCCGGCCAACGCGCACATGGTGTGGTAGGTTTCCGAATCCGTGTATGCGAGCTGTTGGCCGATTCGTTCGAGTGTGGACAGGCCGACGCGTGGCTTCTTCTGCACGACCCACGGGTATGGGCTGTCAAGGTTTCCGGCCTCCTCAGCCGCCTCGTTGTAGTGTTTCGTGGCGTCGAGGCGTTTGGTGTTCTTGACTTCCACGCATACCAGCTGCCCGTGGAAGAAGATGTTCGCGATGTCGCCTTCGTCGTTGCTGCCGTGGAGACGGCGGCGGATGATGCGTTGATCGTTCAACGCCCATTGCAGGTAGTGTTCCACCGCCGTTTCCATTGCCGTTCCGGCTTTTTTGGCCGACTGTCGATTGCGTGACATCAGAACGCCGGTTCTCCTGCGGGCTGTCCGAATCCGTCGAATCCGCCACTGCCCCACGGGCCGGAGCCTGCCTGCGGTGCCATGGCGGGGGTCGTGGACGCCTGTCGTGGTCCGGCCTGCTGGTTGGCGTTGACGAGTTGCGCGGTACCCCACCTCAGGCTTGGTCCAGCCTCGCGGACGTTCACCTTCTGCGTGTAGTGCGTGACGCCGGACGAATCCTCGAAACGTTCATCGGACTCGTTGCCGATGATGATATACTCGTCGCCTTCCTTGATGCTGCTCTGGATGTGCGTGGCGAGATCATTCCACGCTTCGCAGGTACGGGAGCAGGATACGCCGTAACCCCATGAGCCGTCCTGGTTCTTGACCCTGTTGGAGCAGAGGATGCGGAACTGGATGTAGTTCTTGCCGTTCTTCGTGGTTCCGGCCCGATACAGGTCGCCGTCCTTTTTGATTTTGACGATTCGTCCCACGAGGGTGATGGTCGGTGTGGTCATTTGATGTTCTCCTTGTCGTGTCGTGGATGGGATTTGAGTCCGACCCATCCCTGCTGGTCTTTGGGTTTCATGTTTCTGAGACCGTCAGCCGTCTTGTGGCGGTTGGCCGCTTCGACGTTGCACATGAGCATGTGGCTTCGCGCGTGCGGACAGGATGATTCGCCGCACCGCTGGCAGTACGGGATGAGTCCCGTATGGATAGGGTTCGCGTGCACGCAGTACGCGCACGTGCAGCCAGCCCTTCGTGATATGCTCATCGGCCCGCCTCGCAGATCGGGACACTTTTCAGCCTTGGCTTGCGCAGTCCGAGTTTCGCCTTCGAGAGGGGCGCGTACTCGCGCATGTTGCGTTCGGTTACGCGCAGATGGCTGGCGACCGGAACGTATTCGAGGTCGTCACACGGGGAGCACTTGTCCGTGTCAGCGAAGTATCCGTCGTCCAATCTCGCGCCCATGTATGCGACGAGCGTCCAGAAGCCGTCACGGTCGAGCAGGAACAGTTTGGTCCTGTCTTTACTGAGGTAATACCCTTCCTCGGTGGGGAGCTTCGCGAGGTTGACCTTCTCGAACGGGAAGCGTTTCGCCTTGTGCGAGCTGATGGCGAACCCTGTCTCGTCCTGTGGTGTGGCTGATGGTGGCACGTTGCCGTACCGGTTCAGAATCGGGGTCCACATGTTGCCGGAATGCAGCCACACGCTGCCGGTCGCGGCCTTGTAGATGCCGAGGCCCTTCGGGAGCTTCGCCTTCCACTCGTCCGTCTGCCGGTCGCTTGTGGACTTGTCCGCGTCGGCGGCGGGCGTCTCCTGTTTGACGAGTCTGTCCATCAGCTCGTCGGCGTTGATTTCGACGCCGCTCGTGGACTGGTCCTCGATGCCGATGATGTAGTTGTCATCGATGCTGCCGTCACGCCTGAAGACGATGGCGGGCAGATCATAGTTGAAACCAGGCTCGCGGACGG
>OLSX01004466.1_pt1 | contig 10424 bp, 7 predicted proteins | sample 1673141 | NCBI WGS metagenome assembly OLSX01 (sample SAMEA3136759, study PRJEB25190) | human gut metagenome | biome: human gut; feature: human-associated habitat; material: faeces | place: Austria | collected 2013
ATACAGTTCCTCCACCGTTTTACCAATTTTGTTTCTTGGAACTTCACCAACTTTTTTAATGACGTATCCATGGGCACCTGTTGCATCCATGCACCACAGGTAGATTGTTGCTTTTTTATTCTGCTTGGCTGTATGTACTCCACTGACTTCTACTTCAAAACGGTTCCCAAAGTCCCTGTAAATACAAAGTTCCAGGTCAATCTCCATAAGTTTATAATTTTCGCCTAGACCATCACATAATGCCTGAAGCACTTTATCCTTTTCTTTCATTTTCGTCTGCTCCTTTATGTTAAGTTTATCTTCATTACATAGTTTCCAACGTTTTTTTACTTCCCTTCTCCTTTCTAACACCTTTTGCAAGTTCATCATAATTCTTTTCTGATTCTGCCCCTACTTTAATACAGCAGTACATGACAAATCCATGTACCAGAAATACAATGATGGCTGCAACGATTAATAATGTTTTCATCTTATTGATTCCTCCTGTTCCTACTTTTCTACGAATCTGCCACTGGCAGTTTTCTACAGATTATCCATTGTCCCAAAAAGGGCATTTATGAACTGTTTTGCCCATAAATGCCCTATCCTGTTTCAAACCTTACAGTTACTTATTTTTTTCTTTTTTTACGTAAATATACCGCAGATGTTCCAAATCCGATTATTCCTAATCCTGCAAGTAGAATCCAGAACATCACAGGTGTGTCATCACCTGTTTTTGGTGCATCAGTAGATATTGTACCGGATGGAGTATCCGTTGTTTCCGGTGTCTCAGAAGGAGTTTCTGTTGGTGTCTCCGTTGGCGTTTCCGTCGGCTTGGCTTCATCCTTCATCACAACTTTCTGAATTTCTCCGGTATCTTTTACAGTGAACTTCACATCCTCTGCCACCAGATAACCGTCCGGTGCTGTTTCTTCACGAAGCGTATACGCTCCGATTGGAAGCATCTCGATATAGTGTGCTTTCTCTTCAGAAGTCCAACTTTCTACGACCTTTCCGTCTTTGTCAAGAATGGTCAGCTTCGCTCCCGGAAGTTCCTTCCCAGAAATATCCGTTTTGGAAATCTGCACTTTCGTCACATCATCCTTCATCTCGATTTTTTGTGCTTTAGAAGAATCTTCTACTGTAAAAGTAATACTCTCCGCAGTTACATAGCCATCTGCCGGTTTTGTCTCCGTCAGAGTGTACTTCTTTCCTGCAACAAGTTCTTTAATGATATGAGCCTCTTTCCCGGAAGTCCATGAATCTACTACCTTGCCATCTTCATCCGTCACTTCCAGTTTCGCCCCTTCCAGTTCCTTTCCATCAGTCAAAGAAGTTTTTGTAATCTCCACAACTGTTGGTTCATCTTCAAAGGTAAACTCATAAGACAGTGTTTCCTTATCTGAACCATCATATTCAAAAGTAAACTCCTGTACCTGATCCGTTGTTGCGAATCCCGGTGCCGGGGATGTTTCTTTGACATAGTAAGTGTAACCAATCGGAAGATCTGCCGTAAATGTCAGTTTTCCCTCTTTGTCCGTAGCCTGCTCCTCAATAACGGTATCTGCTTTCAGAATGACATCACCATTTGCATTTACAATGTCCTCTTTATTGCAAAGAGCGAATACTGCACCTTCCAGTACCCTGTCAGAATCCTTTTCTTTTTTCAGCACCTTTACTTCCGCTTTCTGACGATTATTCTGCCAGTCGGAAGAATAAGTTACCTCGGCAGTATCCTGATCCCGGTATGTCAGGTCAATCTCACGAGCTGTACTATCCAGTACATAGCCGTTTGCCGTTTCCTTTTCTTTGACATAATATTTTCCAAGCGGAATATCTGTCAGTTTTGCTACTCCTGTTTCATCTGTCGTAATCGTTGCTATCAGATCATCTTTCTTGTAATAATCTTCACTCTCACCATCCGCAGCTTTAATATCTTCCAGTGCATAAACCTCAAAAGTAACTTCTTTCAGGGAACCGGAAATATATTCAAATAAATGGCTGATCCATCCACCTACGGAATCAAGTGCAGATACTTTTTCCAGAAATTCACCCTTCTTATTGATAATCAGAGTTCCAGTCGGCACATCATCTTTCATTTCCACTTTCTGGATTTCAGCAGTATCCTCTACAGTAAAGGTAATCTCCTCCGCTTTCAGATAACCATAAGGAGCCATTTCTTCACGAAGAGTATATGTTTCACCCACAGTCAGCCGCTCAATCAGATGTTCCTCACCCTTTACAGATTTCCATGTATCTATTACATTTTTATCCTTATCGAGAACTGTCAGTGTTGCTCCGGAAAGTTCAACTCCTGTTGTAATGTCAGATTTTTTCACTGTGATTTTGGTCGGCTGATTTTTAAATTCAGATGCAAGTTTTATTACTTTCACATCCTGTCCCTGATAAGCCGCAGTGACATCCAGTGTTTCATCCGAAGATACATAACCTGCCGGTGCTGCAAGTTCTCTGATATAATATTTGCCAAATGGCAGGTCAAGGTCAAAGACTGCATTGCCATCTTCATCGGTTACTGCTTTTCCAAGAAGTGTATCTGCTTTCACAAGCACATTTTCATGTGCCAGAATATCCTCTTTCGCATACAGACCAAACTCTGCACCAGCAACAACCGCATCCGTTTCTGCATCTTTTTTTACAACAGATACTTCTACCTTCTGACGGTCATTGTCAAAGGCTGCTGTCTGCTCGATCACTGCTGTATCCTGGTCTTTATAAGAGAAAGTAACTGTCTGTGCTTCCTCATTTAACACAAAACCATCTGGTGCTGTCTTTTCGACAGCTTTATAAGTTCCAAGAGGAAGATCCGCAATCTGTGCCTTTCCATCTTTATCAGTTGTAACCGTTCCTACCAGTGTTCCGGCAGCATACTCTAAGATACGGTTTCCATTGTCATCTTTCTGGAAATCCGCAGTATAAATATCTTCTGCCGCATAAACCTCAAAGACTGCGCCTTCCAGATTCTCACTCTGGTAAGTAAAATCATCTTTAAAACCATCAAGAACTTCACCTTTTTTCACAATATTCAGTTCACCCTTTACCGGATGGTTCTCATAGGAAACCTCGATGATCACATCCCCGGAAGTACCGTCCATCTGATATGCTGTATTGGAATCTACATCAACCTCATAGTAATTCTCATTGAGCGTATATCCATAAGGTGCATTTACTTCCTCAATGCGGTAATGCCCGATTTTCAGATTTTGTGGAAGGATCAAATATCCATCCTCATCTGTAAAATAAGACTTATGCTTCACAGTAGTCGGATAAGTCGTTACCTGCTCCACATATTTTCCAGTGTCCATGTTATAGATTTTGAACTCTGTATTTTTCTGGAGTACCGCTTTCTTTGTTTCATCATCCTTTTTGATAATTTTCAGTTTGGCTTCAAATTCATCATCTAAAAGCACACGCCATGTCTGCGGTGTGTTTGGATTATTTTCTGTAATGCTGACTGTAAAATCATCTACCGGAGTGTAATTATGAGGTGTCGTGGTTTCACGCACAATATAAGTTCCATAAGGAATCGCAATACTGCAGGCATAACCTTTTTCATCTGTAAAGATTTCTGTTGCTCCGTTTTCCCCGATCACTACCGGTTTTGCAGAATCAAAATCATAACTGCCATCCTCTTTCACCTTCAAAGAAGATACCAGATAAGCACTAAATCCTGCCCCTTTCAGTAAATCCGCATCGGTCTTTCCATTATTGGCTGCTTTGATGATCTGAAATGGCTGTTTCATTACCTGTTCCAGCGAAGTACACTCACGCTTCACCTCAGCAGTCATATCACCCTCATAATCACAGGAAAGGTCATATTCATTCTCATCTGCCAGATAACCGGTTGGTGGTGTAATCTCTTTCACATAATAACTTCCAAGATACAGCCCGCTGACGGAAGCCTGTCCATTTTCATCCGTAGTAAGTGTTGCCACCTGATCTCTTGCTTTATACATCACACCGGTTGCACCATCCGGATAGACAATGTTCTCTCTGGCATACAGTCCATAAACTGCTTTTTCCAGAGTCGCATCTCCCTGCGGAACTGCTTTCTTTGTTTCTGCATCCAGCTTCTGTAAAGAGATCTTTGCTGTCACACGTTCATTTTTAAAAGTATGGTGAAATGTCACCTTTGCTTCCTTATCGTTTGTATACGAAAAAGCAAACTGGTAAACATCTTCTGTATTTCTCACATATCCTGTTGGAGCCTGTTCTTCCTTAACTTCATAGGAAAATCCAAGCGGAAGATCTGCACTGAATTTTGCTTTTCCATCTGTTCCAGTGGTTGCCTTTTCAATCAGTGTGCCTTTCTTTACAACTACAGTACCATCCACATTTGTAATGTCACTGGCAACATAAATTCCAAAAACACCTCCGTTCAGAGGATTTTCTGTATCCTTATCCTGCTTTGTCACAATAACTTCTGCTTTCTGTCTGTCATTCGTAAAAGTTGTTTCAGAAAATACCACTTCTACATTCTGTCCTGCATAAGCAAGTTTTACTGTCTTTTCTTCCCCTGCATTATAAAAACCGGACGGAGCCTGTACTTCCTTTACAACATATGTACCAAAATGCAGATTTTTAAGAATTACAGCACCATTGGAATCTGTTGTCAGATTCTCCTTTACCAGATCACCTTTACTGTAAACTTTTGTACCATAAGCAGTTGTAATATCCGCTCCGGCATAAACATTATAAACAGCACCTTTCTGTCGGCGTTTTTCATATCGGAATGTTGTTCCGTTTTCTGTCACCTCTGCACCTGCGAGAACTTCACCCTCTTTATATACAGTAAGCTGTCCAAGCTGTTCTTCATCCGGAACAGTTACCGTAGTCGTCTTGCTGACTTCCAGCTTCACATTGTAGGCTGTAGCATTAATACGATAACCGCTTGGTGCAGTAATCTCTTTCAGATAAACGGTATCCTGTGTCTTAACGATCTGTGCAGATGCTTCTCCATTCGCATCCGTTGCAGGCAGTTTTGTAATCAGGTTCTTACAGTCTGCATCACTGTATAAGCCAAATACAGCTCCGGACAGTTTTGCATTTGCTTTGGAATCCTTTTTAATGACTTTCACACTGGCATACTGTACCCATGTCACTTTAAAATCCACATACTTTTCATCATCGACACCCTCACCAAACACCAATGCCAGATCCTGTGAACCAGAACCGGTACTGATCTTATAAGCAGAATAATCTTTTGTGATATTTCCCTTCATTGTAGCGGACCAGCTTCCTGCTACATCACTTACCTGAGTAAGCGGTGCAGACAGATAGAACTTTGTTCCGCCACTGATCACTACGGATTCTCCTGCCTTGCTTGTCTTTCCTGTTGTCACATTATGAAGCTTTACTCCACTTGGAAGTTTCATTGTGATACTCTGCAGTTCATCTGCCTTAAAAGTAATCTCCTTTGTTCTCTGGCTGCTGCCATCCACATAGGCAGTTACATTCGCATCTGAAAAGCTCATCTCAACATCTGGAATATTTGGCTGCGAAATACAGTAATTGTACAGTTTCATAGCAAGTGTTTTTGCTTTGCTGCTTGCACCGGAAAAAGCAGAATCTCCGCTGTTGGCATAAGATGCTGCCAGATGCACCAGGATAAATCTTGCTCCTGTGCTCAGATTTCCATAGCCATTCTCTTCTGTAAAAAATCCATCATCACCGGATGCCTTTGTTCCGTAATAGCAGACTTTCGCAAGTTTCTTACCATCACTCAGCTTGATAATATCATAAGTTCCACTTCCTGGACTGGATTTTTCCGGTTGAATACAGTAAGCAGTAGCAGAAACACTTCCAAACTTTACAGTATACTGATAAGTCAGATAACTTCCGTAACCATAATCAGAATACTGATAGCAGGCTCCTCTTGTCACTGTTACTTTCTTGGTGCTTGTCGTAGATGCTACCCTTGCCATAAAAGTAACTGATTCCCCTTCATCTAAGGAATAAAGGTCAATCCCTTCCTCGTCAGCCTGTTCCATCACATCAGAAACTGTCAGTCCAGTTTCTTCGTCTGTCGTTGTTTCTGATTCTTCTGTGAGATCAGTCACTACTTCTGTTTCTGTCTGCCTGTCCGTCTCTTCATCATCTGCAGTTCCAATATCCTCCGTTTCTCCGGCATTACCTTCACCCGTAGTATTCTCAGAACTATTTGACGTTGTTATAGCTTCTGTTTTCGGTTCTTTCACTGTAATATTTCTGCTGACTCTATAAGCAGGATGACCGCTGACTGGTTCTACTGCATAGACAGCTTTGTAAGTATCTGGTGTATGTGTATCAAAATCTGTGCCAGCTTCATTCTTTGCTTCATGGAATAAAATCTTGATCTTACTTTCATCTACACCTTCGATTCCAGACAGATCAACTTCTACATCAAATTCCTGCCCATAAGAAAGTTCAATGTCATTTGCCTTTACGATCTCGTCCGGATCAAGGGAATCCTGAACATCTTTTAATTCCGCATACTGCTGTTCAAATGGTATTTCTTCCGGTTCTAATTCAGAAGCCGAAACTGCTACTGGCTGAATAATGACAGAAGCCAGTGTTGCGACTGCCATAAATCCGGACAAGAATCTTTTGAATCTCATTTTCATTTTGATCGAATCCTCTCTTTCTTCTATTATCTGTTCTGTTTTCATGCAGGCTCACACCTGCATTATTCAATCATTGGAACCACCTCCCACATTTTATTGCTGGTACAGAAATCACTCTGATAACAGCACATTCATATGGCAGTGCCTTTTTGAAACACCGCCACATGGTATCTGCTGTCATCCTGTAAAACAGGAATGACACTCAGGTAAAGTTCAGGATCAAGCATTAAGCCGCAAGAGGTAATTCGTAATCGTTCCTGCAAAGGGTGCCTCCCATCCGTATCCCTTCACGTTTTCACCGGATTCCCGCCGCAAAATGCGTAGCTGAAAAATTCCGGGTATCCTCTCGCTGCTGGTATGAAATTGTCAAGGTTCAATTTTTAAGGGGAGTTATTATCTCGAATTGAAAATAGACATTTGCCCCTTCACTAACCGCATGTGTGAAAGGGCAAAAATTAACCTGTTTGAAAAATTTTTTAAGAATTTTTATTCCAATATTGTTTTATGTGTTTTCCAGTTGCTCTTTTAATTTCTCCAATATTTTCTTCCTCCGGTTTCTAATCGTCTTTGGGCAGCATCCAAAATACTGTGCCGTTTCTTTTACTGTAAATTCTTCAAAAAACAATAGCGTTATCAGTTCTGCCTCTTCTTTAGCTAAACATCTCATAGCTTCTTCGAGTTCCTGTATCTCTGACATCCTGATAACGATTTCTTCCGGTGATAATACCGAAAAAGAGCAGTCGTAGCCTTTTTCCTGTAATTCCTCCATGCTGCATACTCCATGCCTCTGCATTTTTTCAACCTGGTATCGCTCTTTTCTTCCAGCCTGATACCAGGCCAGATATACTGCTCTGGTAACTTCCACAAGCGTGTCATTCACACGCAGCATATAGCGTTGTCTTTCTTTTGGCTTTTTACCAGGCATACTTCCAGTCTCCTTTTTCCAATGCTCTGGCAGAGTCATCCGAATTATTCCGCATTTTCTGCATTGCCTGTGAAATACACTTTGATACTGCCGGAACTGTAATACCCAGTTCATGCGAAACTTCTTTTTGTGTCTTCTGCTGAAAATAAATACGCTGGATCATCTGTCTCTGTCGCTCTGTCAGCAAATCCATCAGCTCTCTGACTGTTTCCTCTGCAATGATTTTTTCAAGCAGACATTGTCCTTTATCTGCCAACTCGCACCATTCTTCAGAAATACAGCTATATGAAACACAATTATTATGTTCTCGTGTTTCCCTGTTTCTCCACAGCCGGTCTTCGCCTTCTAATATCAGCCTTACATACCAGGGTTGATCATCGAAAAAATCCTCCTCAACAACTGCTATTTTTCTTTCTGCTTCATACACATAATCTCGACAGGTAAATAACGGAAAAACTGTTGCATAGTCCCCCACACAATAGAGAACATATCCGGTCTGATATGCGATAATTTCCGCACAATCCATCAACCTTTGCTTCGCAACTGCTACCTCATTTTCTCTTAAATATTTAGCGGACGGAACCTTTCTTCTTTCTTCCCTGTTACTTACAACCTGTTTCAATTCCTGCAATGTAAGCATAATTACCACCTTTCTGCCTGCTGGCAACAGATGCCCATCGGCAGAAAGGATAAGATTCTTACTGATCAAATGACAAAAGGGCAGTAAAAAACAGCTTCCGGTACACCCGTTTTTTTTAACGAGAGCCTGAAACTTTCTTACTGCCCTTTCTAATAGTTACAATATTCTCTACTTTATTTTCCGTCTGATGCCAGGATCAGACTTCTTGGCATTTCTTTCTGCTTTTATGTTCTTTTCATTTTCCATCAAAACAGAATAGTCTCCCATTGCGTCATAGGGACACTGCCTCCGATAAAGCAAATTTTCTTCTCTGGTCATCCATCCTATCTCCCTTCTTTGTTTCTGTCTTTTTCTCTCTGTTTTCCATTTTAACAGCACACGATTCTATTATCCTTAGCATATATGGGGAGTTTTTTGATTTTGCACCCCATATATGGTGAAATTTCACCGATATTCATTAAAACTGTCTATCAGAGAATCTATGGTCTGCATGATAATTTTCTGCTCTTTCCATTCCATCTTCTGAATACGGTAAAGCACTTCCTGAACTGATTCCTGCTTTTCTGTATCACCTTTCTCTTTTCCCAGCAGGATATTGGCATCTATTTCCAATATCTCAATCATCTTCCTGAAAATCTCAACAGACATTGCAGTTTGCCCGCCTTCAATCCTGCTGACCGTATTGACACTGATACCCGCTTTTTCCGCAAAAGATTCCTGTGACAACTTCATTTCCTGTCTGCGTTTTCTGATCCGTTCTCCCAATTCAATAAGTTCTGTGGAAATTGCACGATTGCTCAATACGGTGTCTCCTTTCCTGCAATTTGTCCCAACTTTACGCCATTGTGTCGCAAAGTTCCCCGAAAAAAAGCAGCTAATTTTTGTCTTAGCTGCTTTTCAAAAAATCTATTTCATTTTATTCTCGGTATTTTATGTATTCCTGCAAGAACTGTAATCAGAAAAACGCAGAGATAAATAATTGCCTGTCCAACCATTGCAAGGAGAATGATGCTTCCGATCAATCCTCCGATCAGAAGATTCATTGTCCAGACTGCTAGCGTTCCTCCGAGGTCAAAACCTTTTGGAACCATCCAGACACACATTTTTCCGATTCCAAACGGTATCCCCATCAGAAGTAACAGCAAGAAATAATTGCACTTCCCATCCTGGATACAAAACGGTCTTAATACTGCAAACAATACTGTAATCACCAGCACTGGTGCTATCACTTTTTTAATCATCTTCTTCATGTTCCTTTATCCTCCATACATATCGTGATTAACTTCTGCCTGATAATAACTGTTTATCGTTGCCGGAGCATTATACAGGGCGGTCAGAAGATAGGCTTTAATATTCCCAACCTTGGTTGTATTTCGGTTCAGACAAAACAGCACATATTCGATATGCGAATAGTTCAGTTTCATAAACCTGCTTTTCACCAAAGCAACTGGCTTTTCTACTCCTGCAATGCGAATCATACTGTCCTCCGGCATCATCATAACTTCGATCATCAACTCCACCAGTTCATCTACATCTTCCTTGGCATGATATTGATAATCTATGTTTTCATGAATTACTTCACGATATGCTCTCATCTCCTCCATCACATCTTTTTTCTTTTGGAAATTACCTGATGTGATTGGATAAGATTGATTTATCTCAGTTTCACTAATATCAGTCTTGTTAATATCAGTATTATTAGATTGTGATTTCGGGTATTCTGGATTTGTGATTTCCACTATTCCGGAATGATGATTTTCACTATTTTGGAATTGTGATTCTGGAAATTCTGGATTTGTGGTTTCCACCATTCTTGAATTGTGATTTTCATTATTCTGGAATTGTGATTCCCCATAATCCTGAATTGTGGTTTTCACTACTCCTGAATGATGATTTTCACAATTCAGAGAAATGCCTGTTTTTCCCTTGTTTTCTGCTTCTTGTTGCAAATCTGCACATTCTTTATATCTTTTCTGTCTTGATTGCAAATCTGCACATTCCTTATGTGTTTTCTCTTTTGATTGCAAATCTGCAATTTTTTTATGCTCTTCATGCTCAGCTTGCAGATCTGCACAGCTACCTGTCGGCTTTTGATCTGGAACCTCTCTGATCATAAAATTTTTCACATAAATAACATTCGGTTTTCCCAGTCCCAGACGTTTCTTCTCAATCAGCCCGATCCCATTACTGCTGTCCAGCTCTTTTACCAGTTTCACTGCTTTTTGGGTTCCGCAGTTCATCAACTCTGCAATTTCTTCTA
>OLSX01004474.1_pt1 | contig 10404 bp, 9 predicted proteins | sample 1673141 | NCBI WGS metagenome assembly OLSX01 (sample SAMEA3136759, study PRJEB25190) | human gut metagenome | biome: human gut; feature: human-associated habitat; material: faeces | place: Austria | collected 2013
CCAGCATGGAGCCCATGGTGGGGGTAGCCTGCGGGTAGGAGCAGCAGTACAGCACGCTGCCGATGCCCGCCAGCGCCGAGCCCACGGCAAAGGTAAAGGAAATGGTGCTGTTGACGTTGATGCCCATCAGGCGGGCAGCATCCATATCCTCCGAAACGGCGCGCATGGCCTTGCCAAGCTTCGTCTTTTGCACCAGAAAGGTGAGCACCAGCATGGACAGCACGGTGACCACCAGCGTGATGATGGAGGTAAGACCCAGCGGCACCTTGCCCAGATGGAAGGTCTGGTTGGTGTAGTAGGCGGGGATCACCTTTGCACCCGAGCCGAGGATCAGCTCTGCCGTGTACTCCAGAAAGAAGGAGACACCAATGGCGGTGATCAGCAGCGAGATACGGGGTGCGCTGCGCAGGGGGGTGTAGGCGATCTTTTCGATCACCACGCCCAGCAGCGTACAGGTGATGATGGTGGCGCACACAGCGGTGACCGGGCCAAGACCCAGCTGGTTCATGACGAACCACGACATGTATGCGCCCACCATGATGACATCGCCGTGGGCAAAGTTCAGCAGCAGGATGATACCGTACACCATGCTGTAACCCAGTGCGATCAGTGCATAGATGCTGCCAAGGGACAAGCCGTTGATCAGCTGGCTAAAGAACACTGTCATGGTTGGATACTTCCTTTCTTTGCGGCGTTTACACTTTTTGATATAAAAAACGGAGAACGCCTGACCAGAAAAAAGCTGTTCCGGCGTTCTCCAGAAAATCATGGGGTTTGCTCTGTGCGGGCGGCTCCATCACCGGTGGATGGAACGGCGCAGATCAGAACATTTCCTTCAGAACGGGGGTTGCACCGTCGAAGCACAGGATAGCGGTCTGCTTGACGGGGTTGTGGTGCTCATCGAAGGTGAAGGTGCCGGTGATGCCATCGATGGTGCCGCCTGCGATAGCATCGATGACGGCCTGCTTATAGTCGTCATCACCAGCGGCCAGGCCGGCATCCTCAGCAGCCTGAATGCCGTAGACAACGGTCATGGCAGCATCGTAGCCCAGAGGAGCGAAGCCGTTGGGGTACTCCTCACCGTACTCAGCCTTGTAGGCATCCTCAAAGTCGGGGTTGGAGCCCTTTGCGTAGTTTGCGCAGAAGTAGGCATCCTTCAGCTGGTCGGCAGTTGCATAGCCTTCCAGACCATCCCAGCCGTCGCCGCCCAGGAAGGGAACTGCCAGACCGATGCTCTCAGCCTGAGCCAGGATCTGACCGACTTCCTGATAGTAGTTGGGGCAGAACACCACTTCGGGAGCCTTGCCTAGAATGGTGGTCAGCTGGGTCTTGTAGTCCACATCGCCCTCAGAGTAGGTCTCCTGATCGACGATGGTGCCGCCCAGGCTCTCGAACTCGTTGACGAAGTTCTCTGCCAGACCCTCGTTGTAGTCAGCGCCCTTCTGGAAGATGACGGCTGCCTTGGTGTAGCCCAACCGCTGGTAAGCGTAGTCAGCCATCTTGATGCCCTGGAACGGGTCGGTGAAGGTTGCGCGGAACACATTCTCGTTCACGGTGTCGGTCTCGGCATCGTAGGTGACAGCCTCAGCGGTAGCGGAAGCGGTGACCATGGGCATGTTGTAGTCTGCGCTCTCGGCAGCAAGTGCCAGAGTCGGGGTGGTGGTAACATCGCCCACCAGAGCGGTGATGCCCTGATCGCACATCTTGGTGAAGCAGGTAACAGCCTGAGTTGCATCGCCCTGCTCATCCATGGCGATGATCTCCAGCTGCTTGCCGTTGATGCCGCCCTTTTCGTTGACCTGCTTCAGGTACAGGGTAGCGCCGTTGACAACGGCCTGACCGTAAACGGAAACATCACCGGTCAGAGGTCCAAGAACGCCCACCTTGATGGTGTCGCCGGAAGCAGCGGCACCAGAAGCTGCGGTAGAGGCGGAAGCAGCAGTGCTGTTGGAAGAACCGCCGCATGCAGTCAGAACGCCGGCTACAGCAACAACACCTGCAGCGGCCAAGAAATTACGACGAGAAATCATCTTTTTCATAGTGAATATCCTCCTTAGGAGCATTCGTGTTTCAGTATAAAAACGGAAGCAAGGCCCTCTTTCCCTCAAAGCGACCTTGCTTCGTTATCAATATTATAGACCTGTGAGCCAAAATCCGCAATTCACAAACCGTCCATACTTTCAGGGGCATTTTGTGGACTTTGTTGCCAAAATAGCCAAAAGCAATGGGTCTGTTTTGTGCACTATTTCAATTGCTTCATTTTGTTTGTGTGTCAGGTGAACACAATTCACAAGTTGCAAAAGGGTTACAGGGTCTCCATTTCGGCATCTGCGGCGAACTCGGCCTCTGCACGTGCCTCGGCAGCTTTGCCCTCTGCTTCCGCTTTGGCCGGAGACTCTGCAAGGACCTTGCGGATGGCGGCGAAGTAGAACACCAGCGACAGGCCGGTGCCGATGCACCAGCCCACGGGCCATGCCATCCAGATGCCCGTGCTGCCCAGAGCAGTGCTGCTCAGCACAATGGCGATGCCCACGCGCAGGATCAGGTCGGAGAAGGTGGCAATCATAAAGCGCACCATCATGCCGCAGCCGCGCAGGATGCCGTCAGTGACCAGCTTGAGCGACACCACAAAGTAGAAGGGAGACAGGATGCGCAGGAACAGCATACCGGTGTCGATGGCCGGACCCTGCGGGTCATTCATGAACAGCAGCAGCAGGAAGCGGCCGAAGAAGAAGTACAGGAGCACGATGGGCACGCAGATGATCCACACCAGATTGCGGCCTGCGCCAAAGCCCTTGTGCACACGGTCCATCTTGCCCGCGCCCATGTTCTGGGAGGTGTAGTTGGAGATGCCGTTGCCCAGCGTGGTGAAGGAAGTGATGACCATGTTGTTCAGCTTGACGGCTGCAGAGTAGCCTGCAATGACGCTGGCACCAAAGGTGTTGATGACGCTCTGCAGGATGATGTTGCCCACAGAGACGAAGCTCTGCTGCAGGATGCTGGGGATGGCTACTACGGCCACCTTGCCCAGCATGTTCCAGGAGAACAGCACGACCTTGTTCTTGGACTTGAAGGCGCTGATGCGGCGGAACACCACCACCATGGCCAGCACGCAGCTCACACCCTGACACAGGAAGGTGGCCCATGCCACACCGGCTACGCCCATCTTGAGACCGGCCACGAACAGGATGTCCACGCCGATGTTGGACAGGGACGAGACTGCCAGAAAATAGAAGGGCGTTTTGCTGTCGCCCAGAGCGGAGAAGATGCCGGTGGCGATGTTGTAGAAGAACATGAAGGGCAGGCCCAGCACGTAGATATCCAGATACAGCGAAGAATCCGCAAGGATCTCCTCCGGGGTGTTGATGAGCTCCAGCAGGCTGTGGCAGCCCACAAGGCCGATCAGCATCAGCACGGCGCACAGCACGGCAGAGCCGATCAGGGAAGTGTAGACCGAAGTCTTCATCTCATCGTAGTCCTTTGCGCCAAAGTAGCGGGACACGATGACCGAGCAGCCAATGTTGCAGCCAAAGGCAAATGCAATGAAGATCAGGGTGATCTCGTAGCTGTTGCCCACAGCAGCCAGTGCATTCTCGCCGATGAACTTGCCTGCAACAAGGCTGTCGGCAATGTTGTACAGCTGCTGGAAGATGATGCTGCCGAACATGGGCAGGCAGAACTGCCACAAAACCTGTGACGGCTTGCCGACCGTCAGATCCTTATTCATATAGAAAATCCTCCTCTATCTACCATAAAGAAACATATTAGAACCAAAAACAGTATAGAGTCATCCTGACAAAAAGTAAAGAAAAATTTTAGTATATCTGCCATATTAAATTAATATGATAGGCATGACGCATCCCCGCTGCTGCCAGTGGGCAAACTGTAGAGACCAGCTGTTTCCTGCTTTGCCGGAATGTTCTGCCCCATCAGCTGCCGTTTTTTGCCCCTTAAAAAGTTTACATCCACAAACATGCGCATCGGCTCTTGCACCGGGCCGGAAAGCGTGGTAGGATACTATTGGTTAGTTAGACATAACTATCATAATTGGCCGTCACCCGTCTGCCCGTCCCGGGCAGCACAGGGAAGGAAATGATATTCAGGAGGTTTTCGAGATGAACTATCTGGAAATTGAATCTGTTGTAGGCCGCGAGATCCTGGACTCCCGCGGCAACCCCACCGTGGAAGCGGAGATCACTCTGGCCGACGGCACTGTGGCACGCGGCTGCGCACCTTCCGGCGCATCCACTGGTGAGTTTGAAGCTCTGGAGCTGCGGGACGGCGACAAGGGCCGCTATCTGGGCAAGGGCGTGACCAAGGCTGTTGAGAACATCAACACCGTCATTGCTGATGCTGTTGTGGGCATGGATGCCTCCGACATCTACGCCATCGACGCTGCCATGATCAAGGCCGACGGCACCAAAGATAAATCCAATCTGGGCGCAAACGCCATTCTGGCCGTGTCCATTGCCGCCTGCCGTGCAGCCGCTGCTTCTCTGGATATGCCGCTGTACCGCTTTCTGGGCGGTGTGAACGGCAACCGCCTGCCCGTGCCCATGATGAACATTCTGAACGGCGGCGCACACGCCACCAACACCGTGGATACGCAGGAGTTCATGATCATGCCCGTGGGCGCGCCCTCCTTCAAGGAAGCTTTGCGCTGGTGCGCGGAGGTATTCCACGCTCTGGCTTCCATCCTGAAGGCCAAGGGGCTGGCTACCTCCGTGGGCGATGAGGGCGGCTTTGCCCCCAACCTGTCCAGCGACGAGGAGACCATTGAGACCATTCTGGCCGCCATCGAAAAGGCCGGTTACGTGCCCGGCAAGGACTTCATGCTGGCTATGGATGCCGCGTCCTCCGAGTGGAAGAGCCCCAAGGGCAAGGGCTTCTACAAGCTGCCCAAGGCCGGCACCGAGTACACTTCCAGTGAGCTGATCGCACATTGGAAGAGCCTGGTGGAGAAGTATCCCATCATCTCCATTGAAGACGGCTTGGATGAAGAGGACTGGGAAGGCTGGCAGGAGATGACCCGGGAATTGGGTGGTAAGGTCCAGCTGGTGGGCGACGACCTGTTCGTTACCAACACCGAGCGTCTGGCCAAGGGCATCCAGCTGGGTGCAGGCAACGCCATCCTGATCAAGCTGAACCAGATTGGTTCTGTTTCCGAGACGCTGGAGGCCATCAAAATGGCTCACAAGGCCGGCTACACCGCCATCAGCTCTCACCGCTCCGGCGAGACCGAGGATACCACCATTGCTGATCTGGCCGTTGCCCTGAACACCTGCCAGATCAAGACCGGTGCCCCCAGCCGCACCGAGCGCGTTGCCAAGTACAACCAGCTGCTCCGCATTGAGGAGGACCTGGGTGCAAGCGCCGTTTACCCCGGCATGGCCGCCTTCAACGTAAAACGCTGATCTCCTCAGCTGCAACCTGCTTTCTTTCCTGTTTCCGCGCAGAACAAAAGGGAGCGTCCCGTGGTTTTCCACCGTGGGACGCTCCCTTTGTTCAATCCAGATGGATCTGCCGTTTGGCTGTCTGCAGCGCTCTGCGCAGGGGGCGGTAGAGCAGCAGCATGATGACAAAATTTCCCACGCCGTGCATGGCATCGTAGGAAAGGCCGCTGAGCCACCAGCTCAGGGCAAAGGCCGGTGTTTTTGCCACCAGATACACCGCCGCACACAGGCCGCCGAAGCACAGGCCGTAGATGCCGCTGAACACCGCCCAGCCAAGGGCATTGTCCATCCGGCGCAGCAGCCATGCCAGCAGGGCCAGCAGATACCAGACATACAGGTACATGGCCCACCACAGCCCAAAGCCGTACAGCACGCCCTGCAGCAGGATGAACACCGTAACAGCCCCCGGCGTTTCCCGGGGCAGCTCCAGTGCAAACAGGATGACAAGCAGCGTCACCGGTTCAATGTTGGGCAGGCCGCTCATGGCCTGCTTGCTCACCACCAGCAGCGCACCCATCAGGCCGCTGAGCACCAGCCGCAGCACCCGGATGTGCACAGGCTCCTTACTTCGTGTAGATAAAGGCATAGCTGTCGCCATCGTGCAGCGCAATGTCTGCCACGCCCACGGTGGTCATCTCGCCGGTGGCATCGGTCAGGCACCACCATGCCTGATCCTTATCCCAGTCGGCGGTCTCGCCGTTGACGGTGGTCACAAAGCCTGCCGCAGCCTCTTCCTCGCTGATAAGACCAGCTTCCACCAGAGCATCGCTCAGCTTCTCGCCATCGGTCACTTCCAGCGTAAAGGTCTGGCTCTCGCCATCAGCGCCGGTCACGGTAAACTCTGCCTTGACCTCGGCATCCTCGGCCTGCCCGGAAGCAGCCTCAGAGGAAGCGGCTTCACTGGAAGCTGCCACAGAGGACACGGCCTCAGAAGAGGCGGCACTGGATGCCGTGCTGGAAGCTGCACCGCAGCCTGCCAGCAGCCCGGCAGCCAGAGCGGCACTGATCACAACGGCCAGAAATTTATGCATGGTTTTCATAGAAAAAGAACTCCTTCGTTTGTTTTCCGCGCGCCTTGCGCGCAGGGTCTATCATATCATGGGTGCGCCCAAAAATCAAGGCACAGCGCAGTTACGATGATGCACCAGCGCTGTGCCGTTGTGTTTTATTTCAGGATGCCTTTTCCAACGGGTCAACGACCACCGGACAGGTCTCATACAGCTCTATCGGGTCAAGGTCGATACAATTGCAAGGGTCCATGTCACCGCTCACATCCCATGCCACCGTGTCATTCAGCACCGTCAGCCGGTCACGGAAATAATCCGGGTCGCGCATAGGCTCGAACACTCCCCCCAGCTGCAACAGGGGCTTTGCATCATATAGCCGGACAGAGCCATCACTGAAATACAGGTAGATGGTAAAATCTTCTCCTGCAACAGCCTGCAATACTTTTGGAATATATTCCATACTGTACTCCCCTTTCAGATCAATGGTGCCACATGATTCAAAGGCTTTGCATCCCTGGCAAGTTCCCAGTTCTGCATCAGCTCATCTTTATGCAGCTCACACCATGCCAGAATCAATTTCAACTGGCGGCTGGGCAATGCACCACGGATAACACAGGAGTGCTGAATATCCACCAGTGCTTTATAGCCACCATATTCCGCATGGAAATGCGGTGGGTTATGGTCACTGTAAAACATTGTGATCCGAATCCCGCAAAACAAACTGATCTCCGGCATTGTTCCGCCCTCCTGTCACGCTCAGTATAACACAGCTTCGTGTGTTTTGTCCATCACTTTTCCAAAAACGCCTTCTGGTAGCTTGCAAAGGCACCGATCTGGTTGGCCTCGCTCAGGAACCGGCAGGGCACGATCTCCGGGCGGGGCAGGCAGCGGGCCTGCGCTTCGCTGAAGGGATGGCCCCGCAGGATGTACTCTTCATACACCTCGTTCAGGGTCTCCACAAGGATGGGCTGCTTGCTGATGCCGCCGCCGATGGCCACCTTTTCCAGATCCAGCAAAACGTTCAGGTTGTAGATCTGCACGGCAACGGCCCGGCAGAAGCTGCGCAGGGTCTCGTTGGCCTCGGTCTCCCCAGCGTGGACCGCCTCAAAGAAGATGCGTCCATCCATGGGTGCATCGGCGGGCAGGCCCTTGCGGGCGCGGTAGCCGCTCAACAGGCCGCTGGTACTGCACTGGCAGGCAACGCTCTTTGTGGGGTCGCTCCAGGCATCGGCGTTGGTGTTCATAAAGCTGTACTCGCCTGCCGTGCAGTCCCGGCCGCGCACCAGCTTCCCATCAATGATCAAGCCGCCGCCCACACCGGTGCCGATGATGAACACTGCTGCGTTCCTGCAGCCCTTCAGCACACCCCGCTCCAGCTCTGCAATGGCGGCCGCTTTGCCGTCATTCTCGATCCAGACACGGCAGCCGCAGGCCTCGGCCAGCCGGGGGCCGACAGGCGTGCCCACATTGTAGGCCAGCGAGGGTGCCCCGCCGCCCTTGACCACACCCTGCTCGGCATCGATGAAGCCGGGCAGGCTCAGGGCAATGCCGTCCACCTCGCCCTTGTGGGGCAGGTAGATCTCCCGCAGAGTGTTCAGGAAGTGTTCCTGCGAATCCGCCGGGGTGGGCGTGCTGCCCGTATCGGTCCGGTTCAGCTGCTCATCCATCACGGAATACTTGATCCCGGTGCCGCCCACATCAAAAACCATTACTTTCATGTACAGACCCTCCTGCGCTTTTTTTCTATTATTGCAAATCGCTCTCCAAATGTAAAGAGCAATGCGCTCCGCCATGCCGGAAAACAAGAAAATCCCGCGCTGCGGCAAAGCAAAACGCAGCGCGGGAACGAAGATAGCTTAATTCAGGATTGTGTCAGTGCTCAGCGGGCGACAACATACTTGTGCAGGGTCTTGCGAACTGCGCCGTTGCCAGCGTACAGCTCCTTGACCATGCCCTCGATCTGCTCACCCAGGCCGACCTCGTACAGGTCAACACCGAACACATCGGCACGGCTGTACAGGTTCTTCAGGCAGCTGAAGTCCTGCTCGCCTTCCTTGACTTCCAGAGGAGCCACGATGGCCTGCAGCTCAGCCAGCAGCGGATCGGGAGAGATCTCAAAGGGCTGGCCATTGTCGTCGATGCCCTTCAGGTAGCGGGCATAGCCTGCCAACACCAGCGGGATCAGCACCAGGTTGGACTTGTCCAGACCGCGTGCCTGATATGCCTTGATGGTCTCGCCGAAGCGGATGGCCAGCTTCTGAGAGGTATCGGTAGCGATACGCTGGGGAGCATCGGGCATGAAGGGGTTGGGCAGGCGGCGGTTGATGACAGCACCGATGAACTCGTAGGGGTTCAGGACACCGGGATCAACGACCACGGGCATTGCCTCGATATAACCGATCTTCTGGATGAAGGAACGCAGATCCTCGTCGGCCATCTCGGCGCTGATGAGGGTGTAATCCAGCATGCAGCCGTAGATGGACATTGCGGTGTGCAGGGGGTTCAGGCAGGTGCACACCTTCATCTTCTCGATCTTGTCAACGGTCTCGCGGTCGCAGTACAGCACACCGCCCAGCTCCAGCGGAGGACGGCCGTTGGTGTAGTGATCCTCGATGCACAGGTACTGGGTCTCCTCTGCGTTGACAAAGGGAGCAGTAAAGGTGTGCTTCTCGGTCACGATGGTGTAGTTGTCCTCAAAGCCGTCCTTGGCCAGCATCTCCTGGACCTTTGCGTCGGGACGGGGAGTGATCTTGTCGATCATGCTCCAGGGGAAGGTGATCTTGGTCTCGTCCTGAACGTATGCCAGGAACTCAGCGGGAACCAGACCCTGCTCGACCCACTTGGAAGCGTAGGCGTGGACAGCGCTCTTGACCTTGTCGCCGTTGTGCGAGCAGTTATCCATGCTCTGAACGGTCAGGGGCAGCTTGCCGGCCTTGAAGCGCTCGTACAGCAGAGCAGTGACCTTGCCCATGGCCAGCACGGGGGTCAGGCCGCGCTCCAGATCAGCAGGAGCAACGCCGTAGCCCTTCTCGGTGATGGTAAAGGAGATCATCTGCAGACTGGGGTTCTGGAAGATTTCCACCAGACGTGCCCAGTCAGCGCCGAAGGAGTAGTCAGCCTTCAGGCTCTCGGTGACAGAGGCGATGACCTTCTTCTCGATCTCGCCGGTGGACTTCAGGCAGACCAGCAGGCTCAGGTTATCATAGGGCTGGTAAGCCTTGTCGATGATCTCGTAGTCAAAGCTCTCGGCCACGATGACGCCGCGGTCGTACTTGCCGCTGTTCAGTGCGTCGTTCAGCACGGCAGCGGGGAAAGCGCGGAAGATGTTGCCGGCGCCGAAGTGCACCCAAGTGGGCTCGGCGTGGGTCTTGGCCTTGACGGCCTCAATGTCGAATTTGGGCAGCTCGTAGCCCTTTTCTGCCCACTCGGCGGACAGATTGCCGTTTTTGATATCAGACAGCTTCATAATAATCAGCCCTTCTTTTCTTCATCCAGACGGTCCAGCAGATCCCAGATACCCAGCATATACTGGATGCCCAGAGCACGGTCATACTTGCCATAGCCGGGGCGGCAGTTGCCGGGGCCTTCCTCCCACAGCTGACGGCCGTGGTCGGGGCGGATGTAGCCCTCAAAGCCGCAGTCATGGTAAGCGCGCATCACCTCAATGATGCCGGTCTCGCCGCAGCAGTCGCGGTGAGCAGCCTCAGAGAAGTCGCCGTTGGGGAAGTGGTGGATGTTGCGGACGTGACCGAAGGCAATGCGGTCGCAGTGCTTACGGATGATCTCGGCGCAGTTATTGTTGGGGTTTGCGTTCAGGCTGCCGGTGCACAGGGTCAGGCAGTTGTACGGATCGTCCACCATCTTCAGGAAGCGGTCAATGCTGGGCTCGTCCACCAGCAGGCGGGGCAGGCCAAAGATATCCCAAGGGGGATCGTCCATGTGGA
>OLSX01004475.1_pt1 | contig 10404 bp, 8 predicted proteins | sample 1673141 | NCBI WGS metagenome assembly OLSX01 (sample SAMEA3136759, study PRJEB25190) | human gut metagenome | biome: human gut; feature: human-associated habitat; material: faeces | place: Austria | collected 2013
TTTTTTATATAGGTAAGCGAACCGCGGCGTTTCTCCCCGGCAAACTTTTGGCTGACCGCTGCATCAAAGCCGACTCCGCAGGTACAAAAAAAGACACGTCCGTTCGCCTTGCAACAGTCGATTGTCGAGACATGCCCCTTTACAATCAGATCGATCGCCCGGCGTACATCCATCGGAATATGCAATTCACGCGCCAAACCATTGCCGGAACCTTTCGGGATAATCCCCAGCACCGCACCTGAGTGGAGCATAGCACGGGCAATCTCGTTCACAGTTCCGTCTCCCCCGACCGCAATCACGCAATTGGTCCCTTTATCAAGGGCTTTCCGCGTCAGTTCGCTGGCATGTCCGGGATATTCTGTAAAAGAAATTTCCACACAACAATTTCCGCCCGCAAAGGCGGTTTCAATCATTTTCGGAATCTTTCTTTTCGAACCGACACCCGAAATCGGATTTATAATGGCCTGTATATTGATTGTTTGTCCCTCCATTCTCACTGCTACTTACTTTGAGAGGACAAAAATAATGCTTTTGTAAAACTTTTAAAGCATTTCGGCTACTATAAGTTATTTTTTTACTACTTTTGCAGCTGGATTTGCCGAAACATAAATATTATGTAGTAAGCAGATCTGGGTTCTTTTAGAATAACAACGTAGCGAGAAAATCATTCTCTGTTAATTATAATATGAAACTTTTACAAGAGAAACTATCAAAGTACGATGCACCTCAGCGGGCTATGGCCGCAGGAATTTATCCATACTTCAGAATGATTGAAAGTGATCAGGATACAGAAGTAATGATCAGCGGTAAAAAGGTCCTGATGTTTGGTTCTAACGCCTATTTAGGCCTGACAAACCACCCGAAAGTAAAAGAGGCGGCAATTGATGCCATTAAGAAATATGGTACAGGTTGTGCCGGTTCGCGTTTCCTGAACGGGACGTTGGATTTGCACATTCAGTTGGAAAAACGTCTGGCCGAATTTGTCGGAAAAGAAGATGCCATTGTTTATTCTACGGGATTTCAGGTAAACTTGGGTGTTGTATCCTGCCTGACAGGACGTGAAGACTATATCATTTGGGACGAGCTAGACCATGCATCCATCATCGAAGGACACCGTCTTTCCTTCTCTACCAAACTGAAATATAAGCATAATGATATGGAGTCCTTAGAAAAGCAACTCCAGAAATGCGAACCCGACAAGGTAAAGCTGATCGTTATCGACGGTGTATTCAGTATGGAAGGTGACATTGCCAAATTACCCGAAATTGTTGCGTTAGCCAAAAAGTATAACGCAAGCATAATGGTAGACGAAGCCCACGGTTTGGGTGTTCTAGGCGATCACGGTCGTGGAACCTGTAATCATTTCGGAGTAACAGACGATGTAGACCTGATTATGGGTACATTCAGTAAGTCGCTTGCATCCATCGGCGGTTTCATCGCTTCGGACAAAGAGACGATCAACTATCTCCGCCATAACTCCCGCTCTTATATATTCAGTGCAAGTAATACTCCAGCAGCTACAGCTGCGGCCGGCGCAGCACTCGATATTATGCTGAGCGAACCGGAACGCATCGAACACCTGTGGAAACTTACCCACTATGCCTTGGATGGATTTCGTAATATGGGGTGCGAAATCGGCCATACCTCAACACCGATCATTCCATTGTTTATCCGTAACAACGACCTGACATTCCTGATCGTAAAGGAATTGTTCGAAGCCGGTATTTTCGTAAATCCAGTCGTATCTCCGGCTGTCGCGCCTGAAGATACACTGATCCGCTTCTCACTGATGGCGACTCACACAATTGAACAGCTCGACTACGCATTAGAAGCAATTCACAAAGTATTTAAAAGTCACGGTCTGGTCAAATAAATCAGCATGGACAAATTAATACCAAAAAGGGCAAAACGGAACATTCTGTTTTGCCCTTTCTCTTTATAATTCATTCTTCATTTGCTACGAACCAAATATTTTGACTACTTTTGTGTAATTGTACGCACTATAAATACACTATATATACCAGACAAATGGATTTTAAATTAAATACAGGAAGTTGCTGCATGGGTAAAAAAGGATGCAGCAAAATACAAAATAATAAACTGAACACATATGACTGGCTTTGTGACGTGCCCGATGCGGCAAACGCAACCGATTACGTGGAAGTACAGTTTAAAAACACCCGCAAAGGGTATTACCTCAACAGTTCCAAGATACCTCTAGAAAAAGGAGATCTGGTCGCAGTGGAAGCTAGCCCCGGACATGACATCGGGACTGTGACGCTGACCGGTAAGCTCGTCCTTCTCCAGATGAAAAAGAACAATGTTCGTACCAGCGAAGGCAACGAACCTAAAAAGGTATATCGCAAAGCCAAACCGACCGATATCGAGAAATACGAAGAAGCGAAGGCCAAGGAACACGCCACGATGATCCGTTCTCGCCAGATCGCTGCTGACTTGGGACTGAATATGAAGATCGGGGATGTGGAATACCAGGGTGACGGCAATAAGGCGATCTTTTATTACATTGCCGACGAGCGTGTCGACTTCCGCCAGTTGATCAAAGTACTCGCCGAAGCATTCCGTGTCCGCATCGAAATGAAACAGATTGGTGCCCGCCAGGAAGCCGGACGCATCGGAGGTATCGGCCCCTGTGGGCGCGAGTTGTGCTGTTCAAGCTGGATGACGAGTTTCGTATCTGTAGCCACCGGAGCCGCCCGCTATCAAGATATCTCCATGAATCCTCAGAAATTAGCCGGCCAATGCGCCAAGCTGAAATGTTGCATCAACTATGAAGTGGAAGCCTATGTGGAAGCGCAAAAACGCTTACCGTCCCGTGAAGTGGTGTTGGAAACAAAGGACAATACCTATTATCACTTTAAAACGGATATCTTCAAACGGGAAATTACCTATTCTACCGATAAATCGTTCGCAGCCAATTTGGTTACGATCTCTGCCAACCGTGCCTTCGATGTAATCAACATGAACAAGAAAGGCATGAAACCCATCACACTCGAAGCTGATACCAAGCCGCAACCGCCAAAACGCGATGCACAGGATATTTTGGGACAAGATAGCGTTACCCGTTTCGATGCATCCTTGAAAAAGAAGAAAAAGAAACGCAATGGAAACGGTAACAAGGAAAACCAGCCGAAAGAAACCGTAGCCAACGCTGTCAGCGAAGGAAACAGCAAACCTTCTAACGGAGAAAAATTGAACAACAACGGCAACGAAAATAAAAACGGCAAAGGAAACGGAAACAAGAACGGAAACCGCAACCGCAACAACGGGAACCGTGATAATAACAACCGGGAGAACAATCGTAACAGACCGCGTCCGAACCGAGTAAATAACGATAAGCAACCGAATAATGACAAACCTCAGCAACAAGCTAAGCCTGCTGCCAAACCGGACACAAAGCCGGAAGCTTAAAGGAATCATTGCCGCATTGACGTGTTCCCTGTCCTTTTCCTGCGAAAACCCGGCCTTATACGACCAGTATCAGGCGATCAACAATATCACGTGGGAAAAGGACAAGGAATACTATTTTACCTTCGAGGTGAAAGATATATCCGTTCCTTACGACCTGACACTGGAAGTAAGGAACAATAACTTGTATCCTTATCAGAACTTATGGCTTTTCTGTAGTGAGGAGCAGCCAATCGGCCCGCTTCGCCGGGACACCATCGAATGCATGCTTGCCGACGAATTCGGCAAATGGCACGGACATGGCATTTCCTTATATCAAAGCAGTTTTCCCATTCATTCGCAATATAAGTTCCCGCATGCCGGACAATATACATTCAGCTTCCGGCAGGGAATGCGTGACGATGCTCTGAAAGGAATACAAGAAATCGGATTCTCGGTCCGTCCTTCCCGTTGACGACACACCTTCGTACAACCAAACACAAGCCTCGGCGTGCTACCGTTCCCTCCTGGATGCATCCAAGCGAAGGAAGATAAAAAGCAGGATCGTGAATCCCCAAAGGGAAGAACCGCCGTAGCTAAAGAAAGGCAACGGAATGCCGATCACAGGTGTAAGCCCCGTCACCATCCCTATATTAATGGCCAAATGGAAGAAAAAGATAGAAGCGACACTATAGCCGTACACCCGGTTGAAAGTGGAACTTTGCCGCTCCGCCAACACAATCAGGCGCAGGATCAGAAATCCGAACAACAATAAGACCGCAGAAGCCCCGATGAACCCTTGTTCTTCACCTACCGTACAAAAGATAAAGTCGGTATCCTGCTCTGGAACATACTTCAGTTTGGTCTGCGTACCGTTCAGAAAGCCTTTTCCGGTAAGTCCACCCGAACCGATCGCGATCTTCGACTGATTCACATTATAGCCAGCACCGCTCGGATCATCTTCCAATCCCAATGAAACCTTGATACGTATCTGTTGATGCGGTTCCAGGATATCGGTAAACACATAATCCACCGAATACATAAAAGCCAGTGATCCCAATACAAAGACTGCGATCAACACATAATGCCACGCCCAGTTGCGGATAGAAAGGAAAACCAGATAACAGGCAACCAGCAAGACCAACCCGATCGATATCAGGGAATAATCGACCGACATAAAGAAAGAAGCGGCATACCCTCCTAAACAGGCAACACCCGCAGTCCCCAATATCACCCGTACTGCACAGGTATCTTTCCTTTCTATCTGTATCAGGATAACCGTGATCAACAGGATCAGAGAAGAGACAAGCAACTCTCCCACCGCTGTATCTCCCACCGTCACATCCGAGAACTTCATGCTGGTGACAAAAAAGACAACCGCGCAGACTCCCGACAAAAGAATATATCCCGACATCCCCTCCCGATATAACATCAAGAAGAAAGCCAAGTAGACCAGTGCCGAACCTGTCTCCTGCTGCAGCAGGATGCAAATCATCGGCAGAAATATTAGCGACAAGACGGCTATAAAGTTTTTAGGAACAGTCAGCTTGAAACCATAGGTATTCATCAGCTTTGCGACAGCAAGTGCCGTCGCAAACTTGGCAAACTCAGCCGGCTGCAACCTGACAGGTCCCAAAACAAGCCACGAATGGGAACCTTTTATGTTCGGAGCCAGAAAAATCGTAGCAATCAGCAACACGATGACACCGGCATATATCAGATAGGCAAAAACATCAAAAAACTCACTCTCAAGCATCAAGAGCACAAAGATCAACCCTACCGACAATCCCATCCACATCAACTGCGAACCGGGACGGCCCGACGGGTCGAATAACCCCACGTTATCGAATTCATAACTAGCACCACAGATGCTGAACCAGCCGGCAACGACCAACACCACATAAAGGATAATCGTCAACCAGTCAACCGTCTTCCATATTTCCGTCTTCCTATAACTCACGATTCGGTAAAGATAAAACATTTGGCGATACAACTGCATTCGACATCGTCTCTTCCAGTAACTTGTTCTCCTCCGAGATTTCGCCTTTCAGATACTTCTCCATCATCAATTTGCCGATCGGCACGCCGTAAGTCGCACCGAAACCGCCATTCTCCACATACACGCAGATGGCCACCTTCGGATTCCGATAAGGAGCAAAACCGATAAAAGCTGAGTGATCTTTCCCATGCGGATTTTCGGCCGTACCAGTCTTGCCGCAAACTTCGATATCCGTTATAGCCGCTCCCCGACAAGTTCCGCCTATAACAGCATTCCGCATACCTTCGGCTACGATGTCATAATTTTTGCGTTCCACCATCGTGTACCGTTTATCCGTATAAAGGGAATCCAGCGGGGGGTCCTGCACCTCCTTCACGACATGCGGAGTAATAAAATATCCCCGGTTAGCGATGGTTGCCGCCAAATTACAAATCTGCAATGGCGTAGCCAACACTTCACCCTGTCCGATCGCAATAGAGATGACGGTACTGGAACTCCAACGTTTACCGTGATATTTATCATAATACTCGCTATTCGGCAAAAAGCCTCTATTTTCCCCAGGCAGGTCAATGCCCAACTTATAACCGTATCCCATAGATACCAAGTAATTCTTCCAAACTTCAAACGCCTCTCCCACACTCGAATAACGCCGACGGCTATCGATCATATCACGCAGCCCCCAACAAAAAAAGGAGTTGCAGGAAGTAGCCAGCGCATAAGTCACATTCAGAGGAGAAGCATGGCCGTGGCAGGCCGGTTTGCCGTTCCGAGCCCCTGTATATCCATGTGCACAAGTGTACAAGGTTTCTGTCGTAATCACCTCCTCCTGAAGGAAAGTCAACGCCTGTGTCGGCTTGAATGTCGATCCCGGTGGATAACGCCCCATGATGGCACGATCCAGCAAAGGCTTGTCCGAATTTTTCGACAGCATGATATGGTTCTTTCCCCGCTGGCGACCGACCAACAAGTTCGGATCATAAGAAGGCGAAGAAACCAGACACAGAACCTCCCCGGTTTCCGGCTCGATCATGACAATACTACCCCTCTTATTCTGCATCAGCTTCTCACCCAAAGCCTGCAAATCCATATCGATCGAAAGCGTCAGGTTCTTACCAGACACAGGAGCCACATCGTGACGGCCTTCTTCATACCGCCCTTTTATACGTCCATGCGCATCACGCAACAGAATCTCCACACCCTTAACGCCGCGCAAAGCCTCTTCGTAAGACAATTCCACGCCTGAACGTCCGGCATTATCTCCCTGCACATAATAAGGATCTTTCTCGATATCCCCCTGGTTCACCTCCCCAATATTACCCAACAGATGGGCTCCATAAGGATATTCATATTCCCGGATTGTACGGTTCTGAATATAAAAACCCGGAAATTTATACAATTTTTCCTGCAAAACACCGCATTCCTGTGCGGAGAGGTGATTCATGAACACCTGCGGGACATAGGAAGAATAGCCGGGATTCAACCGCCTGTTCTTAATTTCAGCTATACGTTTTACAAACAGCTCTTTTGTAATACCGAGGATATTGCAGAAATCGAGCGTATCGAACGGTTGAATCTCACGCATAACCAACATGACTTCATAAGAAGGCTGGTTATAAACCAGCAACTTCCCGTTGCGATCATAAATGATACCCCTGGAAGGAATCAGTGTCTTTTTCAGAAACGCATTGCTGTCTGCCCACGCTTTATAGTCGCTGTCCACTACTTGCAGAAAGAACAAACGAATGATAAAGATGAGAACCAACAGAACAACGGCGCCACCAATCACGAAACGCCTGTTCTCAAGAGTATACTTCGTATTAATCTCCACTTTTCTGGGACCCTATATTGAATGCTTCTATTGTACAAATTAACAAGGTTGTCGTCACCACACTCGCCGCGATGCGGATCGCCAGGAACAGCGGATCGAATAATGTCAACGACTCAATCAAAAACAACGCCACATGATGAATCACGACAAAAAGCAGTGTATAGCGGAAAAAACCGCCATATCCGAACGTTTTGTAAGAGGGATTAATCCCTTCCGGCAAGTCTTTTCCCATCAATAACTGAATTAACAGGTGACGGATAAAACCGACCAGCGTACAAGCAAACGCATGCATTCCCGGCGTATTTGAAAAAACATCAATCGTCAACCCGATCAGAAAAGAGAAAAACACCACATTCGTCCGTGAGCTCCCCACTGGCATTTTCAGTATGAAATAAAGATACAAGAACGGCGTTGCCACACGCAGGAAATGGATATTGTTCAGGATCAAAACCTGAACCAACACCAGCACCACAAAATAAATGAAGCCCCGCAGTATATTGTTAATCATTCTTTTTCGCCTCCCGCTCTGTATTTTTTTGCTCTGCCTGATGATAGTTCTTTATGATACGCACATTGTTCAAGGCCTGGAAATCAGTAGCCAATTCCACTTCAAGCGAATAAAAGTTATCATCATGCTGTTTCTCGAAATTCACGACTTTACCCACAATAATCCCAGACGGGAAAATGGCGGAATAACCGCTCGTCACGATCGTATCTCCTTTCTCAAACTCCACGTGGCGCGGCAATTCGTCCAGATTGGCAAAACGCGCATTACGCCCGTTCCAGCTCAACGTTCCGAAATAACTGCTCCCCAACACCTTGCAGCTCAGTTTGAACTTCGGATTCAACAGAGGGATTACAACGGAAAAATGGTCGGAAACCGTCGACACAATTCCCACGACACCCCGTTCAGACACAACTCCCATGTCCGGCTCCACTCCATCCTTACGGCCTTTGTTCACCGTAATATAATTGGATAAATACGTAACACTGTTGTTCACGACATCCGCCATCACAAAACTATACGGAAACTGTCCGGTCGAGTCAGATGCAAAACCGACGAACAGAGCAGTGTCGGCCCGCATCATCTCCAACTGGTCCTGCAACTCTAGCAACTCCATTTCAAGCTGTCCGTTACGCTCCAGAAGCTCCCGATTTATATCACGCAGGTTCAGGTAGGAAGTAACAAAGCCGGAAACAGAAGTAATATGTCCGGTTATCACATTTGCCGAACTGAACATAATGTTCCGTTGATATGCATTATTGCGATAAACCAACGTCAACGATATGATCTCTAGCAAAATGAATAAGAACCAATGCCTCTTTCTGACTAAAAAATCCAGGAGTTTACGCATAATCAGTTGTAAATTGAAAGTTGAAAGTTGAAAGTTGAATATTCAGCAAGTGCACCACTTGTTTACTTTCAACTTTCAACTCTCAACTTTCAACTTATATTTACCGGATAAGGAAATTAAACTTGTCGATATTCTTCAACGCAATCCCCGTTCCTCTTGCTACTGCATGCAAAGGATCATCCGCCACATGGAATTCGATCCCCATCTTGTCACGCAAACGTTTGTCGATACCACGCAGCAAAGCACCGCCACCGGCCAAATAAATGCCGTTTTTTACGATATCGGCATACAATTCGGGAGGCGTCTGTTCCAACGCGCTCAGAACGGCGGCTTCAATCTTTGAAATCGACTTGTCCAAACAATGTGCGATTTCCTGGTAGGAAACAGGCACTTTCATCGGCAGAGCCGTCATCTGGTTCGGACCGCAGACTTCAAAATCTTCAGGAGCGTCTTCGAGGATACTTAAAGCGGAGCCGACATTGATCTTGATACGTTCCGCCATACGTTCGCTGACGCGTATATTATGCTGGCGGCGCATATATTCCACAATATCGTTCGTCAAGTCGTCGCCCGCCATCTTGATAGACTTGTTGGAAACGATCCCCCCCAACGAAATCACCGCGATCTCGGTCGTACCGCCACCTATGTCTACAATCATGTTTCCTTCCGGAGCAAGCACATCCATACCGACCCCGATAGCGGCAGCCATCGGTTCGAAAACCATATAGACCTCACGGCCACCGGCATGTTCGGCAGAGTCGCGGACGGCACGGATTTCCACTTCCGTACTACCCGACGGGATACCGATCACCATACGGAGCGAAGGAGCGAACCAGCGTTTGCGTCCGCTGGCCATTTTGATCAATCCACGCATCATCTGCTCGGCAGCGTAGAAGTCGGCAATGACACCTTCGCGGAGCGGGCGGATCGTACGAATATTCGGATTGGTCTTTTCGTACATCTCACGTGCCTGGCGTCCTACCGCCAGCACCTTTTCCGAACGAGCATCCAGAGCGATTACGGAAGGCTCATCCACTACCATCTTATCGTTGCAGGTAATAATGGTATTGGCAGTCCCCAGGTCCATTGCCAATTCTTGTGTGAAAGAAAATAATCCCATTTTTTGATTTCTGATTTATCATTTATGATTTATAACCTATAAACTTATGACTCACAAACAGACCGAAAACCCAATCAACTATAAATCATAAATCATAAATCATAAATCATAAATATTCCAATTAGTGTTTAAAGTGACGAATACCCGTCTTGACCATAGCCAAACCATGTTCGTTGCAATAATCAACAGACAGCTTGTCGTTAATAGAACCTCCCGGCTGGATAACGGCGGTGATACCGGCTTTGTCGGCAATTTCCACACAGTCGGCAAACGGGAAAAACGCATCCGAAGCCATAACAGCGCCATTCAGGTCGAAATTGAATGAAACGGCCTTCTCAATAGCTTGCTTCAGAGAGTCCACACGTGAAGTTTGTCCGATACCGCTTGCACAAAGCTGTTTGTTCTTCACCAGTGTGATCGCGTTAGACTTGCTGTTCTTCACGATCTTATTGGCGAACAATAAGTCTTCCACTTCCAGAGCCGTCACTTTTACATAATATTGTCCCGGCAGTGCCGGTGCTCCGCCTTTTTTAGCAGCTCCGCTGTTTTCCGCCGTGGTCGGTATCTGTGCCTTTTCATCCAGATAATAGCCGACCTCTATTGCTCCGTCCCCTTTCCAGTTAAAAACCTCGTTTTTTTTCAGAGACAGTGGCTTTGTTTCAGACAGATTATCGCTTGTCCGCTCAATCTGGGTACC
>OLSX01004476.1_pt1 | contig 10404 bp, 18 predicted proteins | sample 1673141 | NCBI WGS metagenome assembly OLSX01 (sample SAMEA3136759, study PRJEB25190) | human gut metagenome | biome: human gut; feature: human-associated habitat; material: faeces | place: Austria | collected 2013
GTTATCTCTGACAGAACTTGGATTTGGAACGGCGATTATTTATAGTTTATATAAGCCCATTGCTGAGAATGATGAAAAGCATATCACGCAATTAATGAATATGTATAGGCGTATATATTCGGTTGTAGCATTTGCAATCCTTGGTATTGGGCTCTTGCTGGTTCCTTTTTTGGATTATTTTATCGCTGGTGAAAATACGATTCCTAATTTGAGGCTGTTATATGTATTGTATTTGCTAAATACGGTATTTTCGTATTTTTTGATTTATAAAAGATCCTTAATAGAGGCTGATCAAAAACAGTACATATGTACGATTTATCAAAAAATTTTTTCCATTATCCAAAATATAGTTCAAATATTTGTGCTTTTTGCAACTCATAACTATATTCTGTATTTATTGGTCATGATTTTTTGCAATATAATGACAAATATCTGTATTTCTATGAAAGCGGATCATATGTATCCGTGGTTAAAACAGGATGACAAATCATTGCCTGATAAAACAGAGAGAATGGCAATATACAAAAATACGCTTGCTATGTCTATGCACAAACTTGGTACAGTATGTGTAAATAGCACCGACAATATCCTTATGTCTGCGTTAGTAAGTCTTGGGAGCGTTGGCATATATTCTAATTATACGTTAATTACTGGAAATGTATCATTATTTGCAGGTCTGATATATAATTCTCTGACAGCAAGTATTGGCAATCTGGGAGCAGATTGTGAAAAACAAAAATTATATGATACATACAGAACACTGAATTTCTTTTGCTTTATAATTACGAGTTTTTGCACGCTGTGTCTTTTTAGTTTGTTGAATCCATTTTTGGTGGTTTGGCTTGGCGAAAAATATATTTTTAATATCAGTGTAGTGGCAATTATTACGCTGAACTATTATTTGTCAGGTATGAGACAAATGACTTTAAAATTTAGAGATGCATTGGGGATATTTTGGTATGATAGATACAAGGCTGTAGCGGAAGCTATTATTAATCTTGTGTGTTCATTTGTTTTAACCAAAATGTACGGAATTATAGGTGTATTTATAGGAACAACATTATGTAATGTATGTGTTAACTTATGGGTTGAACCACATATTTTATATAAATATGGATTTCAACGATCTAGTAAAGCGTATTATTGGGAATATGGAAGATATACATTATTTACTTTAGTACTCGCGGTTGTTTTGTATGCGATGAATCAAATTTTGACAGGAACTGGATTGACTTTGTTTTGCGGTAAAGTATTTTTGACAGTTTCCATTTATATTATAGCTTTTGTGCTTGTATTCTCGAGGAATAAACAGTTTAAAAACTTGTTGTCAATATTACTGAAGATGATAAATAAAAAACGGTAGTATTCACAAGTGAGGAGCAAGCCGATGGCTTCAAAGGAATTTGCGTCAGATGGGAATGGATCACGTCTATAGTGATGCTGTTATGAGTTGGTCTTGGTTAGACAAATACGGTGAACTGCTCGAAGCGGACACAAGAGATAAAAAAGATTTATTTCAGTCTATTAGTGGTCAGCTTGAAATTGTTGGATTGTCACCTGCAAACGATGAGCATCTTTTTATGATGATTAATAACAATCCTAATATCAGGTCAGTAGTTTATTACTATTTGAAGGATGATGACAAAATTGAACTGCCGCATCACATTAAGAAGCCTACAACATTCAAGAAGGTCACAAAACTGTGGGAATCGATGAAGTGATGTAGGTAAAGGAAAGGAGCAGCTTATGAATCAAGAACTATTCAACCCACAATCTTCTTCCGTAAGCTCATCTCGAATCCTTTATACTCCATCAACTTTTGCAAGAACGTCTCTTTTACACCTACAAGAAGTAGGCTCCCTGCAGGCAATCCATCCACATACATCTACCCGAACAGACCTTGTGTCATTTCTATGCTTTGTGGTCTTATCTGGAAAGGGCAAACTGAAATACGAGGGGGTGGACTATGAACTGGGAGCAGGCGACTGCGTGTTCATTGACTGCCGAAAGGCCTATAGCCATTCTACATTTGATAATCTCTGGTCGCTTCAATGGTGCCACTTCTATGCACCATCCCTTCCGGCTGTGTATGAGAAATACAAGGAGCGTGGTGGTCGGCCTGTGTTCCACCCGGCGGATATTGAACCGTTCACTACACTTCTGACGGATATCTACGATTTAGCATCATCTTCCGATTACATACGAGATATGCGGATCAATGAAAAGCTGGGAACGTTACTCACCTTATTGATGGAGCAGTCCTGGCATCCGGAGACCGTAACGGTGAGCCGGAAGAGAATGGAATTGGCAGCTGTAAAGGAGTATCTGGACGAGCATTATACGGAGAAGCTTACATTGGATGATTTGGCAGAGAAGTTCTTCATCAACAAGTTCTATCTGTCCAAAATCTTCAAAGAGGCTTACGGAACGACGGTCAATAACTATCTGATCTCAAAACGGATTACCAGAGCCAAGCAGCTGCTTCGCTTCACAGATATGACTGTGGATGAAGTTGGTGTTACGGTCGGCATGGGAGATGCAAACTATTTTAGTCGGATGTTCCGAAAAGTAGAAGGAATCAGTCCAAGAGAATATCGGAAACAGTGGTGAACACAGGGGAGAACACCCTGTGTTATCCTAAAAAAGCATATAGTTTGAAACGAAAATAAAGAAAGAGGTGCAACAATGGATACAAAACAGACAAAGCCAATAATACTCACAGCCCTCGCCTTTGAGGACTTCAGAGGATATCTTGCCGTGCCTTACGACCAATCTATAAATTTCACTGTTCGACAGATTAACCAAGGATACAGCAAGAAAGCGTTCACGCTGCGTGGACTGCACTTTCAGGAAGGGGAACACGCCCAGGCGAAGTTGGTGTCCTGCCTGCATGGTTCGATTTTCAATGTGGCTGTGGATCTGCGCCCGGGGGAAACCTATGGTCATGCTTACAGTGCAGTGCTGTCTTTTGAAAATCGAAAGCAGATGCTGATTCCCAGAGGTTTTGCGCATGGATACCTGACATTGGAAGATGATACCTTGATGCAGTGGTGTGTAGATAATGATTTCTGCGGTGAAGCTGCCAAAGCTGTGCGGTATGATTCGGATTTTGTCTGGGAAAGCGAGAGCTGGCCTGCCGGGGAGTACATTATTTCAGAGAAAGACAGGAATGCTGTGAAGCTGGAACTATAATATTCCCAGTATATTGCCATCTGTTTTCTACAGTGTTATACTTAAACCACAATACATAATAGAAAGGCTGATTGATTATGCCCAGAACCAAAGGTAGCAAAAATAAGCCCAAAGTTGTGACCATTGATTTTAGTTCCCAGATTGCAGAGAAGCAGGAGACTATTGCATCTCTGAATACTGAGATCGCATCCATCACCGCCAACATTGACACTTTGAAGGCTGACCTGAAAGAGAAGAAGACTGCTCTGAAGAAAGCCGAAAAAGAAGTGGCATCCTTGGAAGCGAAGAAGGCAAAGGCAGATGCTAAAGCCGCTGAAGGAGCTAAGAAGGCTGAAGCCGAGAGTGTGGTTAAGAAATTATTAGCCAGCGGCATGAGCGCAGATGAGATTCTTGAAAAACTGAAATAAAACAAGAACAAAAAAAAAAATAAATGCCGTGTGGACAAACTGAACTCCAGGAGTTCACACGGTGTTTTTCGAAGGCTGTTATATAGTTTAAAACGAAAATAAAAGAAGAACAAAATTTAAAGAAGTGGAGAGTGAGAAAATGAACTTATCAAAAATACATCATATTGCAATCATCGTATCTGACTACGAAGCTGCTAAGGATTTTTATGTGAACAAGCTTGGATTCTCTGTCATCAGGGAAAACTACCGTCCAGAGCGTAAGGACTGGAAGCTGGATCTTCGTGTTAACGAACACACAGAGCTGGAGATTTTTGCAAAAGAAAACCCGCCGAAGCGTGTGAACCGGCCGGAGGCCTGCGGTCTACGTCACCTTGCTTTCTGTGTTGATAGCGTGGAGCAGACGGTCAGAGAACTGGCGGAAGTTGGCATTGAATGTGAGCCAATCCGTGTGGATGATTACACCGGAAAGAAGATGACTTTCTTCCATGACCCGGACGGACTGCCGCTGGAATTGCATGAGTAAGGGATGGAGAGACAATGTGAACTATGGGAGAGAAAAGGGCGTATAAGCCCCGAAAACCCGGCGGCGGTCGGAAGAAGCTGAAGCCGGAGTACGATGCCGGGAAGAATCTGAAAGAGCAGATGGATGCTGCTGTGGCACTTTATAATTCTGAGATGTCCTTGCAGGCCATCGGCGAAGAACTGGGATTAAATCCCATCAAGGTACGGAAGCTGCTCATCACGGCTGGTGTGTATGAATCGGAAGTGGCAAAGAAGGTACAGGATACCTTTGAGGAGTATCGAGAAACACAGAACTATAAAGAAGCAATTCTCTCAACCGCAAATGCTCTCCAGCTCTCCAAAGCCTCAGTCACCTCGTACCTGCCTTATAAAAAAGGTGTGTACTTTCCAAGTACAGAGAAAGAAAAGATCAGTGTTGGAGCAGAGCGGCAGCGGAGATACAGAGCGATGAAGCGGTGGAGGACTGATCCGACAGAAGAAAACTTCTGGGGTGTGGTTCTGGCTTATGCTGGTGTGAAATTCAAAACTTACTCCGGGTTGCCATTCTCTTATGAAATAAAAAAAGGCAAGAACGGTGAGTACACGAAAGAACTGTGGATTGACAGGCGGGAGAAGAGCAAGAGTTTGGCATGGAGTTCTATAGTTTTGGCACTGGGGAATATAAAAGAAGAAGTGGTTGATCGTCCCAAAGCGCTGGGGGATATCCGAGGTGTGACTTATATTTATGGGATGTTCTATCAGTTCGGGCTAATCGACGTGCCTGACAAGGTAAAGGAGAAGATGGGCCGTCCGATAAACCGCAAAAAATAGGTTGCTATGTACAGAAGTGTGCGGTAATATGTGCCGTAACTGAGGATGTGAATCTCAGTTGGGAAGGATGGTAGCATTATAGAAAAATTGAAGGAAATGCTGGAGGAGTATTTGAAGAAAACAGAGCCGGAGTATTACCCGCCAGTGGAGAACCTGCTGGATCTGATCTACGAGCATTACACGGAGAATAATCCAGTAGAGAAAAACACAGCTGCTGGGAAAGTAGCAGAGGTCAAAGAAAAGGAACTGGAAGAGTGACTGCGTGGATTGGAAGGAATGGATAGGCTCGTAGATGACTATGTCGGGGATAAGATTCCGCTCTGGGAAAAGATCATGGATCGGCAGGGAACGGTGTGCTGTGCATGGGAAAAGATCGCTTTTGAGGAAGGTCTGAAAGTCGGAATTCGGCTCATGATGGAAGCGTATAGTTTATGACGGAAATAAAATGAACTCCTGAAGTTCAAAAAAGCCCTCGCTTGTTACGGCGAGGGCGTGTGTTCTTACTTTTCAGGCTTTTCAGCTTTTTTCTTCTTCGGTGCGATCATTTTGTGACCGGAGTAGATTGCCATACCCATGCAGCCTAATGCTCCGTAGGCAAAATACTTGTGAGCCTGCATCAGTTTCTTGCAGCCTGTGTAGAAGCATCCTGCCATGCAGGCAAGTGCGCCGAGTGACCAATATTTATGTGCTTTCATTTTGTGTGTCCTCCTTATCTTCTTTCTGCATTTTGAGCAATTCCTCGATTTCCGTTTTACTCGCCGGCCGTACTGCCTTTTTATTATCGTGTGCTACCGCTCCACAGTCAGGACAACGGTCAGGTAGCTTCTCTGCAGAGAAGCAGTAGCGGCAGGCATCGCAAAAGTAGTAATTCAAGTCATATTCACCCCAATCTCTAATATATCTTCAAATGCAATAATGGTCGGCAGCTCTTTGCCGGTATCATTTATAAAGCCTGTGTAAATTCGCAGTTCTTTGTTTATCGTATCCACAGCATCCAGTATTCCGACTATATCTTCATAGTAGCCGTCCATGAAATATTTTATTGTGATCTCTTGTCCTTTCCGAAGCTGGCTGATCTTTTGGTTCAGAGCTTGCTTGCCTTCTTCAGACAGCTCGATTCTATTTCCTTTGAGATGATCTCTGCCTTCAGAAGCAATCTCATCCTCATAGCCTCGCAAGGCGGCAAACGGAGAGAAGATTTTAGCACGATTGGACATCGGCATACGGGGATGATTATGTGGCGGTTCCGGGCGGGAAGCATGGAGTATTTTGCCATACTTACTTTGGACGGTCCTGACTTCCGGTGTGTTCTTATAGTCCATGTTCTCCCTCCTTACTTGGCCTTATGGCCGCCTATCTGTTGATTTCTCTCCCTCATCGTTGCACCATTCAGATAGTTGGTTCCTTTTAGTACGGCGTTCTTGCCGAACTTCTTCTTGAGACCCAGCATCGCATTTTGCAGCTTTTTCTCTTTTTCCAACTTGGTTGTGTCCGTGAATAGGTCAACTTGGAAGAATCCCTCGTCTTTGACCACACGGTTAGCGGCTATTGTGATCCGTCTTACCGTCAGTGTTTTATCAGCTATTTTCTCGAATAGCTCAGTTGTGGCAGAGATCAGGATACTGCCGAGATTGGTCGGGTTATCCAGTTTTGTGCTGCCATGAGCGCCCTTCGGAACGGTGCGGCCGTAGTGGTCGATGTGTACCGGACCTCTGTACTTTCCGCTGTCACAGTTTTCCCGGTCATAGCCCACATCCAGTGTCAAACTATCCGTTACCAGTCCTTTATCTGTCAGCTGGAGTACCAGGCTGTCTGCCATCTCCATGACAATGATTCTGGCTTTGTCATATGGGTAAGGGCAGGAGAGCACCTGTCCCTCGGAGATGCTGTTGCTGCTGGGTTTGTATGCCTTGATTTCTTTCATGCCGCAGGGTTCCAGCCCCCAAGCATGGTCGATTAGCAGTTCTGCATCAACACCGAATTCCTTATATAAGATATCCTGATTGACGGTGCTGAAATAGGCCAGCTCGCCCATCGTATGGATGCCGTGCTTTTCTAGCCGCTTGACGGTGCCGGGACCAGTCATCCAAAAGTCTGTGAGCGGCTTGTGGTCCCAGAGGAGATAACGGAAGTTCTCTTCATCTAGCTCAGCGATGCGGACTCCATCCTTGTCTGGTGCAGCGTGCTTAGCAGTGATATCCATTGCCAGCTTCGCCAGATACAGATTCGTACCAATCCCGGCGGTGGCAGTGATGCCGGTCGTATAAAGCACTTCCCGGATCATTGTCATGGCAAGGTCGTGTGCGGTCATATTATAGTGGGATAGGTACGAGGTGGCATCGATGAACACTTCGTCAATGGAATATACCACGATGTCCTCTGGCGCGATGTATTTCAGATAGATGCCATAAATCTGCCGCGACACCTTTTCATAATATGCCATCCGAGGTGGCGCGACGAGGTAAGAGAGTTCGAGTGATGGGTCGGCGGCAAGCGATAAGGAATCATAGGAAGCAGAGGAGAAGGATGGCTTACCGTCCTTATACATAGCTTTTCTTAATCGTACCGCTTCCCTTAACCGATTCGCATTGACCTCTTTGACCTTCTGCACGACCTCGAACAGTCTGGCGCGACCCGGAATACCATAGGCTTTTAGGGAAGGAGACACAGCGAGACAGATAGTTTTCTCGGTGCGGGAGGAATCTGCCACGACCAGATTTGTGGTAAGCGGGTCGAGGTGTCGAGAGGCGCATTCCGCACTCGCGTAATAGCTTTTGAGATCTATCGCAAGATATGTGCGTTGCATTGTACAATTCCCTCCTCTCTATGTGCTCGTGTTATTTTCCAGTCCTTTCCACAAACCACCGGCCTAACCGACCGTTGAAGCGTGGATCGAGATGCTCAAAGAACAGGTGCTTTTCCTGCCCCTGGATGAGCACGGTAAAGCAGTCACCGGAATAACCGTTGTCAGCAGTCCCGGCGGGGCGGAAGTCGCGCACTGTTTCGATTGGGAAGGTACGTCCATCCGACCAGGTGATCGATGTCGGCTGCATAAAACCGGTTGGGTCGAAGGTGGAATTGACTTTTACATAGACTTTTTCTTTATTCATGTTGGTCACCTCCAGCATCGAAACCGGCCGCTTTCAGAATCTGTTTGACGCTCTGAGCATCCAGATCACAAATCCGGCATTTTTCCAAGATAGATTCCTTGGTCAGCGTGGCGCGGTATGACTTGTTGCTGTATCGGATCTGGGCGGTAATTGCGGCATCACAGTGCATGTGGGCTATTTCATGGAAGAACGTTTTATTTTCTTCCAGGGTCATCCGCTCGTCCAAACCGTTTTCCTTAAGACGCAACATGTCTTTCTTTATGTAAGTGGCGGCATGAGGCGATACCGCATTCTTTAATAATGGATAGATTTCGGCAATCACAGCATCGGCATGGCACCTGTAGTTTTTGATATCAGATTCTGTAAATGGCATAAGTGGTCACCTCTCATAAGCGAAATGATTGACTTGAACAACAGGTTCCGGTTGTTGTGGATGTTCCGAAGAAACATATTATCCCCGACATTGTGTGCCTCAGTTTCACAATGTGAGGTTCTCTCAGGTGATAAAAATTATTCATCCATCTCTTTCACACCAAAATAGATGATCGTGTTGACCGGTTTGCTCTTGTCCACAACGATCCCCTGCATTTCATAATCAAAAGATTCATTGGTAAGAACTTCCAGACCGTACATCTCGTCGGAAGGCGCATAGGTCATTACCTGACATTTGGGGTACGCTTCGGAAAGTTCATCATTCACATCGTGGATGAGTTCGTCTGTCACTTCGCCAATACTGGAGCCAAACTCAACACCAACGACTTGACCTTTGACAGGAAATTTGAAAATACCGTAGAGTTCGGGATTGGAATTTTCGGGGTGACGGACAGCATTGGGAAAGCGATAAAGCACGTATTTCATTTGTGAGTCCTTTCTGCTGGCATCGCCAGTTTTTTATATTTACTGCTTTTCAATGGGAGAAGCAATGGCTTCATTAATTATTATAAATGTCCTGCATCATCAGAAATCGTACCCAGAAAGTTCCGACTGGGCATATCAGGAAGGTGCAGGTGATTATCGTTGTTCATCTGCTGAAGTTTAAGGAGCAGCAGGTTGACATTGGTTCCAAGACTACGGGCAATCTGAACGACATCAAAACCATCCTGAATAAGAGAATCTATGGATTGGTCATCCAGAAGCAAATTGGCGGCGAACAGATTTGCCTCGTATTCTGTGGAGTTTGTGATATTAAAGAGTTCAAATTCCATAAGGCATTCCTGCGTTTTACCGAGAGAGCGGTGGAGCAGGGCATGGCCTAACTCATGAGCGCATACGATGCGCTTCATTTCATTAGACATCGTTGCATTGATAAAAATGAAACTGTTGTGCAGGACGACTTTAAATGCGCCTTTCTGCCTTTGGAAATCGCTGCGTTCCATAACAGTAATGTCGAGAGCAGCAGCGATTTCAAATGGATCATTGGTGTGATAGCGCCGAATCAGGCGGCGTGGTAGGATAGAGGCTTGTTTACTGATCATTGTTAAAATCACTCCCTTTTCTATAAGAACGCTTAAGAATTGGAGCTGTCACCGGAGATGCCTCTGTATTTTTTCGGTACATATTTCCGGTTCTTTTCTTTTGCTATCCAGTAAGCCTCTTGAATGGCTTTCATCATCGCATCCATATCCTCTTCCGCAAGTTCACCACCAGCATAAAGACCAGACACCTCTTTAACCAGACGTTCTGCCTGGGCATTGCCGCGCGCACCGTATTTCTCGGTCGCCTTGATTACAAAGTCTGCATCATCATCTTTGAGTGCGTCGACATCTACATTAAGTGCTGTAGCGAGGAGCTGGTAGTTTTCCTTCTGCTTGGGAAGACGTTCTCCGCTTTCGTAATTTTGAATCGTGCGCAGCGCAATACCAGTCATGTCGGCGAGTTGACGCTGTGAATACTTGGCAGCGAGGCGGGCTGCCCTGACTTTTTCTCCGAATTTCATAATATAACCTCCGTTGGTTGTGCATGTCACTTCACTATGTTGCGCTTGACATGACGCAAGTTGGACTGTATAATGTGCTTGTAAACGCAACTTGCATGATTATAATAACGTAAGAAACGCAACTTGTCAAGACGGAAATAATATGAACACACAAAAGAAAGTTGTAGATGGGAGGATGGTTATGGATTATGGGATTTACACGACCCAGGGGAAAAAGACTCTCTTGGGAAACCGGGCAACAGTGAATGGCCGTGATGCGATCGCGTATGTAAAGAATGGACAGTTACAGTCCTATGCTTATATGGATGACTTTGCATCACAGTTTTATTCCGGTCCTCGTCTGGCATTTGAAGACCCGGAAGAAGATAAGCGTACTTGATTTTGGAACGGGCTTGACTCACCGCAGGACGTGTGAGTTAGCAAAAAC
>OLSX01004478.1_pt1 | contig 10402 bp, 7 predicted proteins | sample 1673141 | NCBI WGS metagenome assembly OLSX01 (sample SAMEA3136759, study PRJEB25190) | human gut metagenome | biome: human gut; feature: human-associated habitat; material: faeces | place: Austria | collected 2013
TCACCTGGCTGAAATCCAGTCTCTGGGCCGGAGCGTCCGGGGCTATACGCACCCAGCCGTCCATGACAACGAGCCATCCCCGGTCGCTGCGGGCCGTGCGGCTGGTCACACAGAGCTGCTGCTCGGAAGTCATCTCTACTTGATTCACCCCACCGGAATCATTTTTGGTCAGGGTGTAGGTCACATAGACTCCCTCCGGCATGGGGATGTAGAAGTAGTCCTCAAAACGCTGCTGCTTCTCTGCACCTGCCAGCTCCATGCCGCCCCGGCTGCCCTTCTCCCACACCTCCGATAGGGCCACCTCCGCCCCGTAGGCGGCGCAGGCCTCCTGCACCAGTGCCAGCTCTGCCGCCGTGTCGCTGGTGAAGCGGTTCAGGGCCACCACCGCCGGCAGGCCATAGACCTGCGTAATGTTCTCGATGTGCCGCAGCAGATTGGGGATGCCTCGGCGCAGGGCTGCCGTGTCCTCCGTGGCCAGCTGGGTCTTATCGGCGCCCCCGTGGAGTTTCAGGGCCCGGACCGTGGCCACGATCACCACTGCATCCGGCCGCAGTCCCGATCCGCGGCACTTGATATCCAGAAACTTTTCGGCCCCCAGATCAGCGCCGAAGCCCGCCTCCGTTACCACATAGTCCCCCAGCCGCAGGGCGGCCTTGGTGGCGGCCACGCTGTTGCAGCCGTGGGCGATGTTGGCGAAGGGACCGCCGTGGATAATGGCGGGAGTCCCCTCCAGCGACTGGGCCAGATTGGGGCGGATGGCGTCCTTCAATAGGGCAGCCATGGCCCCCGCCGCCTTCAGGTCGCCGGCAGTCACCGGCTGGCCGTGGCCGTTGTATCCCACGATCATCCGGGCCAGACGAGCCTTCAAGTCCGCTAAATTTTCCGCCAGACACAGCACCGCCATGACCTCCGTAGCCACAGTGATGTCAAAGCCTTCCTCACGGGGTACGCCGTTTCCCTTGCCCCCCAAGCCGCAGAGAATGTACCGCAGCTGGCGGTCGTTCATGTCCACGCAGCGCCGCCACGTCACCTGTTGGATGTCCAGAGCGTTGCCCTGATAGATGTGGTTATCCACCATGGCCGCCAGCAGGTTGTTGGCGGCGCCGATGGCGTGGAAGTCGCCGGTGAAATGGAGGTTGATGTCCTCCATGGGGGCCACCTGCGCCCAGCCGCCGCCGGTGGCTCCGCCCTTGAGGCCGAACACCGGCCCCAGAGACGGCTCCCGCAGAGCCAGCACCGTCTTTTTCCCCAGCGCCGACAGGCTGTCCGCCAGCCCAATGCTGGTGGTGGTCTTCCCCTCCCCGGCGGCAGTGGGGTTGATGGCTGTGACCAGGATCAGCTTCCCGGTCTGGGGTTTGCCCGCTGTGGCGGAGGGCAGCAGCTTGGCCTTATAGCGGCCGTAGCACTCCAGCTGCTCCTCCGTCAGGCCCAGCTTTGCGCCGATGGCGGTGATGGGGAGGAGGGTACAGCTCTGTGCGATCTCGATATCTGTTTTCATAGGTCAGTCCTCCTTGCGCTGCCGTCTGCGGGATGCGGAGACGGTATTTTCCATGAGCATGGCCCGTGTCATGGGGCCTACGCCCCCCGGCACGGGGGTGATATAGGCCGCCTTTTCCGCTACGGCGGCGAAGTCCACGTCGCCGCAGAGTTTGCCCTCCTCATTGCGGTTCATAGCCACATCCACGACCACGGCGCCGGGCTTGACCATGTCGGAGGTGATGAGGCCACGGCGACCCACGGCGGAGATGAGGATATCCGCCCGGCGGCACTGCTCCGCCAGATCCGGCGTGCGGCTGTGGCAGACGGTGACGGTGGCATCCTCCGCCAGAAGCAGCAGGGCCATGGGCTTTCCCACGATGTTGCTGCGGCCCACCACCACACAGTGTTTCCCGGCGGGGGAGATGCCATACGCCCGCAGCAGGGCCATGATCCCGGCGGGGGTGCAGGGCAGGAACCGGGGCAGCCCCAGCATCAGGCGACCCACATTCTCCGGGTGGAAGGCGTCCACGTCCTTCTCCGGGCGGATGGCCTCCAGCACGGCCCGGCTGTCCAGCCCCTCCGGCAGAGGCAGCTGCACCAGGATCCCGTCCACGTCCTCCCGGCGGTTCATGTCCTCCACCAGCGCCAGCAGCTCCTGCTGGGTGGCTTCGGCGGGCAGATGGTGGTTCAGGCACCGCACCCCGCACTGGGCGCAGTCTTTCTCCTTGTTGCGGACGTATACGGCGCTGGCGGGGTCGTCCCCCACCAGAATCACCGCCAGACCCGGCTGGCGGGGCAGGGCGGCGGCCTTCTGCCGCAGCTGCTCCCGCATCCGGACGGACAGGGCCTTGCCGTCTAACAGCACGGCGCTCATGACGGGTCCTCCGTCGGAGCTTCGCCGGAGGGCTCCTCTTGGGAGGGAGCCTCCGTCTCGGAAGAGACGGCTTCGACGGGAGCATCCTCAGTGGGAGTTGCCTGAGCGGGAGACTCAGCTGCCGGGGCGGCAGCCGCTTCGGCTGCGGCGGCGTTGCGGGCCGCCACGATGTTGACATACAGCTCCTCCGGCTTGTGGGGATGGAGCTTGATGTTGTAGTACAGCATGAAGAGGGACACGAATACCATCACAAGGCTCAGGGCCTGCGACACCCGGATGGGCTGGCCACCGATGGTCCAGTTGAAGAGATACAGGCTGTCGGTCCGCAGGCCCTCGACCCAGAAGCGGCCAATGCCGTACCACAGGAAGTAGAACCAGGTGTTCTCACCGTCGAAGCGGCGGGCCTTGGATACCACGAAGATGATGAGCAGCAGGCCCACCAGATTCCACAGGCTCTCATACAGGAACGTGGGGTGGACCTCCACCAGCTGGCCGGTGACGGTGGTCAGCTGCATCCGCCAGGGCAGGGTGGTCTCGGCACCGAAGGCCTCCCGGTTCATGAAGTTGCCCCACCGGCCGATGCACTGGCCGATGAGCAGGCCCATCACCGCAAGGTCAAGCATGGCACCCAGCTTATAGCCCCTGTGACGGCTGACGCAGATGCCCACGATGACCACGGCGATGACGGCGCCGTAGATGGCAAGGCCGCCGTCCCAGATGGCAATGGCCTTGCGGAAGCTGAAGCTGCCGTCGCTGTTTTTGAACTGATCCAGATAGAACAGCACATAGTAAATTCTTGCCCCCACGATGGCGCAGGGGATACCCCACAGAACGCTGTCCAGCAGGTCGTCCTCGGTGATGCCGTACTTGGATTTCTGGTTCATGCACCACCAGATGGCGATGACCAGACCAAGGGCGATGAGGATACCGTACCAGTAGATGCCGTTGCCGATGTCCAGCGCCTTGGAGCTGGCGGTAAAGGCCCAGTCCCCGAACAGGCCGGGGAACCGGATGGGGCTGTCAGTCATAATTTGCATGATGATTCCTCCTTGGGATAAAGTGCAGAGCGCCGTGCGCTCGAAGGGGTGGGGTGGCTTCAGGCCTGCGCCGCCAGCTCACGGGCCAGCCGCTCCACCACGCCGGGGGCGTAGGGCAGCTCCAGCCCGGCAGCTGCCAGCGTTTCGGCGTAGAGCTTGCTGCCGCCGGAGGCGCACAGGGCGTGGTATCTGGCCCAGCCGTCCACGGGGTCGGCGTCATAGGCGGCCTTCAGCTGCTGGGCGCAGACGATGGAGAGGGCGTAGCTCACCACATAGCGGGGGAGCATATAGATGGCCATGTTGGTGAACAGATCGCAGCCAGCCAGCACCTGCTGCCGCCACGGCTCGTTGTTCTGCGCCCGGCCGAAGGCCTTCTCCGTGCGGTCGAACTCCTCCGCCCACTGAGAAAGAGAGGCATCCGGGTGCTCATAGAGCCAAGTCTCGAAGGTGTGGATGGAGCAGAAGGCGCATAGCTCCTTGATGAAGTCGTAGCGGTGCTCCGTCAGGAACTGGGGGGCGTGAGGACCGAAGAAGTCCCGTGCGTAGGGGAGGGTCAGCAGCTCCATGGTTTTGGAGTGGACCTCCGCCAGATCGGGACTCAGCCCCACATAGTCCGCCAACGGCTGGCTGCGGTAGGAGAGGTAGCCCTGAAGGCCGTGGCCCAGCTCATGGGTATAGACGGTGACGTCGGAGCCGGTGCCGTCGCAGTTGGCGAAGATGAAGGGCATCCCGCAGGGGGCGCCCAGCATATCGCAGAAGCCCATGCCGGAGATTTTATTGGGAGAGCCTGCCACGTCCAACAGGTCGTGGCGGACCATCTCGTCGAAGAAATGTCCCGCCTCCGGACTCAAGGCGTGATACATCCGGTGAGCGGCCTTGGGCAGCTCCTCTGCCGCCACGGGGACGGCGTTGCCCTCTGGGAACACCAGCGCCCGGTCATAGGGCAGCAGCGTTTCCACCCCCAGCCGCTGGCGCTGCTGCTCCTGCATTTGCAGGTACAGGGGGGGGATGTACTTTTGCACCTGCCGGCAGAACTCGTCCAACTCCGCCCGGCCATAGCCCAGACGCTGCATACTGAGATCGCCGTAGTCGGCAAAGCTGTCGAAGCCGTTTTCACGGGCCAGCTGGTTCCGGGCATGGACCAGCTCCCGCAGGAGCTTTTCCATCACGGGGCCGTTTTCCACGGCGGTCTGCTGCTGGGCGTCATAGGCGGCCTTGCGGCGCTCCCGGTGGGTGCTGGTCAGTGCAAAGCGCAGCTGACCGCCGCTGAGAGTCTCGCCCTGCACCTGATACTTGGTGGAGGCTGCCAGCTGCTGGTATTGGGCGGTGAGCCGGGAGATGCGGGCCTGCAGCTCCTTGCCGCCGGTGTGGAGCCGCTGGTCCAGCGTCAGTAGGCGGCGCAGCTGGGGGCCGAAGGCCTCATCCACCGCCGCAGCGTAGGGACTGTCTGCAATGGTCATGGATAGGGACTGGGTATCCAGCGTCTCCAGTCGGGGCAGAGTCTCCTGCAGCTCCCGCTGGTAAAATTCATCGGTGACATCGTGGAAGGCCCGGATGGTGGCGATGCTCTGGCAGAGAGCTACCTCCTGCTGGAGGGCATCCCGCTGCCGAACCACCTCCAGCAGATCCTCCGGATCTTGGGCGTCCTTAGCCCGCTGGGTCAGGGCATCATACCGGGCCTGAAGGGCCTCTACATCGGGGCTGGTATAGGGAAGGCCGGAAAATTTCCAGTTGTCGTTCACGATCAGTCCTCCTTGGGATAGATAACGGACAGAGCCGCACGGCTGCGGCAGATATGCTCCCGGATGAAATCCAGCACATCCTGCGGGGTGATGCTGTCGTAAATTTCCGGGAAGCGCAGGGGATCAAAGTGCTGGAAGCAGCCCTCCACCAGCGAAATGGCGATGGAATCGAAGGAGTTGAGACCCTTCAGGGAGGCCCCGAAGTTCCCCCGCTTCATCCGCTGCCAGTAGTCCGGATCCAGACCCTCACGGGTCAGGCGTCGGGCCTCCTCTAAAATGGCCTCCATCACGGCAGCGGGATCGTTGCTGTCGCCGCCGGCGTAGGCGTAGGCCGCTCCGGGCAGCAGGTCGAAGGAGCTGCCGAAGGAGCCGTTGATGAGACCCTGACTGTACAGCCGGGAGAACAGGGGACTGGAGTCCCCCATGAGGATATCGCAGGCCAGATCCCCCAGGATGTCCCAGCGCAGCCGCTGCTCTCCCTCCGGGGGAGCGGGGCATTTGAAGCCCACCAGAAACGACGGCATGGATACCTCCATCCGGCAGGAGGTCTCCGACTGAGCGGGGGTGTCTCCCTCGCTGCCACCGTAGTCACGGGGGATATCCGGGCCGCTTTCCGGGGGCAGGATATCCTCCGCTGCCCGGAACACCGCCTCGGCGTCCAGATCACCCACCGCCACCAGACACATATTGGCGGGGGTGTAGAAGGCCTTGTGGCAGCGGTACAGGGTCTCGGCGGTGATGCGGGAGATGCTTTCCACGGAGCCGGCCACGGGGATACGGGCGGGACTCTCCCGGTACAGGGCCTGCAGCATCCGCTTATAGACCTGCCACTCCGGGTCGTCCTCGATCATGCCGATCTCCTGAGCAATGATGCCCTGCTCCTTGGCCACGCTCTCGTCGGTGAAGTACGGCACCGACACAAAGGACAGCAGCTGCCGCAGATTCTCGTCAAAATGCTCCGTGCAGTCGAAGTAGTAGGCCGTCATAGCGTTGCTGGTAAAGGCATTGGGCTCGGCGCCGTTTTTGGCCATCTCCTGCATGGCGTTTCCGTCGGCGGTGTCGAACATCTTGTGCTCCAGATAGTGGGCGATGCCCGCCGGGGTATCCTGCCATGCGCCGTCCTGCTGAAAGCGCAGGTCCATGCCGCCGTAGCGGGTGGCGAACATGGCGTATTTCCGGGTGTAGCCGGGCTTGTGGACCACATAGGCCGGCAGGCCGTTTTTCAGGCGGCGGAAGGTCACCGTCTCGTCAATGCGGGGATAATACATCCTCACGCCTCCTTTCCCTTCAGGAAGTAAATGGTATCCAGCTGCACGCTCTGGGCTGCCGCACGGATGCGCTCCGGGGTCACCTGCCGCAGCAGCGCCGCCATCTCCTCCGGGGTCTCCCGGCGGCCGGTGGCCGCCAGCCCCAGATAGTAGTTCTCCAGCGCGCCCTGAGAATCTCCCAGCGCCTGCAGGGCGCTGAGCAGACTCTCCCGTGCCGCCGTCAGCTCCCAGTCCTCCCAGAGGCCCTGCCGGATCTCGTCCAGCTGGCGGAGGATCTCCGCCTCGGCCCGGTCATAGTCCGCCGTCTCGATGCCGGAGGACACCGTCAGGATGCCCTTGGAGCGGACGTAGGTGCTGGAGGCATAGTAGCAGAGGGAGAGCTTCTCCCGGACGTTCAGAAACAGCTTGGAGTTGCTGGAGCCGCCGAACATGAGATTAGCCAGGATCATGGCGGGCTCGTCATCGGTATCGCAGCGGAAGCCCATGGAGAGCTTGCCCTGCGTCACGTCCATCTCCTCCGTCACCAGTCGGGGCTGGGAGGGAGCGGCGAACCGTCGGGGCGGCTCCGGCTCCGTTTGGGGGCCACGGGTCAGGGAGGAGAAGGCCGTCAGCAGGGCCTCCTCCACCCGATGGCACTCGGCGCTGCCGCAGTAGAACAGTTCCAGCCGGGAGGAGGACATCATCCGCTGGCTGTGAGCGTAGAGCTTCTGGTTGTTGATCTTGGCCAGCCCCGCCTCGTCACCGAAGCGGCTGATGCCATAGGGCTCCCCGGCGCACATCTCCTGCAAAAGCCGCAGATCGGCCCAGTCCCGCTTGTCGTTGCGGATGGAGCGGATGGCGTCGGCCAGATTGGCCTTCTCGCCCTCCACATATTCCTGCAGAAACCGGCCGCCACGGGTCACAGGGTCCAGCAGCAGCTCCCCCAGCAGCTCCGCCGCAGGCTCCAGCAGCGGTTCATTCCGGGAGACGAACCGGTCGTCGATAAAGCTGGCCACGAAGCCAAGGCACTGCGTCTCCCCCCGCTTGCGGATGGTGGGGCTGATCTGTGCGCCGTAGAGCCGATCCATGGCCGCAGCGAGCTGCTCCATGTCCGGGCAGCGCATGGTGCCGCGGTGCAGCACCGCCGGCAGCAGGGCGTTGTAGGACGCCGTTTCCTTGGCCAGCGGTGTGATGAATTGGGCCGACAGCACCCCGGTTTTGAATTTCCGGGCCGGCAGATAGGTCAGATACACATGGGGCATGAGCTCCCAGCGCTTCACTTCCATGAGATAGGCACCTCCATCGGGTCGTAATCAGAGCCTATTATACCGCAATCTGCATCGATTGAAAAGAGCCAGTTGCCGGAGCGGGGAATTTTTATGGGCAAAAGGAAGCGGGGCGGACAGAGGGTCCGCCCCGCAGGGGATATAGCTTTAGGAGGGGGGAAAAACGATTTCAACTTGAACCTGTCATGTCTGTGCCGAAACAACGCCCCCTTCCGGGGTTCGGAAGGGGGTGGCGGTCATGGGGGCATTACTTTCCCGACAGGTCCACGGCATGGCGGATGAAGCTCATAGGCGGTACCGGCCGGGGCAGGGGCATGGTAAAGGTCATCTGAGGCGTTTTCGGCTCAAAGAGGGGCAGTCCGTCGGCATCCGCCATCTCCGGCACGGTAAGGGAGAAGGGACGGGTATCCGGCCCCACCACCTCCACGGTATCGCCGGTGCGGAACTTGTTGCGGAGACTCAGGGTGGCCAGTCCCTCCGGGGTGCAGCCCGTTACCACGGCGCAGATCTGCCAGTCCCGGATATAGCGGGAGTTCTCGTAATACTGGCCGGGAGGGCCGTAGAAAAAGCCGGTGGAATAGTGGCGGTGGCTGACGTGCTCCACCTCGTCCCGCCAGACGGGGTCGGCGGGGCGGCCCTGCGCCACGTCGTCGATAACATGGCGGTAAGCACCGGTAACGATGGCGGCATAATAGGCGGATTTGGCCCGGCCCTCGATCTTCAGGCAATCCACTCCGGCGTCCATGAGGTCGTCCAGATGGTCGATCATGCACATATCGCGGGAGTTCATGATGTAGGTGCCCTTTTCGTCCTCGAACACCGGAAAGTACTCGCCGGGGCGCTTCTCCTCCATCAGGGCGTACTGGTAGCGGCAGGGCTGGGCACAGGCCCCCCGGTTGGAGTCCCGGCCCGTCATGTAGTTGGAGAGCAGGCAGCGGCCTGAGTAGCTCACGCACATGGCACCGTGGGCAAAGGCCTCGATCTCCAGCTCCTTGGGGGTCTTTTGGCGAATCTCCCGGATCTCATCCAAACTCAGCTCCCGGGCCAAAATCACCCGGCTGGCCCCCAGATCGTGCCAGGCGGTGGCCGACTGGTAGTTGACGATGCTGGCCTGGGTGGAGATATGGCACTGGATGTGGGGGGCGTACCGCTTGGCCAGGGCCAGAGTACCCACGTCCGCCAGGATGATGGCGTCCGCCCCCACGCTGTCCAGATACTCCAGCCACTCGGGGAGCCGGGCCACCTCCTGGTTGCGGGGCATGGTGTTGCAGGTGACGTGGAGGTCCGCCCCCTTCTCCCGGCACAGGGCGGCGGCCCGGGGCAGGTCCTCCTGGGAGAAGTTCCCCGCGAAGGCCCGCATCCCGAAGGTGTCCCCTGCCAGGTACACCGCATCCGCCCCGTAGGACAGGGCCATTTCCAGCCGCTCCCAGTCCCCTGCCGGGGACAGCAGTTCCAATCTCTTCTCCATGGCCATCAGCTGTTCAGGAAGGCCTGGTGCTCGCTGTAGGAGCTGAAGAAGTGGTGGACCCCATCGTCGCCCAGGGCGTAGTAGTAGTAATTGGTGCTGTTGGGGTTCAGCGCCGCCATGATGGACTCCATGCCGGGGTTGGCAATGGGTCCGGGGGGCAGGCCGGGATAGAGGTAGGTGTTGTAGGGGGAGTCGATGGACCGGTCCGCGTCGGTGGGCACGTTCCCTCCGTTGATATAGGCCAGGGTGGCGTCGATCTGCAGATAGCCGTTGGTGCCCGCGGAGGCGTTGGGGTTGTTCAGACGGTTGTAGATGACCGAGGCGATGGTCTCCCGGTCGCTGCCGTCGGTCTCCTTTTCAATCATGGAGGCCACCGTGAGCACCTCATGGATGGACCGGCCGCTGTTCAGGATCTCCTGGCGCATCTCGTCCGTCACCTTGGCGTCAAACTGCACCAGCATCTTGTTGATGACATACAGGGGGTTCTCCGGGGTGGTGAACTCATAGGTGTCCGGGAACAGATACCCCTCCAGCCGGTGGTAGTCCCCCAGCTCGATATCCTGGAGGAAGGAGAAGGCGTAGTCGTGGTTGGCGGCCATGTCCTGGAGGTCCTCCACGCTGGCCACGTTCCGCTCCTCCAGCAGGGAGAAGATCTGGTCGATGGTATAGCCCTCCGGGATGGTGACGGAGATGGTGGCTTTGCTGGAGGAATTGGCGCTCATGCCGGTGAGCAGGGCCCGGTAGTCCATGTTGGTGTTCAAGGTGAAGGTGCCCGGCACCACCTCATCCTTGCTCCCGGTAAAGGGGGCAAACAGATTAAACAGAGACTTGTACTCAATGAGTCCGTTTTCCTTGAGCATGTCCGCCACATCGCCAAAGCTGTCTTCACTGGAAATGGTAACGGTAACCGTTTTCTGCTCTTTGTTCAGGGCCAGCACATCGTTGGCGGCCACCCAGCCGATACAGGCCAGCAGGGCGGAAATTCCGATGACAAACACCACATAGAGCAGAGCAAAGCTCGTCGCGGCGCGGCCTTTTTTCCGGCCGCCGCGATTCTGAGTCGTCCGGGACCGGCCGGAAGCGCGGGATCGGCGCTCCGGCTGATCGCCGGTTCTGCGTTGTTCTTGTGCCATAGGGTCAGCTCCTAACCGAGAAAAATTTTCCGCCCAGCAGAACCTGGGACAGGAAGGTGCCATAGACTATACCAGAACGCGCGGGAAGGAGAAAGCTCCCCCCGGCGAGGCAAGCGAGGTGAAACGAATATGTGTT
>OLSX01004482.1_pt1 | contig 10392 bp, 10 predicted proteins | sample 1673141 | NCBI WGS metagenome assembly OLSX01 (sample SAMEA3136759, study PRJEB25190) | human gut metagenome | biome: human gut; feature: human-associated habitat; material: faeces | place: Austria | collected 2013
CGTGGGCGAAGTGGCTAACCCGTTATTTTACAGTTCATTTCTACGGAGCCATGCTCTACTTCGTCGGTTTCTACGTCCTGTTGCTGTTTGATATTGTGCTCTGCATACAGGTAGAGAACCTGACGGCCATCACCGCCAGTGAGCAGACGATGGCAGCCTATCTGCAAAACTCGTTCTTCTCGGCAGGCTATCTGATGGCAGCGAGCATCGTGGCGTTGAAATGCCTGAACCTCGTGCCCGACCTTGCGGCATGGATGATACCAGAGGGCGACACCGCCTTCTCAACCCGAAACTTCGGCGAGGGCGTGGCACAACAAGCCAAGATGACGGCTACGGGAACCATGGCGACCGTGATGAGATAACATGTGAGTGTGCGGTGAGTCACCGCACCTCCTATTGAAACAAATAAAAGTAACCATCAAGAAAAATGAAAGCAAAAAATGAAATTGAGCGTTGGCTCAAAGATGAGAAATTCATGGCGTTTGCCAACAAGCGTGCAAAGGAAGAGTTTTTCAATTCCGAAAACAACTACATCGACCCACAGTATGAGGAGATGGCAGAAGGCTTTGAGGATAACGACGAGTATGTAGTGCCTATGGTAGATTACCTGAGTTATCGCTTGCATCGTGCCAAAATCTACAGAAATCGACGGAGACGTGAACGTGACATCTGGTGGGTGTGGATCCAACTGAAATACGAAGGCATCTACGTAGAGGCTTGCATCAAGTATTACGCCAAACTGGTGGAAGAAGTTGAGAAGGACATATACACCATCCTGCACCGTGAATATGTGAGAATGAAGAGAAATCAGACCTCAAACAAGCAGTAACGTATGGTAATCAAGAACTTAGAAAACAAAATCAAGCTGGTGGGCATCATCTGCTCTGCGTTCCTCATGGGCTGCATCATCATCTCGGTGTCGAGCATCTGGACGGCGCGCTGCATGGTGACGGACGCGCAGCAAAAGGTGTATGTATTGGACGGCAACGTGCCCATACTGGTGAACCGCACCACGATGGAGGAAACGCTGGATGTGGAGGCAAAGAGCCATATCGAGATGTTCCACCATTACTTCTTTACGCTTGCTCCCGATGACAAGTACATCCGCTATTCGATGGAGAAGGCGATGTATTTGGTCGATGAAACTGGTTTGGCGCAGTACAATACGCTGAAGGAAAAGGGCTTTTACAACAATATCATGGGTACGAGTGCCGTGTTCAGCATCTTTTGCGACAGCATCAAGTTCAACAAGGAGAAGATGGAGTTCACCTACTACGGTAGGCAAAGGATAGAGCGAAGGAGCAATATTCTGATGCGTGAATTGGTGACGGCGGGACAGGTGAAGCGCGTGCCGAGGACGGAGAACAATCCTCATGGACTGCTCATCACGAACTGGAGAACCTTGCTCAACAAGGATATTGAGCAGAAGTCGAAGTCAAACTTCTAATATCCTAGCGGTATGAGTGTAAAAGGAATCAGACGGATGCTTGTGGGCGAGGATATGCCCGACAAGAACGACCCCAAGTACAAGAAGCGGTATGAGAAGGAGGTGGCGGCAGGGCGCAAGTTTGCCAAGACCGCGAGGATAGACCGTGCGGCGGCTAAGGTGCAAGGCTTTGCCAATGCCCACAAGACGCTGTTTCTCGTCATCGTCTTCGGCTTTGTCGCCACGTGCTTCGGCATCAACATCTACAGGATGGTGCGGTATTACGGTCATCGGACGGAGGCTGCAAGTGCCATCGAGCGGCAGGAAGGGCGCATGAAGCAGATGATGAATGCAGCCCATTGCATCACTCCTCCCGTGACGCATCGAACCAACGAGGAGAATCGAGACAAGTCAGTAACATCAAAATCAGACAGCGATGAGAATAACAGATAAGATAAACTTCCGTCAGCCGAAGTACATGCTGCCAGCCATCGTGTACATCCCGTTGATTGCCACAGGCTATTTTGTCTTTGACATGTTCAATACGGAGGTGGCGGAAACGCAGGACAAGAACCTGCAGACCACCGAGTTTCTGAACCCCAACCTGCCCGGAGCGCAGATTAAGAATGGTGACGGCATCGGTGGCAAGTATGAGAACATGGCGAAGTCGTATGGTCGCATAGCAGACTATTCGGCTGTTGATAACATTGAGCGTGACAACGAAGAAGAGAAAGAAGCGTATGAATCCAAGTACACAGAAGAAGACCTTGCGGAACTCGTCCGTCAGGCAGAAGAGAAGGACGATGCAGCCGAAGTGGCCGATGCCAAGGCGCGAGAAGCGGAAGCACTCGAAGCACTCAACAAGGCACTCGCCGAAGCGAGGCTGAGAGGACAGGCGGCAGTTGCCCCCGTGGCCCAGGATACCACACAGGCTGGGCCTCCCAAGGAGCAGATTGAGGTGAAAGGTCAGATTGCCGAGGACAGCAAGGCGGTGAAGGCACTGGACGAGGAGGACAAGGCACAGGAGGTGGTGAAGAAGGTGAAGGTGACTTCGGACTATTTCAACACCCTGACGCAGAACGAGCATGAGCCAAAGCTCATCAAGGCCATCATTGACGAGGACGTGAAGGCTACGGACGGGTCGAGGGTGCGGCTGAGACTGTTGGACGATATTGAGATTGGTGAGACCGTGGTGAAGAAAGGGTCGTACCTCTATGCCACCATGAGCGGTTTCGGTTCGCAGCGAGTGAAGGGTAGCATCAACTCCATCCTTGTGGATGACGAGCTGATAAAGGTTTCGCTTTCGCTTTATGACACGGACGGACTGGAGGGACTGTATGTCCCCGGCAGCCAGTTCCGTGAGACCACGAAAGATGTGGCGAGCGGTGCTATGCAGAGCAACATGAACATCGACCAGAGTGGAGCGAACAACAGTTTCTCGCAATGGGGAATGCAAGCCGTGACCAATGCCTACCAGAAGACAAGCAATGCCATCAGCAAGGCTATCAAGAAGAACAAAGTGAAGCTGAAGTATGGGACGTTTGTTTACCTTGTAAATGGGAAAGAGAAAAGGAAATAGACACTGCCCGACAACGGAATTGTCGGGAACGGTGGCTCATAGAGTATAAACATCAAAAAATCAACTAATATGAATTGTTTTCAGAAAATGAATGTCTGTGCATTGCTTTCGCTGAGCGTGCTTTCAGCCAAGGCGCAGACCACCTACATGGAGATGGAGCAGCTGACGGTCAACGACCAAGTGACCACCGTCATCACCGCCTCCGAACCCATCCGCTTTGTCGATATATCCACAGACAAGGTGGTGGGCGACCAACCCATCAACAACACCATCCGCCTGAAGCCGAAGGACAACGTGTATGCCGACGGTGAGGTGTTGGCGATAGTGACAATCGTGACGGAACGCTACCGCACGCAGTATGCACTGCTCTATACCACGAGGATGCAGGAGGCAGTAACCGATAAGGAAATAGAATGCTCGGAGCGCAATGCCTACAACAATCCCGCTGTAAGCCTGTCCACTGCCGACATGACCAAGTATGCACGTCAGATATGGTCATCGTCTGCCAAATACCGCAACGTGGCGACGAAGATGCACCGCATGGTAATGCGCCTGAACAACATCTACAGCGTGGGCGAATATTTCTTCATCGACTTCTCCGTGGAGAACAAGACCAACATCCGCTTCGACATCGACGAGATGCGCATCAAACTATCGGACAAGAAGCAGAGCAAGGCTACCAATGCGCAGATAGTGGAACTGACCCCATCTCTTGTGTTGGACGATGCGAAGACCTTCAAGTATGGCTATCGCAACGTGATTGTGGTGAAGAAGATGACCTTCCCCAACGACAAGGTGCTGACCATCGAGCTGTCGGAAAAACAGATAAGTGGACGCACCATCTCGCTCAGCATCGACTATGAGGATGTGCTGTCTGCCGATTCGTTTAACCATATACTGTTGGAGGAGGAATAATGAGAATTAGGAATGAGGAATTAGGAGTGAGGAATTGGCTTGTGCATACCTTACTCGTTGTCATCTGTTTTATGGCAAGCATGACTCCGGCAATGGCGCAGCAGAATAGCGACCGCATATCCTTGGGGTTCGGATGCCTGTATGAGCGAGGACTGGACGTGACGCTGTCCTACGAGTATGAGACGAAGTACCACAATGCGTGGGAGTATTTTGCAAACGGATATATCAAGTGGAACGAGTGCGCATCGTGCGGTCATGTCTGTCCTGAGAGTTTTTGGAACAACTACCGCAGTTATGGTTTCGGCTTTGCCTATAAACCCTGTGTGGTGAGAGGACGCAACCACCATGGCAACATGCGCATAGGAGCATCGGCAGGTAGCGATACTGACAGGTTCTTGGGTGGCATCCACCTCGGCTATGAGCAAAACTATACACTCAGACACGGCTGGAAGCTCTTCTGGCAGGTGAAGACCGATGTGATGATCAAGGGTGAAGACCTGTTCAGAACGGGTATTGTCCTGGGTGTGAAACTTCCTGTAAAATGACTATGCGTATGAAGAAACTGTTTTCAATCTTGGCAGTTGCGGCAACGGTGTTGCTGACTGCCTGTGACGAGCATCAGGACTTTCCCGACACAGCCATGAAGGTCACCCATATCTTGACCACTGACGGCAAGGTGATGCCCTACGAAACCTACGAGCAATCGTGCAAGCAAGCCATTGCAGTGGTGTTCAACGTCAATCAGAGGGAAGAAATGGAGGGAAACGGATATGCCGTCTATCTGTGGGACATCGCTCCCGAAGCCTTTGCTGACAGTATCGGTGTGGAACAGGACACATCCTGTGACCTCACCGCCTACGACGGCAACAAGAACACTTTTGCCCTTTATGGCACGACCGATGTGAAGTCGCCTTTGGCTGAGCGTGTCTTCGACATGTGGCGTTACGGGCAAAGTGCCTATATCCCCAGTGTGGCACAGATGCGTCTGCTCTATCATGCCAAGGACATCATCAACCCATACATCCTGAAATGCGGCGGCACACCTATCCCCGATGAGGATGATGACTGTTGGTATTGGACTTCAACGGAGGTAGAAGGACAAGCGACCGCCAAGGCATGGCTTTACTCACTGGGAAGCGGTGCCATACAGGAGACTCCCAAGTGGCAGCCGCATAAGGCGAGACCCATCATCACGATTATGGATTAGCCCATATACAGACATCGAGTATCACCCGTATCATCATCAAAGTACAACAATTAAAAAAGAAAAAGCATGAAAAAGAATTTGTTTCTAATGTTGGGACTTGGAGCCATGCTCCTCACGTCCTGTGACCAAGACATCGTCAATGAGATTTACCTGCCCGGTGGCGGAGGTTCTGTGGTCGTGACCGACAGCACATCAACCAAGCAGCTTCAGGTATTCACCAATCTGGAGATGCTGCAACCTGCCGTTTCCACACGAGCCGTTGACAACCAGTGGGAACTCAATGATATGATTGGCATCTCTTCCACAGGGATGATCAACAATATGAAGTTCACCCGAAGCGGCGGCACGAATCAGTTTGTGTCAGCCAACAAGGTGTTTTTCACGGACACAGACACTCACACCTTCAATGCCTACTATCCCTATACGGCAAATCCTACCAACGACCTCATAGAGTTCCAAGTGCCGGAGGCAGCTGTACAGAGTGAGCAGAAGGTCAATGATTTTCTGTTTGCCAGTGGAGCGGCATCATACGCCAATCCGAGCCTTACATTGAACTTCACCCATCAGATGGTGCGTGTCATCATCAAGGTCTATACCTCACCAGAATACGGTTTCACCACCAATGATTTTGCAGGAAGCCTACTCACGTTCGTCGGTTATTTTGACAGCGGTACTTTCAACATCAAGACCGGAAAGGTAGAATGCAGTGACGAGTCGGTGACGACCTATTATTTCGGCGACCCACAAAGTGACCACATGGAATATACGCTTTATGTTCCTGCACAGGTTATGCCAGACATGACATTGCAACTCAGCAATGGGGAGAACTTCGTATTCCTCACAAACGACACGTGGAAAGCGGGTCATTCCTACAGCTATTCATTGAAGCCTGTACGCAACACCTTGGAGGTCATATCTGCAACTATTTCTCCGTGGACAGTAGAGTCTGAGAAGACCATCAACGGCTACGAATAAAACTCATAAGAGGATTGGAGGGTGTCCACCGTGGCATCCTTCATCTTTTCTCATTATCACCCAACATCATCGTAAAGTAAATGGAAGAAAGCAAAGAGTTACAGGGTTTTTACAAGATATTCAGGGCGGTGATTTATGTCTCCATCCTGATGGAGTTCTTCGCCTACGCACTGGAGCCGGAGCAGTTGGACTTCTTGGGCGGCGTAGTGACGGATATCCACACTCGCATCAAGCGGTGGATGATTTACCATGACGGCAACCTCGTGTATAGCAAGGTGGCTACGTTCCTGCTGATATGTATCACCTGTGTGGGAACGCGCAACAAGAAGCATCTGGAGTTTGACGCTCGCAGGCAGGTGCTCTATCCGCTGCTGTCGGGAGTGCTGCTGATTGTGCAGTCCGTATGGCTGTTCGGTCATTCGATAATGCCCTGTTTCTATACCCTCCGTTTGAACACTTGGCTCTATATGCTCACTTCCATCGTCGGTGTTGTGTTGGTGCATATTGCCCTCGACAATATCTCCAAGTTCCTGAAGGAGGGCTTGCTGAAAGACCGCTTCAACTTCGAGAATGAGAGCTTTGAGCAATGCAGGGAGTTGCAGGAGAACAAGTACAGCGTGAACATCCCTATGCGCTATTATTACAAGGGCAAGTTCCGCAAGGGATGGGTGAACATCGTCAATCCGTTCCGTGGCACATGGGTTGTGGGTACTCCTGGTTCTGGTAAGACTTTTTCGATTATTGAGCCTTTCATCAGGCAGCATAGCGAGAAGGGCTTTGCCATGGTGGTGTACGACTATAAGTTTCCCACTCTCGCCACCAAACTCTACTATCATTACTTGAAGAACAAGAATGCCAAGGACAGCAAGATGCCCCATGGCATGAAGTTCAACATCATCAACTTTGTGGATGTGGAGTATTCGCGCCGTGTGAACCCCATCCAGTTGAAGTACATCAACAACCTTGCCGCAGCGAGCGAGACCGCCGAGACCCTGCTTGAATCCCTGCAAAAAGGCAAGAAGGAAGGCGGCGGTGGCAGCGACCAGTTCTTCCAGACCTCTGCCGTCAACTTCCTTGCCGCCTGCATCTATTTCTTCTGCAACTACGGCAAGGAGCCCTACGACAAGGACGGAAAGATGCTGATTGCCGAGCGGCGTGAAGACCCAAAGACGAAAAGGCTGATACCCACAGGACGGGTGTTCGACCATTCGGGCGCGGAGGTGCAGCCCGCTTATTGGTTGGGCAAGTACAGCGACATGCCACATATCCTATCGTTCCTCAATGAGAGTTATCAGACCATCTTCGAGGTACTTCAGACCGACAACGAGGTAGCCCCCTTGCTTGGCCCGTTCCAGACTGCCTTTGCCAACAAAGCCATGGAGCAGTTGGAAGGTATGATTGGCACGCTACGTGTCTATACCTCCCGTCTCGCCACCAAGGAATCTTACTGGATATTCCACAAGGACGGCGATGACTTCGACCTGAAGGTCAGTGACCCGAAGAATCCGAGCTATCTGCTGATAGCCAATGACCCAGAAATGGAGAGCATCATCGGAGCATTGAATGCCCTAATCCTCAACCGACTGGTGACACGAGTGAACACAGGGCAAGGCAAGAACATTCCTGTGAGCATCATCGTGGACGAGTTGCCTACACTCTACTTCCATAAGATAGACCGACTGATAGGTACAGCCCGAAGCAACAAGGTGAGCGTAGCCTTGGGATTCCAGGAACTGCCACAGTTGGAAGCAGACTACGGAAAGGTGGGCATGCAAAAGATCATCACCACCGTAGGCAATGTGGTGAGCGGTTCTGCACGAAGCAAGGAAACTCTGGAATGGCTATCCTCTGACATTTTTGGAAAGGTGGTGCAACTGAAGAAAGGCGTGACCATCGATAGAGACAAGACGAGCATCAACCTGAATGAGAATATGGACAGTCTTGTACCAGCCAGTAAAATCTCGGACATGCCGACAGGATGGATCTGCGGTCAGACGGCAAGGGACTTTGTGGCAACCAAGACCGGCATGAATGGCAGTATGAACATACAGGAAAGCGACGAGTTCAAAACCAGTAAGTTCTATTGCAAGACCGACTTTAATATGGCAGACATCAAGAAAGAAGAAAGCGAGTATATGCCACTGCCCAAGTTCTACACCTTTAAGAGCCGTGATGAGCGTGAGCGCATCCTCTATAAGAACTTCGTGCAAGTTGGCGAGGACGTGAAAGCCATGATAGCAGAGATATTCAACAAGAAGAATGCCAAGTGACAAGCCAATGACACTCCAAAAGTAAAACAAAAACAACATCCATGGCGAAAAAGATAAGAACATATATTACCCTAATGCTCTTGTTTCTGTGCCAGAGCATCGTGGCACAGAACAAAACACCTATAAACGATAGCCCAAGCCAAACCGACTTGGGCATCTTTGCTTTGCCACCCTTTGAGCGAGCCGTGCGGTGCATCAAGTATTATGAGGGGTGGCACGACATCAAGCGCAACTATCCCTATATCGGATGGGGGCATCGAATATTGCCACATGAGAAGTTCAAGAAGAACCTTACTTATCAGCAAGCCGATTCCCTGTTACGCTCCGACCTCACCAAGTTATGTGCTATGTTCCGCAAGTATGGAAAGGACTCACTACTCCTTGCCGTACTTGCCTACAATGTCGGACCCTATAAAATATTAGGGAACAAAAGATTTCCCAAGAGCCGACTACTACAGAAGATAGAACGAGGATTGCATAACATCGAAAAAGATTACCTTGACTTTTGTAGATGGAGAGGCAGACACATTCCGTCTATCAGAAGGCGAAGAATAACAGAACTTCAACTGTTATACATCCCATAAAAACGAAATATTACTTCATCAACCATCGAAGTAGCACTTCATAACCTGTCGAAGTTATACTTCATCGGCACTTCAAGTATATTGGCCTCGTAACATACAAAAATTGCATAAGAACAGCATTTGTTTATACAAAACTTCTGAGATATTAAAGAAATTAGAGTTAATTCCTCTTAAATTTATACTACAGCATTGATATTTCCTGCCATTTCTTGTCTTTTCTCAATAAATTTTCGTATTTTTGCAGTCGGATTGTATAGCCAGACCGCAGTTGTCGCTGTAAGACGAGTTCTTTCATGATAACCGAGTCGGCAGCCTACGCCGTGCAGAGTGTAGTGAAGTCAACCATGACATATCTATACGAAAGCGGGCTTTGGGTGGGAAGACAATCCAGACATAATGGAAGGCGTTTATCGACGCTGTGTTTAAGACTTCCTGTAATCTAGCAAATTAACAGTTAATCATAGTCTTGAATATGGTCAACGGTAGATGTCCCGGGTGTGATTATTTCAATCCCGTGGAGACCTTGTAAGCATAGATTGTACCCTTTCGGGCGCAATTAAATGTATTATATAGGTCTCTTTACACGGACATGATTTTCATATCGGCGTGGGCTCTGACGTTGTCTGTTCAACTATGATAGGCAATTGCTAGAGCCTCAGGAAGTGGAATGGACAACAGGACGATTCCACGCTTTTTTTCTGTCGCAATTTAACGGATTTCTGTCTAGAAAAAAGTTAGCACCGATATGAAAGTCGATGAATGGACATCAGAAGATGTACACACCTCAGGAGGTGGTGAATTCCCTCCTTGCGCTGGACTTACCTCCAACGCCCTCCCCGAAGCTCAAAGCATAGTTTCCGCCAAGAGTTCACAAACAGGGGTGTCCACCAGAAATGCCCATATAGCAAGTAAGCCTAAAGCACAAAAAGAGGCAGATTTTCCTCATTGGTATGCCTTACGCGCCACTTATGGTAGAGAAAAAAAGGCATACGACTATTTGACCGCAAAAGGTATCACAGCTTTCTATCCTACCACTAATGTAGTAAAACTTATAAAAGGTAAGCGTAAAAATGTTACCGAGTCTCGTTTACCTAACATCTTCTTCGCCTACGGTACCGAAGAACAACTCAAAACCTTTGTTTACGACAACGTAAACCTCCCATTTCTCCGCTTTTATTATCGTCACGTCCACGTTGGGCGCAGAATAGAGAAGATTCCTATGATAGTTCCAGACTGTCAGATGGAAAGTCTCAAAATCATCTGTGCTGCCGATGCGGACAATACCATCGTGTCATTAGTCGAAGTGCCAAAGTTCGAGAAAGGACAGTTGGTAAAGGTGATTGATGGTGCATTCAAGGGAGTGATTGGAAGAGTTGCAAGGTGGCAGGGACAGCAAAGAGTTGGAGTGGTTGTGGACGAATTGGTAACTGTAGTTA
>OLSX01004488.1_pt1 | contig 10385 bp, 6 predicted proteins | sample 1673141 | NCBI WGS metagenome assembly OLSX01 (sample SAMEA3136759, study PRJEB25190) | human gut metagenome | biome: human gut; feature: human-associated habitat; material: faeces | place: Austria | collected 2013
ACTGCTTATTGCTTTTCGCAACCCCGCAGGGGACTTACTTGATTTGGTTAAACTTTCATATTTGTGCTCAAATATAAGATTCATCTGTCACAGTTTCCGTCACAAATTGAAAATCCTTTTTTCCAGCTTTATAATACGATTAACAACTCGATAAACAGGAGGATCCTTATGTCAAAATTCAGCAACTACCTCAGAAAACTTATCGATCAAAGTGGAGAATCCATTGCTTCAATTTCACGCAATGCAGGAATTGAAAGGACATCAATCCACAAAGCCCTGAAAGATGAACGGATTCTTTCTTATAAAGCCATGCAGATACTGGCCCGTTATTTTGGTCTGTGCACAGAAGAACGTCAGGAATTTTTCCGCCTGCATGACATCAGTCTACAGGGTGAGGATGCCTATGAAAATCGTCAGGCTGTCTGTGATTTTCTGAATACTTTGGCATCTGTTGATTTCTCCATGTTTCCGCCCCCAAAAGTAAACTCGCTTCCTCTGACCGATTCTCTGATCAACGGAGAATACGCTGTTCGCAGTATTATCCGTTCAGTATTAATCTACGAAGTATCTCATCACACAGATGTAGAAATCCAGATGTTCCTTCCAGAGAAACTTGATCTTACTATGGAATTTATGGAATTATGGTTGAATGAGAATCATTTTTCAGTCAGTGAACTTCTTTATCTGCACCGTGTCAGCACTCTGTCTCCAAATCCGGCTCGCAGAAATCTAAAGAAGCTCGGTTCCATAATTCCTCTGTGTCTTGCTTCCCGGGGCAGTTATAAACCTTATTACTTTACAGAAAACCAGCACGCAGTTACAGCTTCTCCTCTGATCTACTATATCATTACCCCATCCTGCCTGCTTCAGATTTCTGAAGATCTGAGTACTGCCAGGATCAGTGACAACACAGAATTAATTTCTTATTATCGCAATTTTTTTCAAACGAAACTGCAAAACTGCGATCTCCTCATCCAGTGCAGTTCTAATATTATGGAAGTCCTTCAGGAATACATTGCCGGCACTTCACCGGATACCATGCAGGTTTTTATGTCACAGCCCTGTCCCGGACGCTATATAACACCTGCAATCATCAAAAAATATCTGAACAGCAACGATATGCCCTATCATCCTATGTACGAGCTTGTGGAACAGCATTTTTCCGTACTACGTCAGGATCAGATCACTTACCTTACTGTTTTTACAGAAAAAGGTCTGTCTGATCTTACACAAACCTGCGTTCTGCAGGATATGCCACCTCAGTATGTTCCACCACTGGATCCTGATGATATCCGTCAAATGCTAAAAACCCTGTATAAAGAAATTTCCGATGAAACTATTTCCGGACTGATTCTTCGCCCCACTCACCTGCAGTTGCCAGACTACTTAACCATATATGTCACATCCACCGGAATTCATATTTATACAACCAACGCTTTTGTTTTTGGAGCATATTGCTGCAATATCCATATTCAGGAACATTCCCTGTGCAAGATTTTCAGCGAATTTATTAAAAATCTGCCGGGAAGCCCTCTTGTCTACACAAAAGAAGAAACTCTGAATCTGCTGAAACAGTATATTGCGCTGATGCCCTGATCACAAAAAATTATCATAAGGAGGACCAACACTATGAAAAAGAAGTTCCTTGCCTGTACACTTGCGGCACTGATGTGTCTGCAGCCTGCGTCGGCTGTTCTGGCTGAAGATCTGGATTTTGGAGAAGACTCCACCGGAATCACCGAGGAATCCCATCTCCTCACAGAAGAAAACACCGAAGATATTTCTGACTTTATAAGTTCTGATGAAGAACAGGATTCTTCTGTATCTGATGCAGAACCTGACCTTGCAAATACAGACATTCCTGAAGCAGATACGGAATATCCTGCTGATGAAATCTCGCCGGAATTTTCTGATAATTTTTCAGATAGTCTGCCGATGGAACCCGATTCTGATGTTGTATCAGAACCGGTTACCGATAATGACTTTGATGACGGAAGTGTACTTTCAGCCGGCAGCAATGTAACTGATGATGGATTCCAGTATACTACTTCCGGACTTTACGCCACGATCACAAAATATACAGGTGGTGATTCAGAAGTAACGATACCTTCCAAAATTGATAACTATACTGTCACAAAAATCTCTGACAGTGCCTTTGCCTACAACCCTGTAATTACCAGTGTAGTCATTTCCAACACAGTTACGGAAATCGGTAATTTTGTATTCTATGGATGTGATGAACTGAAATCTGTGAAGCTTCCTTCCAGATTAAAAAAACTGGGCTACTCTTTTATTGCAAATACACAGATCTCCAGTCTTACCATTCCGGCAGGACTTACTTACTGTGCGACAGGTGGTTCCAGTTCGGACACTATGTTTGGTCCTCTTGGCGATGCCAATACTTTGAAAGAGCTAATTCTGGAGCCCGGAATGGAATGTATTCCCGACAACCTGGCTCTGGTAAAAAGTGTTTCCAATACGCATCTGACTTCCGTATCTATCCCGGATTCTGTCACTTCCATCGGTAAATATGCATTTAAAAACTGTGTAAAGTTAGTAAACATTTCCATTCCCGATTCTGTCACGGTCATTTCCGACGGTGCTTTTTATGGTTGCAAAAAACTGATCTCCATTCATTGGTCCGAAAGTCTTGAACAAATTAATTATGAAGCTTTTGAAAATTGTGTTTCCCTTGAAGCGATCACCTTTCCAAAAACAATCAATACCATTGGGCCTTCCGCATTTTCAGACTGTACTTCCCTCTCTTCCATTTCTTTTACGGACAACAATAAGGGTGGTGCTTATGTCGATATTCAGTCCAGTGCGTTCAGCAACTGTACTGCTCTGAAAAATATCTCTTTTTCCAAAAACGTAAGATACCTGGGTGATTCCTCTTTTTCCGGATGTTCTTCTCTGGTTAGTATAGAGCTTGACGATGCTATTACCACCATTGAACGACTTGCTTTTTGTAACTGTTCTTCACTGAAATCTATCACCCTTCCTTCCAAACTGAAAAAACTGGGATACTCTTTCATTGCAAATACACAGGTTAACAGTCTCACCATTCCGGCTAATCTTACTTCCTGTGAAACCGGTGGCTCCAGTACTTATGACAGTAAATACGGACCTCTTGGCGGTGCCAGTGCTCTGAGCGAACTGATTCTGGAACCTGGTATGGAAAATATTCCCGATAATCTGGCAAGGGTAGAAAGTACTTCCAACACTCATATGGCTTCTGTATCCATTCCGGATTCTGTGACCTCCATCGGAAACTACGCATTTTACAACTGCAAGGCTCTGGAAGAAACCTTCATCCCTGGTTCCGTAACTTCCATTGCAGATACAGCTTTCCAGGGCTGGAAAAATCTTGTGATCAAAGGTTATTCCTGCTCTGCGGCCGAAACCTACGCAAATGCCAACAACATTCCATTTCATGAAATTATCCAGGAAGGAACCACTTATATCAGTGGACATCTTGACGGTGTAAATGCAGAAAAAGGCACAATTAATATAGAAGGAAAAAATTATACTGTTGCTTCTGATTTCAATCTTACCCAGGCAACCTCAATCCTTGTTAACAGCAAGGACAAAATCGTTGTTTTCACCTACAAAAACAGCAGAGTTACTCATATGGAAGAAGCAGCAAACCTTGTCACTCCTTATATAATCGTAAACTTTATACCAAGTGCAAACACCTTTACGTATGAAAATGGCCAATACAACCATTCTTCCCAATCAGGTACATTAAAAATCGCATGCAAATTCAGCCAAAATTCTGCTTATTCTGAGGCTGAACTAAAAAAGCTGCTTGCTGATTATACAGTCTCTGTTAAGGGAATAAAAATGAATACCAATTCCCCATTAAAAGCTCATTTTAAAGAAACAGGATTTACTTCATTCATAGAATATCCAACTCCTTTAAGAATCAAAGCACCCGAAACCAAAACTATCTTAACGCCTGAATTCAGCATTACATCCAATTTTGTTCCAGAAAAATCCACCACAAAATTAACTGCTGAATTCTCCATATGTTATGGGGACTCTGACTCATATGTGCATTCCACAAACAGCACACTGTATATTTATAACCAGGATTACACCCGTCAACAAGCAGAAAAACGTAAAGAAAAGACAGAACGCGTCCAGAACATGACCAAAGCCCAGCAAATGCTTAAAAACAAAAATATTCTCACCAGAGATCCGAAACTGGGCGAATATTTTACTACTAAGCAGCAAAATGAACTGTATGATTTCTTATCCGGATATATGGCTGTGGCCATCAATTCCTCTTCCTTCTCCTACACTGGAGATCGGAATAATCCTGTCAGTCAAAAAATTCTGGAAAAACTTTTTGACAAAATGGGAATCAGTAAAAAGGCCACAATAACTGGCCAAACTTTAACTGCCTCCTTCTCCATATCCGCTGCTACCAAAAAAGGAGCCCGTACGATCAACTTCACCTATTCCGTATCAAACTATGGCTGGGGTGACATCAGCTTCGGGGCCTTCGGAACATTGAATTACACTATCAGTCAGGATAACTGTTCAGGAATCATCGGTATAGCCAGTGCAGATATGGAAGCTTTTGCAAAACAGGTAAAATCTGTGGCCGAGGCTTCAGTAAAAAATGTCTATGATGAAACCTGGGGCAAACACGTTGATGAAGTAGCTGAAATTCTCTTTACCAAAACCGTAACAGACCTTATGAGCCGTACAAAGTTTGGATCTTTTTCCAATTGTGTTTATACTATGTACACCAAAGCAGTCGAATCCTCCAGTTCTTCCAGAAGAAACACCAATGCAAAGATCCACTGCCCGGTAGATGTATACGTATACGACGGCAGCCATAATTTATGCGGTTCCATTGTAAACAACATTGTAGATACCTCTTACAACGACATATTTATGTATGTAGATGGCGACTCCAAATATGTTTCCTTCTGCGGAGATGATTATTATCTGAAACTGACAGGAAACGATACCGGCTCCATGACCTACGAAGTAGAAGAGTACGACGGAGATACTCTCACCAGAAAGATTGTTTATAATGATATTCCTCTGACTTCCGGAAAAACCTACAATACCTACATTCCAGAAAGCCAGAACCTTGATACAGGAATCTACTCTCCTGTAGATGAATCCGGAGAAAAAACAGTAGCTTCTTCCGACACCAGAGAAACAGCTCCGGAACGTATTTACGTAGAAAACATCCAGTTGGATCAGTCTGAAAAATCTCTGATGACCGGAGAAACTTTTTCCCTGATTCCATCCGTATCACCGGAAAATGCCACGATCAAAGATGTTCTCTGGGCATCCGACAATGAAGCTGTTGCCACGGTTGACGATATCGGTACTGTCAAAGCAGTTTCCGCTGGTACAGCCATTATCACAGTCAAAACTTTTGACGGCGGTTTTCTGGCCACCTGCACAGTAACTGTCACATCACCTGAAATCTCTGTAGATACACTTACTGTCACAGTTGATGATGTTTATTGCGATGGCAGGGAACAGACTCCTGAAGTAACTGTAAAAAATGGCGACACACTTCTGTCATTGGATAAAGATTACAAACTGACATACTCCAATAACATCAAACCAGGAACTGCCTCCGTTACGGTTACAGGCATGGGTTCCTATACAGGCTCCCGCAAGATCAGTTTTCAGATCCTGGAGAAATCTCATAAATGGAGTTCCTGGAAAACTGTAAAATCCGCCACAGTTTTTCAGCCAGGCCAGAAACAGCGTACCTGTGCATACTGTGGAAAAACAGAAAAAGCTGCTATAGCACAGCTCAAAGCAACCATTAAACTCAACATGACCTCGATTCTTCTGCAAACAGGTCAGACTACTACTGCATTCAAAGTAACCGGACTAGCCAAAGGTGACAAAGTAAAATCTTACAGCTCTGCGAACAAAAAAATTGCCACCATTGATTCCCACGGAAAGATCAAAGGAATCCGTCCAGGCAGCACAAAAATCACCGTCACGCTTGCCAGCGGCAAAAAGGCTACTGCCAAAATAAAAGTCCAGCAAAAAACAGTCGCAACTCAGAAACTTACTGTTTCCCCATCCCGTCTTTCTCTGAAACTGAAAAAGACCTACAAATTAAAAATATCCCGCACTCCACTGACCACAGTTGAAAAAATAACTTATAAATCTTCCAACTCAAAAATTGCATCTGTGAATTCTCAGGGAATGATCACTGCACGAAAAAAAGGCACGGCCACCATTACCATTCTCTCCGGCAAAAAGAAAGCAACTGTTAAAGTAACTGTTAAATAAAATCAAAGATAGCCGCATCGTAGAATCGATATCAGATCAATATCTCTACACTGCGGCTATCTTTATAACATCGTTTTCCTGTTCCTGATTTTTTATACAAACTGGTTCACTGCCGGATCATAAGCATAATCAATCATATCGAGCTTATCCTCCAGCTCTTTTCGCACAAGGCCTCTGTCCTCGCAGAAATCATCCAGAGATTTATAAAAATCCCTCAGCTGTGTATTTACATAACTTAAAAGCATTACCGGGTCCTTTGGTATCATGATCTGTTTCCATCCTTTTTCTCTGATATTTGTCTGAAGTTTACTATCTTACCAATTTTGTCTTTTGTCAAGAGCCAGGAAGGAAAATTTTTCAGGATCTTTTATTTCTTCAGTATCTGATAAACCGGGGCCCCCTCACACTGCTCAGGCTTTCTCACATCGAGGATCTCCGCGATGGTAGGCGCCACATCCACCTGCCGGATCACCCTGTCTGTGATCTTTCCCTCTTTAATATCCTCCCCTGCAGCCAGGAAAACAGGGGTAACCGATGTCTGTGCATATCCTTCCGCCGTGGATAACCCATCTCCATGAAGCCTGTTAAAGCCTTCATTGATCGTAAAGATAATATCCCCGCATTCTGCTCCCCCAAGTCCCAGAACAACGCTGTCCTTATTTCGCATGGCAATTCCCACCACACGCTTTCCGGTTGCCTTATCCCTGTAAGAATAGAGATCCGAAATGATCTGTTCCTCCAGATCATACTTGTCCTTCGCCTCTACAATTCCGTATTTATCTCTTCCCTTCAGGTTGATATAAATATAATTGCTTCGTATCTGAACCGCTCTGGTCTTTTCCCAGTCGATCTCATCTACCGGATCTCCGTTTTCATCCTTCTTTCTCACGGTGTATCCAAGTTCTTCCATCACGCCCAGATTCAGGCCGCCATACTCACCCAGGATCGGAGGAACATTTTCTCCCACAAGAAGTCCATGATCCGATACAATAAAAAATCTTAAATGGATACCCCTTGGCAAGTCCCAGTGCAGCCGGCGGAGTTCCGATCGTTGCAAAATCAATGGAACCAGACTGCATCGCTGTCAGGATATCCGTACCTGACTGGAATTCCACCCATTCAACATCTGTATCCGGAAAAGCAGCCTCCAGGCTTCCTTTTTCTTTTGTAAGTAGCTCTCCGTTTGGTGACTCCCAGTATCCTAAGGTGATCTTTTTCGGTGTATCGTTATCTTTTGCCTGCACTTTCGTAAAGTTTCCTCCTGCAAACACAGATGTTATGATCAGTGCCGCAGCTGCAGCTACTGTTAAAATTCTTTTTGCTTTCATGTCTTTTCTCCTTCGTCTCTATATTGTTTCCTGCCACGGCATCGCTTTTCTTATCAGAAGTTTGAGCCCGCCATCAATGAGCAGTGCGATTCCTCCCATAATAAAAATCCCTGCATAGACCGTTGCGTACTGGATATATTTACTGGCATCCAGAACCATCCACGCAAGTCCCGATGCAGATGCGATCATCTCTGCTGCCACCAGTGTTGCATAGGAAACACCTACCGCGGTCCGAAGTCCGGTAAGGATATCCGGCAGAACAGACGGAAGAATCACATCCCGGAAGATCACAAAATTTCCTGCTCCCAGTGATCTTGCTCCGTTGATCCGATCCTGGGGCACTTTCTGAACTCCAAATACGACCTGAATAAACAATGGTGCAAATCCGCTGAGAAACAAAAGCATGATCTTGGATCCATCACCGATTCCCATCCAGAGTACGATCAGTGTATTATAAGCCAAAGGCGGCAGTGCCCGGTAAAACTGGATAAACGGATCTACCGCTGCCAGGATCTTCCGGTTCATTCCGCAGGCGATCCCGAGAGCTGTTCCTGCTATAAACACCAGCACCATCGCAATTCCAAGTCGTCTCATGCTTGCAACTATATGATACATAAGGGGATAACCTTTATAACCGTTTTCCCACAGATTCCAAAAAGCATCCAGCACATCTTTTACCGATGGAATAAATGTAGGATTAAAACAGTTCAGCGCACTTCCCAGGATCCACACTCCCAGTACTGCTGCTACGGAGAGCACTGAAATTTTCATGTAATTCTTTCTCATTGCCTTTCACATCCTTTTCTCTGATCTGTCCCCGATTATAGTTTTTCATATATTTTTTCTCAATAAAGGATTCCGAAATCGTTATCCGTTTTCAGATAGTTTTTAGCTGTTTTTCGATTATTTTTGTGTAAATCTGACTGTTTTTCAAAGGATTTTCAGGCTTTTGTGAAATCGTACTCACTCAGGCTGTATCCTGCTTTGCAGATATTTTGCATCCGGCACTCTCTGTTTTTATGCACAAAAAGAACTGCCGGATTCTGATCTTCATCCTGAAATGGATTTCTATCAGAACTGACAGTTCTTCTTTTTGTCAATCTATCTTAACTTTTTGGAGTTCTTTTATTTTGTGCTGACGGTAAACTCTCCGTCCTTCACATCCAGCACAATGGTATCTCCGGCATGTACATCACCGGAAAGGATCTTCTTGGCTGTCAGTGTCTCCACGTAATTCTGGAGATAACGCTTCAGAGGACGTGCACCGTAAACCGGATCATAACCGTTGTCCACTACCATCTGTTTGGCAGCATCTGTAAGCTCCAGGGAAAGCTCCTGGTCAGCCAGACGGTCACTGAGCTCTTTGACCATAAGATCTACGATCTTGCCAACGTTATCCTTGGTCAGCGGCTTGAACATGATGATCTCATCCAGACGGTTCAAAAACTCCGGACGGAAGTGGCCACGAAGGTCATTCATAACCTGCTCCTGTGCCTCCGGCTTGATGTCACCCTTCTCATCGATACCGTCAAGAAGGTACGGAGAACCAATGTTGGATGTCATGATCAGGATCGTGTTCTTGAAATCAACGGTACGTCCCTGTGAATCTGTGATACGGCCATCATCCAGTACCTGCAGAAGCACATTGAATACATCCGGGTGAGCCTTCTCGATCTCATCGAAAAGAACAACGCTGTACGGTTTTCTTCGAACAGCTTCTGTCAGCTGACCGCCTTCCTCATATCCAACATATCCTGGAGGCGCTCCGATGAGACGGGACACGGAATATTTCTCCATGTACTCACTCATATCGATACGCACCATATTCTGCTCATCATCAAACAGTGTGGCAGCCAGAGTCTTGGCAAGCTCTGTTTTACCAACGCCGGTTGGTCCAAGGAACAGGAAGGAACCGATGGGCTTGGTCGGATCTTTGATTCCTGCTTTGGAACGGAGGATCGCATCTGTTACAAGTCGTACACCTTCATCCTGTCCTACCACACGTTTATGAAGCTCATCCTCAAGGCCCAGAAGCTTCGTTCTCTCGCCCTCAGTCAGCTTGGTTACCGGAATGCCGGTCCATCTGGAAATGATACGTGCGATCTCATCATCTGTAACTGCCTCATGTACCAGACTTCTGTCACTTTCTTTAACCTGTTTTTCTTCAACTTCCAGCTGCTGCTGAAGCTTCGGCAGCTCGCCGTACTGCAGCTCGGCAGCTTTCTCCAGATCGTAATTCTGTTTTGCTTTCTGGATCTGTTTATTGATATCCTCGATCTGCTCACGTAATTTCTGGAGCTTCTCTACGGAATGTTTCTCATTATCCCACTGTGCTTTCTGGGTATTGAAGGTATCCCGCATTTCTGCAAGCTCTTTCTGCAGATCTGCCAGACGCTCCTTACTTAAGTTGTCCGTCTCTTTTTTCAGAGCAGACTCCTCGATCTCCAGCTGCATGATCTTACGTCTCTGCTCATCCAGCTCTGTAGGCATGGAATCCAGTTCCGTCTTGATCAGTGCACAGGCCTCATCAACAAGGTCGATGGCCTTATCCGGAAGGAAACGGTCTGTAATGTATCTGTGTGAAAGTGTGGCAGCTGCAACCAGTGCGCTGTCTGTGATCTTAACACCGTGGAATACCTCATATCTCTCCTTCAATCCACGAAGGATGGAAATGGTATCTTCCACTGTAGGCTCATTTACCATAACCGGCTGGAAACGACGTGCGAGTGCTGCATCTTTCTCAATATACTGACGATACTCATCCAGAGTTGTGGC
>OLSX01004492.1_pt1 | contig 10380 bp, 7 predicted proteins | sample 1673141 | NCBI WGS metagenome assembly OLSX01 (sample SAMEA3136759, study PRJEB25190) | human gut metagenome | biome: human gut; feature: human-associated habitat; material: faeces | place: Austria | collected 2013
ATCTGAAATGGCTTTACTGCGAGCTGTTCCGCGATCACCCGGAAGTTGCCGGCACATTCTCAAGCCTCATAAAAAAAATGAAAGAAATCTACTGCGAGCGTTCTCTTTCCATGAAAGAAGCTGACCAGAACTGTGCTGCTGATCCGGACTGGTTCCGTAAGACCACGTTTACCGGAATGGCTGTAAATCCTGCTGATTTCGCAGATACCCTTGCCGGACTGTCCGGTAAGCTGGACTATATCAGTGAATGCAAGGCAGACACTCTGTACCTGACAGATCTTTTCCAGGCAACTTCCAACTGCTCTCTTCGCATTATCCCGGAGATCGGAACCTCAGAAGATCTGCACGACCTTGCAGTTAACTGCCAGAAAGCAGGTATCCGCCTGGCTCTTGAAATCCCGTTAAGCCTTTCTGTGGACGACCCACAGTCCGGCGCGCCATGTGTACTTCAGACTCCGGCCTTTTTCAATGCAATGCTTCTCCAGATCCTGGAGCTTGCAAATGAGGGCGCTTCTGTATTCAGTCTTGGTGTCCTTCCTGTGATGGATAGCGAAAATCTCTGGAAACTGCACTCTCTTCTCCGCATGACACGTATGGTCTGCGAGATCGTATGCCCTGGAGTTCTTCTCCTTGGTGAGACAGACCGCACACCAGCAGAAGCGGCTGCATTCGGTGGAACTTCCGATATGCCGGAACTCCATATTGTAAACAGCACTCAGCTGATGTCCGATATCTGGCACACTGTTGCCACAAAAGATACCACTCTTCTCCGCCGCGGAATTGATAAGACGGCCAGTCTTCCACAGGCACCTGTATTCCAGAATTACCTCCGCAACCGCAACACGGTACGCTGGAACCTGGACTATGATTTCCTGAAAGACAGCTTTATCACAGAGGGTCCTCACAGAGATTATCTGAATGAATTCCTTTCCGGTCTTTTCCCGAATTCCTTTGCTCGGGGTGAGATCTATGTAAATCCGGAAACAGAAGAATCCGAGCTCTGCGGAACAACTGCCTCCCTTGCAGGAATCGAGCGTTTTGATTATGAGGGAAATACAGATGGTGTCAGCCGCGGAATCCGATATGATGTAGCACTTCATGCACTGCTTCTTTCCCTTCCTGGAATCCCGGTACTTCGAAGCGGTGATGAAATCGGACAGCTCAACGACTACACCTATAAAGCAGACCCTTCCAGGGCTTCTGACCCCCGTTGGCTCCACAACGGCCATTTCAACTGGATTCTTGCCCGGAACAGAGCCGATGCTGAGACGATCCAGGGACGCATTTTTAACAGTCTGGAACAGTTGGAGTCCATCCGCGCCAGCCATCCGGTATTTGCCCCTGAGATTCCTGCACACACACTGGAAACCTGGGAAAAATCCCTTCTTGCCCTGGTAAGAGAAACTTCCGAAGAGAAACTGATCTGCATTTACAACTTCAGTGACCAGGACAAAGTAGCCTGGATCAACGAACAGGACGGCACTTATACAGATCTCCTCACAGGAGTTCAAAGAGATGCACAGGCCGTAGAGATCCCGGCCTTTGGATTTATCTGGCTCATGCATACGAAATAGTATCTTCGTCAAGCGGATATGCGTGATCCACATTCGCTACACAGCTCTGCTTCGGATATCTGTTTCGCAGTTTATTCACTCAACCTAAAGAGGACACTGCCCGTTTCCAGGTAGTGTCCTCTTACTTTTCTCATATTATTATTTTCTCAGCTTATCAATAAATGTGGCAAATTTTCCCTGTTCTCCTTTATCCAGTGAACGGCTGTAAATGTTCCTGATCCAGGCTGTGATCACATCGATCAGAATCGGAGAAAACGTCATCAGAAGGAATACCAGAATGATCATTCCGAATTCCAGAGATCCCAGCGTCAGCAGATTCTGCAGAACCACCGCCGCCCCGAAAAAGATCACCTGCATACTGTAAATGATCACCTTACGATAGGTATTCAAAGGTGCGTAAACCGTCTTAAGTGCGGCCATATAATTCCACCCGGTTACAAGCACACAGGCCGTATTCAGCATCGCATTGGAATGATATACGTTCTGACATACCAGCATCACACTGAACACGCAGCCTGTGATTGTCACAGCGGCCGGAAATGCATTCATAAACACGTGACGCAAAAATGTATGGTCGATCTTCTCATAATTATTCTCCTGGGCCAGAAGAAACGTAGGAATACCAACTGCACAGGCGCTGATCAGTGACATCTGGATCGGCTCAAAGGGATAGGCATCCCCGAAGAAAATTGTGATCAGTGACAGCAGCACGGAAAAAATTGTCTTGATCAGAAACATGGATGCTGCAGTACGGATATTATTTACAACCCTGCGTCCCTGGTTCACGATCTCCGGCATCGCTGCAAAATTGGAATCCAGCAATACCACATTGGCAATATTCTTGGCCGCATCACTTCCTTCAGCCATGGCAATACTGCAGTCAGCCTCTTTAAGGGCCAAAACATCGTTTACACCATCACCGGTCATTGCAACCGTATGCTTCTGTGCCTGAAGAGATTTCACCATCGCCTGCTTCTGCTGCGGTGTCACACGTCCGAACACACTGTATGTTACAACTGCCTCGTCCATCTGTTCCTGGGTTGTGATCGTTGTTGCATCTACATACTGCTCCGCATTTTTAAGGCCTGCACGTCTGGCTATGGCAGAAACGGTCACCGGATCATCACCGGAGATCACCTTCAGATCCACCCCCTGGCTTTCGAAATATGCCAGGGTATCCGGTGCCTCCTGGCGGATCACATCCGTAAGAAGAAGAAGTCCGATCGGCTCAAGCCCTGCCGGGATCTCAGTGCCTTCATTTACATTCTCACTGTGAGCAACAACCAGAACACGAAGTCCTTCTTTCGCAAAACCGCTGCAGTATTCTGCCAGCTCCGGATTCCCTTCCGGAAAAAGAAACTGCACAGCACCCATCAGATAAGTGCCTGTATCTTTAAAAGCAGCTCCACTGTACTTTCTGTCAGAAGAGAACGGGATCACATGATCCAGCTCCATATCCTGGGATACTTTAAATCTCGCCCGCAGTGCATCGGCAGTAGCATTCTGGTCTTTCAGCACAGAAAGGAGATTTCCCATGATATGCTCGATCTCCCGGATTTTCTCCGGATCTTCCTGGCTGTACGTCTCTGTGCCAGCTTCAGACTCTTCCCGTGGTGAAAGAATCGAACTCCCATCCTCTTTTGCAATCGCTTCTGCGGCTGAAACTGCTGAAATTTCAGAAGCTGCTGAAACCTCGACCAGATCAGAACTCTCAGTTCTGTCGTTCTTACTTTCACCAGACTCAGTCTTATTTCCTGCTGCTTCACCTGAAATCTCATCATACACCGGCGGATAGCTCTCCACTGCTTCCACACACATGGTACCCTCTGTGATGGTTCCTGTCTTATCCAGACAGAGCGTATCCACACGTGCAAGAGTCTCAATACAGTACAGTTCCTGCACCAGTGTCTTCTTCTGGGCCAGTTTCAGGGCACCCAGGGTCAGCGCCACACTGGTAAGAAGAACAAGTCCCTCGGGGATCATGCCAAGAACTGCCGCAACCATATTGACAACAGAATCCCGGATATTATCTCCCACAAAATAATACTGTTTATAAAAAAGCATCGCACCCAGTGGTACGATAATAATACTGATCACCTTCAAAATAGCATTCAGGGAATTTCGAAGCTCTGAATTATGGCGTTTGAATTCCTTGGCCTCACTTGTGATCCTCGATGCATAGTTGTCACTTCCCACATGGATGATCTGGCAGCACGCCTGTCCCGCTGTCACAAAACTTCCGGAAAAAAGCTCATCTCCCGTATTCTTCGGAAGATTGTCTGCCTCACCGGTCAGCAGAGATTCATTGACCTCCAGGCTTCCTTCCAGAATCTTCGCATCTGCCGGAACCTGTTCTCCGGCTTTCAGAAAGATCAGATCATCGACAACCAGCTTCTCTGTAGAAATTTTCCATTTTTTTCCTTCACGCAGAACAACCGTCTTGGATTCTGTCAGGATAGCCAGCTTGTCAATGGTCTTCTTGGCACGGATCTCCTGAATGATTCCAATTACGGTATTAATAAAAATGATTCCTACAAACATGGAGTTTTTGTAGGAACCAACCAGCAGTACGAGAACCAGCAGCACCAGGTTCAGAAAATTGAAGAACGTCAGTGTATTCTCCAGAATGATCTGCTTATATGTCCTGGTGTTGGGGTTTTCGTTATTATTTACCTGGCCCTGCGCAATTCTTTCCTGAACTTCTTCGTTCGTAAGTCCTGTCATGCTATTTGCTTACCTGTCCTTTCAATGGCTTACGGTTCCGTTTGCGTACAGCTTGCTCATGCCATGGCTCTGATCATGATCTTCGTGGATCAATACTCTTCCTCTGTATCCTCTTCTCCCTCATGGATATCAGACTTCGGTTTCGCAAGACCCTCAATCTTAATGTGATGCTTCTCTGCATAATCCCAGAGAGCTGCATGAATAGCCTCCTCAGCAAGCAGGGAACAGTGGATCTTTACCGGCGGAAGTCCGTCCAGAGCCTCCATAACGGCTTTGTTTGTTACTTCCATGGCTTCCTCGATGGTTTTGCCCTTTACGAGCTCTGTTGCCATGCTGCTTGTTGCAACGGCTGCACCGCATCCAAATGTTTTGAATTTGCAGTCTTTGATAATATGGGTTTCGTCATCAATATCAAGGAATATTCTCATAATATCACCGCATTTTGCATTTCCTACAGTACCCACGCCGCTTGCGTTCTCAATCTCACCTACATTACGTGGATGCTGAAAATGATCCATTACTTTTTCACTATACATTATTTTTTCCTCCTGGCAAGTGTTTTTATTATTTTTTCTGCTTTTTAATAAAATCTTCATATAATGGAGACATACTTCTTAAGTTTGCAGTAATATCTTTCAGTTTATCTACTACAAAATCAGCATCCTCCATTGTTGTCTCCTCGCTTAATGTCATACGGAGAGATCCATGTGCGATCTCATGAGGAAGGCCGATAGCCAGCAGAACATGTGACGGATCCAGAGAACCGGATGTACATGCAGAACCGCTGGATGCGCAGATTCCGAAGTTGTCAAGCATCAGAAGAAGGGACTCACCCTCGATAAACTGAATGCTTACGTTTACGTTGTTCGGAAGACGTTTTACCTTATCTCCGTTGAGACGTACGTATGGGATCTCTGTAAGGATCCTGTTAATCATATGGTCACGGATCTCAATTTCCTTTGCGGTACGCTCTTTCATGGATTTGTTGGCACGTTCTGCAGCAAGGCCGTATCCTACGATTCCAGGAACGTTCTCTGTACCTGCACGACGTTTTCTCTCCTGTGCTCCACCATGTACAAAGGAACGGATCTTGACACCTTTACGGATGTAGAGGAAACCGATTCCCTTCGGTCCGTTGATCTTATGTCCACTGGAGCTGAGCATATCAATATTACACTCATCTACATTGATCGGGATCTGACAAAATGCCTGAACAGCATCTGTATGGAACAGAATGCCATGCTCATGTGCGATCTGACCAATCTCTTTAATCGGCTCAATCGTACCGATTTCATTGTTGGCAGTCATAACAGAGATCAGGATTGTTTCCGGTGTAATGGCTTTCTGAAGCTCATCCAGATCAACAAAACCATTCTCATCTACATCCAGGTATGTGATCTTCGCTCCGCGCTCTTTCTCAAGATACTCACAGGTATGAAGAATCGCATGATGCTCGATCTTGGTTGTAATGATATGGTTTCCTTTGTTCTTGTATGCTTCAAATGTAGCCTTCAGAGCCCAGTTATCAGACTCAGATCCACCTGCTGTAAAATAGATTTCTTCTTTCTTGGCTCCGATCACATCTGCAATCTGCTGTCTTCCCTTGGCAATAGCAGCCTTGCTGTTTGCAGCAAAATCATAAACAGTAGAAGCATTTCCATAAAACTCTGTAAAATACGGCAGCATTGCCTCCACAACTTCCGGTGCGGTCTTTGTGGTAGCCGCATTGTCCAGATATATCATTTTTCCCATTTTCTTTTCCTCCTGTTCAGGATAATTATTTTTCGTGTATTCTCCGGCTCTCTTCGATCAGCTCACTGAGCATCAGTGTATCCACCGCATCTGTGATGCTGTCGTTGATCCTCTTCCACACTAATTTAGCTACGCAGAGATCAGAACCCTGGCAGCCTCCGTCACCTTCTGTTCCCGGGCATGTAGCAGCCTCCAGGCCGCCCTCCAGAACACGAAGGATATCTCCCACTGAAATCTCTTCTGCCGGTCTTCCAAGAAAGTATCCTCCGGCAGCACCGCGGACACTCTTCACAAGGCCCGCTTTCTTCAAAAGCGCCATCAGCTGTTCCAGATAGCTGACTGATATATTCTGACGGCCCGCAATACTCTGAAGCGAGACCGCTTCTTTTTCACTGTAAAGACCAAGGTCTATCAGGGCCTTAAGTCCGTATTTTGCTCTTGTTGACAGTTTCATCCGCTCACCTCTTTTTCAATCCCCAGTGTTTTCCTCGGATTTCATGTTTACTCTATCAGAAACCTATGGTTCTGTCAAGACTAACTTCTTCATATACTGATAAAAAAGGCTCCAGGTTATCCATGTCAAAAAAAGTATTTCTCAAAGGAACCTTGATTCTTGCCTGCACGGGACTTGTCAGCCGTATTGCTGGTTTCTTTTATAGGATATTCCTATCCCATGCCATTGGTGCGGAAGGTCTTGGTCTGTATCAGCTGATCCTTCCTCTGCAGGGACTTATGGCTGCTCTTTCTTATACCGGAATCCAGGCTGCACTTTCCCGGCTGATTGCGGGTATTCTATAAACGATCCGCTCTTCAGGAAAAAAAGGAGGCATATTTTTCTCTGGTTACGGGAATCTTTGCGGCTGTCTTTTTTTCTGCTGTAACCGGTTTTCTGCTTTTTCGGCATGCAGATTTTTTTGCTTCCACAATCCTGAAAGCACCCGGGACCTCCGATCTTCTTCGGCTGACGGCTGCCAGTATACCACTCTGCGCCATTCACTCCTGCATTGACAGCTATTATTATGCCCGGAAAAAAGCTTCTGTACCCGCAGCTGTGCAGCTTAGCGAGCAGGCTGTCCGGATCGGTGCCACTTATATCCTGTATCTGATCTTTCTCTCCGAAGGCCGTCCGGTCACTGCGATGATCGCAGCCGGCGGTTCCCTCGCAGGAGAAGCTGCCGCTTCTCTGATATCACTCCTTATGGTTTCTTTTCATTTTGGAAATCATCCTGTAAAAGAAAAAACTTCCGTTAAAATTTTTCCGCTGATAAAAGATCTTTTTACCCTGTCTTTCCCCATATCCCTGAACCGCATCCTCCTGACACTTCTCGGAAGCATAGAAGCGGTTCTGATTCCACAGATGCTGATTCGCTGTGGAATGACTTCTTCAGAGGCACTGAAAATTTACGGGATCTTTACGGGAATGGCCCTTCCCCTGCTCCTGTTTCCTTCCACCCTTACAACTTCCGCAGCTGTAATGCTGATGCCCTCTGTCGCAAGAATGGATGCCCTTGGAGATCAGAAACAGATCCGCCATGTCACAGACCAGACTTTTTTTCTCTGCATGTTTCTGGGATTTTTGTGTGGAAGCGGATTCTTTCTCTTTGGACCATTCCTTGGAACACTGCTTTTTCACAGCAAAACTGCCGGAACTTACATACGGTATCTTTCTTTCATCTGTCCTTTTCTTTATACCAACACCATGCTCACCAGCATCCTTCAGGGGCTTGGAAGGCCGGGGCGCTGCCTGATCCACAGCGCTGCCGGCATTCTCATCCGTATTTTTTCTGTTGTTTTTATGATTCCGGCAATTGGGATTCGAGGCTATTTTTACGGCATTTTTCTGGGTGAACTGCTCCTTTCCCTTCTACACGTGAAAGCGCTAAAATTTCCCTATCGACAAGCGGGCGATAATCGTTTATAATTAATAACCGAAATGTTATAATTATGGAGGAATAAAGTACTATGAGTTTTGAATTCATAAAAAAACTGCCAACTCCTGAGGAAATCCGCAATCAGTATCCCATCGATGCTGAACTTCAGGCTCTCAAGGAGAAACGCGATGCTGAGATTCGCGACGTTTTCACCGGAAAATCTGATAAATTCCTCGCTATCATCGGACCATGTTCTGCAGATAACGAAGATGCTGTATGCGATTATCTTTTAAGACTTCGCAAAGTACAGGAAAAGATCGAGGATAAAGTCCTCATTATCCCGCGTGTTTACACAAACAAACCACGTACAACCGGAGAAGGATACAAAGGAATGGTCCATCAGCCGGATCCTGAGAAGAAACCGAACCTTCTTGCCGGACTGATTGCAATCCGTAAGATGCACATGCGTGCCATCCGCGAAAGTGGTTTTACCTGTGCAGATGAGATGCTTTACCCGGAGAACTATCGTTATCTTTCTGATCTTCTTTCCTACGTTGCTGTAGGTGCACGTTCTGTTGAAGATCAGCAGCACAGACTGACAGTCAGCGGCATGGACGTTCCGGCTGGTATGAAGAATCCTACCAGTGGCGACTACAGCGTTATGCTGAACTCCATCGTTGCAGCACAGGGCGCTCACCGCTTCATTTACAGAAGCTGGGAAGTTGAGACCACCGGTAACCCGCTCTCCCACGCAATCCTTCGTGGTGCGGTAAACAAACACGGAGAAGCTATCCCGAACTACCATTATGAGGATCTTCGTCTTCTCTATGACAAATACCACGCAAAGAACCTTGCCAACCCGGCAGTAATCGTGGATACCAACCATTCCAACTCCAACAAGCATTACGAGCAGCAGGTTCGTATCGCAAGCGAGGTTCTTCACAGCCGTCAGGTAGATCCTGAGCTTCATACCATGGTAAAAGGTCTCATGATCGAGAGCTATATTGAGCCAGGCAACCAGAAGATCGGTGGAGATCACATCTACGGAAAATCCATCACAGATGCATGCCTTGGATGGGATGAGTCTGAGAAACTGCTTTATACGATCGCTGAGAACTGCTAAGGTCTGTCTGATCTGCTGTTTTACCGAATCAGGGAAATTCCTGGCAGAGTTGCGGATATCTGCTTGACTAAACTGTACATCAAAAGAACCGGCGTTCTTCCTTTCCTGGGAAGCGTCGGTTCTTTTTTCAATCCCTTTTTAAGCAGATATGACCATTCTCATGATCTGTTAGACTTATAATATATCAAAAAAAGCGGAAAACAGAACTGTCCTGTCGTTCCATTCTCCGCTTATTTCTTTCTGCCTAATATCATATTCCTCTTTACAGGTTAATGCCTCGGATGCGCCTTCATGTATACATCACGCATTTTCGCAACACCAAAATTCAAATAGATCTGTGTTGTAGAAATATCTGAATGTCCCAGCATTTCCTGTACACTCTTCACATCTGCTCCGTTCTGCAGCATATGTGCGGCAAAAGAATGTCTCAGGGTGTGTGGTGTGATATCATGCTGGATTCCTGCTTCTTCCGCATATCCCTTCAGCACTTTCCAGAACCCCTGTCTGCTCATGGACTTTCCTGAACAGTTGGTAAAAAGGCTCTGCGTCTCATTTTCCTTTACAAATATTCTGCGGGCTTCTTTCAGATATTTGTCCATGGCATTCCTGCAGACATTTCCTACAGGGATTACCCGCTCCTTCTCTTCATCGTGGCAGACTACATAACCAAGCTGAAGATTAATATCCTCCAGATTCAGGTGAAGCAGTTCACTGACACGCATTCCTGTGGCATAAAGAAGTTCCAGCATAGCGCTGTCCCGAATTCCCTTCGGAGTATTCAAATCCGGCTGTCTCAGAAGTCTGTCCACTTCATCCACAGAAAGGATCTCCGGCATCCGCTTCTCAACCTTGGGCGGCTTCAGTTCCAGAGATGGATCTCTCTCAATCCGGCCTTCCTGCTGAAGATACTGAAACAGTGCACGGATGGAAGCTACATTCCTTGAGATTGTAGAAGAGGCAAACTGTCCCCTCTCCATGTAACTGAGATATCCCTCCAGTTCCAACTCTCCCACGTCACGGATATCGTAAATCCCACGTTCCTCAAAATATGCTGCCATTTTCTTCAGATCTCTCTGATATGACACCTCTGTATTATGAGATGTTCTTTTTCTGTTATGTAAATATGTAATAAATTCCCGTATCTCTATGTCCATTCTCTTACATCCCGTTTCTAAATAACTCGTTATCAACCAAACCGTAAAATCTGTATTCTTTTATGACTGAATTATACTGTGTATTTTACATAAAATCAAACGGTTTTTCAGCGCAAAACCTCGCAATTTCAACACATCCCGCCTCAAACCACCAAATATCGCAGATTTTATGGAAACCATTA
>OLSX01004493.1_pt1 | contig 10378 bp, 8 predicted proteins | sample 1673141 | NCBI WGS metagenome assembly OLSX01 (sample SAMEA3136759, study PRJEB25190) | human gut metagenome | biome: human gut; feature: human-associated habitat; material: faeces | place: Austria | collected 2013
TGAACGTTGCCCGCCGCACCTGCGGTTATATCGGCACCCAGTTCTGGAACCAGGGCCGGACACAGGAGATCAAGGATCGGGTGCTGCATCTGTGATGAATTACGCAACAATTAAGTATTACGACATTGCCAATGGGCCGGGGGTGCGCACCAGCATCTTTGTTTCGGGCTGCAGGCACCACTGCCCGGGCTGCTTCAACGAGGTGGCATGGGATTTCGGGTACGGTCAGCCTTTCGACAAGGCTGTGCGCAACGAGATCTTTGCATCCTGCCAGCCCGACTATATTGCAGGCATCTCCCTGCTGGGCGGTGAGCCTTTTGAGCCGGAGAATCAGCGGGAACTGCTGCCCTTCGTCCGCAACTTCAGGGCGTTATACCCGAATAAGAGCGTCTGGTGCTATTCCGGCTACACCTGGGAGCAGCTGACCGGCAGTGTTCCCTGCCCGGCCCGCTGTGAGGTCACCGATGAGCTGCTGAGTCTGCTGGATGTTCTGGTGGACGGCCGCTTTGTGGAAGCCCAGCACGATATCTCCCTGCGCTTCCGGGGCAGCTCCAACCAGCGGCTTCTGGATGTGCCCAAGAGCCTTGCCGCAAAGGCCCCCGTCTGGTGGGAGGACGAACAGGTGTTTGCCACACACACGATGTAAACCTCTCAGTCGTGCTGACGCGCGCCAGGCCCCCTGGTAAGGGGAGCCCTTGGCATAGCAATACACTTTCATACAATAAAACAACGCCCGATTTTCCACACTCTACGCAGAGCGAGTGGAAAATCGGGCGCTTTGTCATTTAACGGGATGAAACCATATCCTCGATGGCACCCAGGAACTCCTGGCCATAGCGGGCGGCCTTTTTCTCGCCCACACCGGGGATATTGAGCAGTTCCTCCACGCTCAGGGGCTTTTTCAGCGCCATCTGGCGGAGGGTGGAATCATTGAACACCATATAGGCAGGGAGCTTCTGCTTTGCGGCCAGCCGCTTACGCAGGGCATAGAGGGTAGCCAGCAGCTTCTCGTCCGCTTCGCTGAGGGCATCTTCGTCGGCACGGCGGCGGGAGGCCGAGGCCAGCCGCTTCGCACTGGCCGCGGCACGCTGGCGGGCTTGTGCCGCCTGCTCCTCCACCTGTTCGGCGGCCTGTGCTGCCAGCAGACAGTTGGAACAGTTCTCGCACTTCTGGGGCGCGGCCTCGCCGAAGTAGCTCAGCAGATACCCCCGCAGGCAGCGCGGCGTGGTGGAGTAGAAGGTCATGTACTTGAGCCGCTCCTCTGCCTTGCGTGCCGCTTCGGCCTTGACATCCGCAGGCAGGCCGTTGTCAGCCTCCATCTCCTTGTCGATAAAGAACCGGATGGTGCGCACATCGGTGCCGGAATAGAGCAGGGTGCAGCGGGCTGGCTCCCCGTCACGGCCCGCGCGGCCTGCCTCCTGATAATAGCTCTCCAGATCCTTGGGCATATTATAATGGATGACGAACCGGACGTTTGGCTTATCGATGCCCATGCCGAAGGCATTGGTCGCCACCATGATCTGCACCCGGTCATAGAGGAAATCGTCCTGATTCTGCCGCCGGATATCCGCATCCAGTTTGGCGTGGTAGGCTGCCGCACGGATCCCCCGGCTCTGCAGCAGGCGGGTGGTCTCGTCCACCTGCCGGGTGGTACTGCAATAGATGATGCCCGCATTGTCCCGCTCCCTGAGCACAAGGTCGAGCAGAACTTTAGGCTTCTCGCTGGGCAGGGCCCTGCGGGTGGCAAAATAGAGGTTGGGCCGGTCGAAGCTGGTGGTCACCTCGTAGGGGGTGTGGAGTTCCAGATGGGTGCGGATGTCCTCCCGCACATGGGCCGTGGCGGTGGCCGTAAAGGCTCCCACCACCGGGCGCTTGGGCAGGTTGTCCACAAACGCCTTGATGCGCAGGTAGCTGGGGCGGAAGTCCTGCCCCCACTGACTGATGCAGTGGGCCTCGTCCACCGTGACCATGCTGATCTCCCGCTCCTGCGCAAACCGCTGGAAACCCGGCATCTCCAGCCGCTCCGGAGCCACATAGATGATCTTATACCACCCCTCCCGGGCGCGGCGGAGCATCAGGGCCTTCTGGTTATCCGTCAGGCTGTTGTTCAGGAAAGCTGCCGCCACACCGGCCTGTACCAGCGCCCCCACCTGATCCTTCATCAGGCTCACCAGCGGCGAGACCACGATGGTGATGCCCGGCAGCAGCAGGGCCGGCACCTGATAGCAGATGGACTTGCCCGCACCTGTGGGCATCACGGCCAGCACATCCTGCCCGGCCAGCAGGCGGGAGACGATCTCCTCCTGCCCCGGGCGGAAGCTGTCGTAGCCAAAGACTTTTTTCAGAATACTATGCGGACTTTCCATGGTTCCTCCTATCCATACAAAACCGCTCCGTCATTGCTTCGCAATGCCACCTCTCCTAGTAGGAGAGGCAAGTCTTGGCTCCCCTACCAGGGGAGCTGGACGCAAAGCGGCCTGAGAGGTTTATAACCCAATCAGTATACCACAACTCCCCGGATAATTGTAAAACATCTCTGACATTTCCCACGTTCGATAGCATTTCCTGCACAAAAATGCTATAATATGGGTACATATCTCCATCCCGGCCCCTGCCTTGTGCATCTGCCGGAAAAGAGCAAAGGAGTATTTTGTATGGCTCAGAAATTGATCACCTTCGCCGTCCCGTGCTACAACTCGGCGGCATATATGCGCCACTGCATCGAGACCCTGCTCTCCGCCGGGGAGCAGGCCGAGATCATCCTGGTGGACGATGGTTCCACCAAGGATGACACCCCCGCCATCTGCGACGAGTACGCCGCCAAATATCCCACCATCGTCAAGGCCATCCATCAGGAGAACGGCGGCCACGGCGAGGGCGTGAATCAGGGCATCCGCAACGCCACCGGCCTGTATTACAAGGTAGTGGACAGCGACGACTGGCTGGACGAAGCAGCCCTCAGGACCGTGCTGGCCAAGCTGAACACGCTGACTGCCCGGGGCACCGCGCCTGACCTGATGATCTGCAACTATGTCTACGAGCATGTGGAGGACAACACCAGCCACACCGTGCGCTACACCAACGTGTTCCCCCAGAACCGGCTGTTCAACTGGACGCATGTCGGCCACTTCCGGCCCGACCAGAACCTGCTGATGCACTCGGTGATGTACCGCACACAGGTGCTGCGGGACTGCGGCATGGTGCTGCCCAAGCACACCTTCTATGTGGACAACATCTTTGTCTACCAGCCCCTGCCCTTTGTCAAGAGCATGTATTATATGGATCTGGACCTGTACCGCTACTTCATCGGCCGGGCCGACCAGAGCGTGAACGAGAGTGTGATGGTCAAGCGGGTAGACCAGCAGCTGCGGGTGACCCGCCACATGATCGACTGCCAGGACCTGGATGCCCTTAAGGGCCAGAAGAAGCTGCGCAGCTATATGCTGCACTACCTCTCCATGATGATGGCCATCAGCGACATCTTCCTTCTGCTGGACGGCAGCGCCGCCGCCAAGCAGAAGGAGAACGAACTGTGGGCCTACCTCAAGGCACACACCAGTGCCGGAGTCTACCGCTCCATCCGCTACGGCTTTGGCGGCGTGACCAACCTGAAGATCCCCAAGGGCGACAAGCTCGTGCTGGGCGGTTACCGCCTTGCACAGAAGATTTTTAAATTCAATTAACAAATGTTGCTTTTCCTCCTCAGATAAGATATACTTTTTAACGTATCTTAATTCCTGAGGAGGATCTTATTTTATGGAGCAATTGCTCATTTGCATGTCTCTTTCGCTCATTGCAGGCCTGTTGGCATCCCGTGCAGCGAAAGCGGTCCGTCTGCCGGCTGTTACCTCTTATCTGGTGGCGGGGCTTCTGCTGGGCCCCTTCTTTCTGGGTCGGCTGGGCCTGAGCGGCTGGGGCTTTGGCTTCGGGAGCCTTGCACAGGTCGAGAGCTACGGCATCATCACACAGGTGGCACTGGGCTTCATCGCCTTTGTCATCGGCAACGAGTTCCGGCTCAGCGCGTTGGAGAGCATGGGCAGGCAGGCGGTCACTGTGGGCATCCTGCAGGCCGTTATCACCACCGTGCTGGTGGATATCGCTCTGGTGGCCCTGCACTTTGCCCGGCCGGATGTCATCTCAATGGCATCGGCCATCACGCTGGGTTCCATCGCCTCTGCCACAGCCCCTGCCGCCACCCTGATGGTGGTCAAGCAGTACAAGGCAAGCGGTCCCCTGACCCGCCTGCTGCTGATGGTGGTCGCCATTGATGATGCCGTGGGTCTGGTGCTCTTCTCGGCCTCTTTCGGCATCGCAAACGCGCTGGAACAGGGCCGCATCGACCCCATCAGCATCCTTCTGGAGCCTCTGGTGGAGATCGTACTCAGCCTGGGTCTGGGCGCGCTGGCCGGTCTGCTGCTCAACCAGCTGGAGATCTACTTCCACTCCCGCTCCAAGCGCATGAGCCTTTCGGTGGCCTTTGTGCTGCTGACGGTAGGCCTTTCCATGGTCAGCTTTGAGGTCGGCCCCATCCACTGCAGCTTCTCGCTGCTGCTGGTCTGCATGATGACCGGCACCGTGTTCTGCAACATCTGCCCCACTTCCGATGAGCTGATGGACCGCCTGGACCGCTGGGTAAGCCCGGTGAACATCCTGTTCTTCGTGCTGTCCGGCGCGGAGCTGGATCTGAACATCCTCGCAAACCCCATGGTCCTGCTCATTGGTGCCGTCTATATCGCTTCCCGCTCTCTGGGCAAGATCTCCGGCTCCTATGTCAGCTGCAAGGCCACCCGCTGCAGCGAGAAGATCCAGAAGTATCTGGGCATCACCCTGCTGCCGCAGGCCGGTGTGGCACTGGGCATGGCCGCCGAGGCTGCCGAGCTTTCCGACGGCCACATGGTGCGCAACGTGGTGCTCTTCTCGGTGCTGGTGTACGAGTTGGTCGGCCCGACCCTGGCCAAGCTCAGCCTGACCGCCGCAGGCGAGATCATTCCCGAGGGCCGCACGAGCGCCCGTACCGCCAACAAGCCGGAGGAGCCGGTCAGCGTGGAGTAACCTCTCCCACAGGGCTTGGCTCCCCTATCAGGGGAGCTGCCGCCGCAGGCGGCTGAGAGGTTTTATACACTACAAAAGCCGCTGCACAGTTGTTACGCTGTGCAGCGGCTTTCTGTTTGCTCTTTATTTCAGCACGATCTCATCGTTCTCAGCATCCACGGTCAGGGTGGAGCCGGAAACAAGGGTGCCGTCGATGATCTTTTCAGCGGCGGGGTCCTCCACAGCCTTGCGGATGGTCCGGCGCAGGTCGCGGGCACCAAACTTGCCGCCCTGGCTCTTGTGCACCAGCGCTGCCAGTGCCGCCGGGGTATAGCTGTAGGCAATGCCCTTGGCCTCCATGCTGGGCTTGTACTCGTCCAGCATCAGGGCGGCAATGCCCTGCAGGGTCTCCTCGCTCAGCGGCTTGAAGGTGATGACTTCATCCACGCGGCCCAAAAACTCAGGGCGGAGGAACTGGCTCAGTGCCTTGCGGCTCTTCTCCTCGTTCCGCTCCTCCTCGCTGCGGTTGAAGCCCAGACTTGCGGTGGTCTGGTCGCTGCTGCCCGCATTGGAGGTCATGCAGATGACGGTGTTGGAGAAATCCACGGTGCGGCCCTGGGCATCGTTGATCTTGCCCTCGTCCAGGATTTGCAGCAGGATATTCATCACATCGGGGTGGGCCTTTTCGATCTCATCGAACAGCACCACGCTGTACGGGCGGCGGCGGACCTTTTCGGTCAGCTGACCCGCCTCCTCGTAGCCCACATAGCCCGGAGGGGAACCGATCATGCGGGACACGGCGTACTTTTCCATATACTCGCTCATATCCAGCCGGATCAGCGGGTCGGGGCCGTCAAAGAGCTGGTTTGCCAGCTGCTTCACCAGCTCCGTCTTACCCACGCCGGTGGGGCCCACAAAGATGAAGCTGGCCGGACGGCGGCGGCCCGAAAGGTCGGCGCGGCTGCGCTTGACCGCCTGGGCCACCAGATGCACGGCATTGTCCTGACCGATGATCTTCTTTTTCAGATCGGTCTCAAGGCTGGCGAGCTTTGCATACTCGGTCTCCCGGATCTTCACCGCCGGGATGCCCGTCCACAGCTCAATGACCTTGGCCACATCGTCCATGGTCACCTGGATCTCCCCGGCCGCGGCCTGCTTGGCGGGCAATTCCCGCTCCAGCTGTGCCATCCGGGTCTTGCGCTCTGCCACACGCTCGTAATCGATGGGCTCGTTCACATCGGCGTTTTCCATGTCGGCCTCTTCCTGCTTGAGGGCCTCCAGTTCCTTCTGCATGGTCAGGTACTCGGAGATGACCGGGTGGGCCAGATTACAGCAGGCACAGGCCTCGTCCAGCAGGTCGATGGCCTTGTCGGGCAGGTAGCGGTCGGTGATATACCGCTCGCTCAGGGTCACGGTGGCGTTCAGCACATCGGCGGGCACCTGCACATGGTGGTGCTCCTCGTAGTAGTGCTTGATGCCGCCCATCACGGCCAGCGTATCAGCGACGCTGGGTTCCTCCACCCGCACGGGCTGGAACCGGCGCTCCAGCGCCTGGTCCTTCTCGATATACTTGCGGTACTCGTTGAAGGTGGTGGCACCGATGACCTGGATCTCGCCGCGGGAGAGGGCGGGCTTCAGGATGTTGCCCGCATTCATGGCACCCTCGCTCTCACCGGCAGAGGTAATGGTGTGGATCTCGTCAATGAACAGGATGACGTTGCCCGCCGCCTTGACCTCGCTCAGCAGGCCCTTGACCCGCTGCTCAAACTGGCCCCGGAACTGGGTACCTGCCACAAGGCTGGTCAGGTCGAGCAGGAAGATCTCCTTATCCTGCAGCCCTGCCGGCACCTGCCCCTTGGCAATGCGCTCCGCAATGCCCTCTGCAATGGCGGTCTTGCCAACGCCCGCCTCACCAATGAGGCAGGGGTTGTTCTTCTGGCGGCGGCTCAGGATCTGGATGGTGCGGTAGATCTCCCGGTCGCGGCCGATGATATCATCCAGCTTCCCCTCCCTGGCTTTGCGGGTCAGGTTCTCGCAGTAGGTATCCAGAAACTTGCGGCGGGGCGGCTTTTTGTCGTTTTTTCCCGCCTTCTTTTCGTTTTTACCGTTCTGGGCACCGCCGTTCACCCCCAGCGGGAAGGTGGCGCTGGAGCCGGGCACAAGGTCGCCGTCCTCCTCGCTCTGGTCCGGCTGGCCCATGCCCATCATCATGGAGAAGGGGTTCATGTTGCTCATGTCCCCCATCTCCTGCATCATGTTTTCCATCCGGTCTTCCATGGCATCCATGTCCTCGTCGGACATGCCAAACTGCTTCATCAGATCATCGACCGGTTTGATGTGCATCTCCCGGGCACAGTGCAGGCAGTACCCCTCGTTTTTCATCTGGCCATTTTCCATCCGCTGGACAAAAATAATGGCAGGCCGCTTCTGGCATCGAATGCAGACCATTGTTCCTCCTTTTCCCTCCCCGCTCAGACAAACGGGTTGAACACATTGAATACTTTATAGTAAAGGCTGCCGCTCATCACCGTGTCGTTGAGCATGGTGAGGTTGCCGCCGGTGATCACAATGAGCGCCCAGACCACGCAGAGCACCAGATAGATGTCCACAAGGCTGGCAATGCCGCCCACGCCCCAGCCCAGCCAGTGGTTCACTGCACCGATCACGGGCAGCTTGTTCACCAGCCCCAGCACTGTGACCAGCAGGCTGACCAGCATCCGCAGCAGGGCAAACGACACAAAGAACAGCACCAGCGAGATCACCGGGGTCAGCAGCGGAGCCAGCACCTTCTGGACGATGGTATCCGCCAGCACAACGGCGTTGTCATTGAGGACGGCAGAGATGGAGCGCTCGCAGGCATCCACGATGGATGCCCGGAACGCCTCGGGCAGAAAGCCCGCGTACCGCTGGGCAATGCCATCCAGACTGACGGCTCCCCCGGCGGCGATATTGGCAGCGATCTGATCCCGGAAGCTTCCGGCGAGGAAGCGCTCGAACACCTGCCCGGCTGCCCAGCCGGAAAAGGCTCTGGCACCGAACAGGCTGATGAGGCTGCCCGTCAGCTGCACCACCGAGGCCAGAAAGCCTTTGCGGGCATACCGGACGGCCAGCACCAGCCAGACCACCGTACATAGGATATCAAAAATAAATGACGGATTCTTGAACATACGTTTAACCTTATTCCGAACTGGCTCACCCTCTCAGTCACGACTGCCGTCGTGCCAGCTCCCCCAAAGGGGGAGCCAACGCTTCTGACAGGGGAAGCCACAAAATAAATTGCATTCTTTTTCCTCAAAGCCGCAATTGCCTCTCCCTTTGGGAGAGGTGGCAATGCGAAGCATTGACGGAGAGGTTTAGCTCTCAGGAATCTCCAACTTCTGCACCGTGTTGCCGCTGAACAGCAGCAGATCCTTGCTGTTGGCCAGCAATGCCTGCGGGCTGGTGTCAAGGTTCTGGCTCCACTGCTGGGTGCCGGATGCATCAAAGCACTCCACGGCGTTATCGGCCAGCAGATAGAACAGGTTCCCCGCCCGGACAATGGAATTTGCCGCCGAGACAGCGGCGCTGAACTGGACGTTCAGGTTTTTGTCCAGCGTCACAGCCTGAGAGACCTGCCCCGATGCCAGCAGCAGGGCCACATTGCCTGCCGCGTCCACCGAAACATCTTTCAGCTCCGTGCCCGCAAAATCATAGACTGCACGCTCGCCGCCGCCCGCATTGTAGAGCACGGCCCTGGTATCGTAGACAGCCAGGATCGTGGAAGCAGAGGTCCACCCCAGCCACTGGGGCACGCCGCCCTGATTCACCAGACTGACGGGATCGCCCGATGCCAGATTGATGAGGTAGAGGTTGGTCATCACCTGTCCCCCGCTGACGGTGACGGCTGCCGCCGCCAGCTTCCGGCTGTCGGGGGAAAAGGCCATCCGCAGGGGGGTGCCGTCGTTGGAGGTCATGCTCCAGCTGAGCTGCTGCTCCATGGAGGGGCTGTATACCAGCAGCTTTGCCATGCTGGTCTGGTCCTCCGTGACCACGGCCAGCGTGCCGTTGTCCGACATGGCGCAGAGGAAAATGCTGTTTTCCAGCTGCTTGGTGTAAAGGTTCTGGGTGCGGCTCTCCACCCGCAGCTCGTTTCCGGAGCGGTTGTAGAGGACAAAGCGGGTCTTGCCCGCGGCCAGCGCCGGGCGGGCATAGCCGCTCTGGATGCTGTTCAGCTTTTTGCCGGTGCGCGACCAGACCACACAGCCCTCGTCCCCCAGCTCCACAAAGCTGCCGGTCAGGGGGGCCATCTGCTCCAGCTCGGCCACACCGGTCTGCTGGGGCCAGCCGGAGCCGGGCAGCAGGGCAATGCGGGCCGTATCGGTCAGGTCCTTCAGGGCCGCCACCGAGCTGCCCGCGATGCCGGTGGCAAACAGCACCACCGCCGTCAGCAGCACCAGCAACACCGCCGTGCGGCGGATGCGCCGGTTCCGCACACGCTGGCGGGCAGCTTCCAGATATTCGACCCGCCCTTCCGAAAGCGGCTCGTCACTCTCCGGACGGTTGCGATTTTTTCTCATAGGTCGTAGTCCACCTTCTCCAAAAATAGCCCCTTCGCGGGCAGCGTCGGCCCGGCCTGGCTGCGGTCCCGGCTGGCAAGGATGCCGGGGATGGCATCGGGCTGCATCCGGCCCGCACCCACCTCACACAGGGTGCCTGCCAGAATGCGCACCATGTTATAGAGGTAGCCGTCCGCTGTCACCTCAATGTCCACCTCGTCGCCCTTCCGGGTCACATGGCAGTCAGTGATGGTGCGCACGGTATCTCCGTGGGCAGCAGCAGAGGAACCCGCCGCGCACAGGGCCAGAAAATCGTGCTTTCCCACAAACTGTTCCGCCGCCCTCTGCATGGCATCCACATCCAGCCGCCGGGGCACCCGGGTGTAATATTTTTCATCAAAAGGCGAATCGATGGGGTGGTTGTGGATGCGGTACAGGTAGGTCTTGGTATGGGCGGCATAGCGGGCGTGGAACGCCTCCGGCACCACCCGGGCGCACAGCACTCGGATATCCGGGGGCAGGTGCTGGTTGATGGCCAGCGGCAGCTTTTCGGGGGGGATGCGGGTCTCCGCGTGGAAGTTCAGCGCAAAGCCCAGCGCGTGGACCCCGGCATCGGTGCGGCTGCACCCCTTGATATCGGGGCGGCTGTGGAGCACCGCTTCCAGCCCATCCTGAAAGGTCTGGGCCACGCTCCGCCCGTTGGGCTGCACCTGAAAGCCGCAGTAGTTGGTGCCGTCGTAGGCAAGGGTCAGTAAATAGTTCTGCATGGAACTCCTTCCGTCACGGCTTTGCCGTGCCACCTCCCTCAAAGA
>OLSX01004494.1_pt1 | contig 10375 bp, 9 predicted proteins | sample 1673141 | NCBI WGS metagenome assembly OLSX01 (sample SAMEA3136759, study PRJEB25190) | human gut metagenome | biome: human gut; feature: human-associated habitat; material: faeces | place: Austria | collected 2013
AAAATTGCGCAAAAACCTTGCACCTGAACAATTCAAAAGTTTACACCAACATGCTTGGTTAAGGTACTGTTGAATTGTTCAGCAGGCATTAAAATAAAACCGACCCCACTCGGCTTAAAGCCGGGCAGAGCCGATTTTATTTGTGTTATGAGAATTTTTTATCAATTTCCTTTGCGGCGGCTTCAAGAGCCGTGCAGGTGAATTTTTCAAACTCGCCGTTATCCACCAGCTGCGCCAAATCAGGGTCGATAGGCAGCTCCGCCAAAAGCGGAAGACCCAGCTCCTCTGCGACGGCGCCGCTCCCCTTTCCGAAAAGACGGAGCTTTTTGCCGCAATCGGGACATACCGCATAGCTCATATTTTCAATAAGTCCCAAAACCGGAATGTCCATCATTTTCGCCATATTATAAGCCTTTCTTACAATAAGCGACACCAAATCCTGCGGGGAGGTCACTATGACCGCGCCGTCGATCGGTATTGACTGAAAAACAGTCAGCGGAACATCCCCTGTGCCGGGCGGACAGTCGATTATCAGATAATCGAGGTCTCCCCAAACCACGTCCTGCCAAAACTGCTTTACAGCTCCCGCAATAACGGGGCCGCGCCAAAGCACCGGCATATCGCCCTCCTCAAGCAAAAGATTTATAGACATCACCTTAATGCCCGTTTCGGTTTCCGCGGGAAGAATGCCGATTTCATTCTGATATGCGCGCGAGCGTATTCCGAAGGTTTTAGGGATAGACGGGCCTGTTATGTCCGCATCGAGAATGCCGACATTTCGCCCCATTCTTTTAAGCAGCACCGCAAGCATTGAAGCGGTCATGGATTTTCCCACTCCGCCCTTGCCGCTGACAACCGCCAAAACGTGCTTTATGTTATTGTATTCTCCGGTAGGCTCAATAAGGCTTTGGCTCTCGCGCGAAGCACAGCTTTCACCGCAGGACGCGCAATTGCCCGAGCAGCCGGTATTTTTTTCTTCAGACATTTTCATTTTCTCCGTTTCTGTTTGTTTTATCTAAATCAAGTATACCACTTTTTATCGGAGATATCAATAGCTATTCAAGGTAATATTCTCTGTTAAATTCAAGCGTTTTTCCGCCTCTTATATTATCCGTAAACAGGGCGGGATTTTCGGAGTTGGACTCAAACATATCATAATGATTGGGTATGTTTACCGCCGCGCCGATTTTCTCGGCGGTTATGAGCGCCTCTTTAACGTTCATATTGCCGAGCCTGCCGTTTATACAAATAAAGGCGTAATCGGGCTTATATTCCGCTATGCCGAAAAGCTTTTCGTTAAAAAGCGTATCGCCGCTGAAATATAGGGTCTTGCCTTCTGCCCTTACAATAAGCCCGAACGCCTTGACCGTGTGGTCGGCAAAAACCGCCGTTATGTTAAAATCGCCTACGGTTACGCTGTCCCCCGTGTTCAGGGCTTTAACATTGGTTCTGCCAAGCTTTAAAAGCTCAGCTTTTCCCTCGTTTGTGGTAATATAAAACTGATTTTCGTTTATTTTCACCACCGTTTCGGGGTCTAAATGGTCAAGGTGGTTGTGGGTGCATATAACCGCGTCGCAATTTATATCTTCGGGGTTTATCGGTATCGGCAATGTCCGCGGTCTGTTCGCCACACGATTAACGCTGTCGGAAAGATAAGGGTCTATCACAATTTCGGTATTGCCGCTTTTTAATATATATCCGCTTTGCCCCAAAAACCGTATTTTCATTGTACACTTTTTCCCCCGTCAACATAAATGCTCTGCCCCGTTATATACCGTCCCTCGTCCGAGCATAAAAGGCTTACCGTGCCCGCGCAGTGGACTATCATCTTATAGCCGTCCACTTGCAAGCCTTATCGCTGTTGCTCTGCCCAGTGTGACATTGCAAAACCTCTCAAATTATTATTTCGTTTACCGCAGAGCCGTCCTTGTGTATACCGAATTCAGCGGTGAAATCCTTGCCCGAAGCGGTATAACCTCCGCAAAATCCGCGGAATTCGATATAGCCGCTTTCATCGGTAACAGCCTCTAAATCGGTATGCCATACCTCGTTTATAAGCGTATGAAGCCTTAAAGCAGACTTTTTAGGTGTCAGATCATGATGCCAAAGACCGCCGCGGCATTTGTTCTCATTCCAGTCGCCCGAGCCGTCGTCATAGGCATAGCCGTCGGGAACGTTCCAGTAAACTATATCCTGCATAGCAGGGTGGCTGAACCATACGCTGTAAAGCAATTCAATCAGATCCGCCTGCAGCTCCTCATCCTCTTCGGTCTCGCCGAAGGTCGGCAAGGTAACCTCGGTCATTTCAAGCGGCAGACCGAGCTCTGCAATAACATCAAGTCCCTTAAGTATTTTCGCGGGATCAACCATAGGATCGCCGCACCTTACGGCATTTTCATAGGCTTCCTCGGTTTTACAGGTTGCACCGGTGAAAATATGGTGCTGTAAGCCGAGCTTGTCAATTTCCGCACCGCTTTTAAGCGCATTTTCCACCATCATAAAAAAGCTGCTGCGATATTTTGCCCGACTTAAATCAACCAGCGGATTTCCTTCATTTATAATAAGTGTATCATTCGGGAAATATTTTCTCGCCAAAGCAAACGCCCATTCTATTATATCACGCTTACTGCTGATTGCGCTTTTATAGCTCCATCCTTGCTCGCAGAGCAGCTCATTGATAACCTCAAATTCAAGCAGCCTTCCGGCAAAGCGCTCGGAAATCTGCCTGAAGCGCTCCTCATAAAGCCTTTCCATCCCGCGCATATCGCCGCGCGGCAGCCACTCAGGAATGAATTTATCGTAAACCAGGCAGTGCAGCTTCGGCATTATGCCGTTTTCCTCGCAGTATTCCGTGCAAAGCTCGGGCGAGGGTCTGCGCCACACCTTCGGGCTGTTTTTATCATAACGCGGCTTACCCTCTTCCGGCTCAAGACCGTCCCAATAAAACGGAACGGTTGCAAGGTTAAAGTATTTTTTAAATTCTCCGCGGTATCTTCGGTTATACTCTTCGTTGTCAAATTCATCAAGCATAAAAATGTTTGCGCCGAAGCCGAAATCATGTGATGTCTGATTAATCCTCACTTTGATATTTTTTAAAGGCTTCCCGTCCGCGCCGATGAAACGGAGCTTACACGGGCGCTTTCGGTATTTCTCTATATCATTTTTAACTCTGCCGTCAAGCAGTGCGCGGTTTTCCTCTGCCGCCTTCAACCATATTTTTCTGTTCTCTGCCGGATCCGACATGAGCCCCACCTCCGAAAATTTTATAATTAATGCCTGCTGAACAATTCAAAAGTACCTTAACCCTAGCATGTCGGTATAAACTTTTGAATTGTTCTTGTGCAAGGTTTTTGCGCAATTTTGCGAAAAAATCTTGCACTTTAAAAAGAATCACATTTTGATTCTTTTTAAAATCAGGCGACAATCAATGGATACTGACGGTCAAAACAAAGGTTTTGACCCATAAAATCGAGATTTTAACTCGATTTTATATAATTGCATTTGCTAATGCAATTATTCAGTAGACATTAATTAACCTTTGGTATCGCAAAAAACAACCTCTGATTTCATTATAACATTTTGCGTGAGTTTTTCATCAACTATATTACTTTATTTGCAAACTATTTTACGATTTAATGCTTTTGACTTTTAAAACAGCTTTATCATTATCATTGAGCATATGCCTGTGATTACGCCCAAAATGCTGTAAACCGAAAGCTTTTCCTTATATATCGCCGCCGCCGCGAGAGTGGATATTATAGTTCCGCCGCCGTTTATGAAGGTGAACAGGAAGACCGGCGGCAGGAGTGCAGTCAGCTTTGTTGCAAACTGGTTTATAACAAACACCGCCGCCGCAAGTGCGATTCCGCAGATATAAAGCGTTTTCCCGAGTTTCAAATCTTCACTTTTGTATTTTTCGGATTTACCCATGGCAAACGCCGTCGGCAGCCCTGCCGCCGCCACCGATCCGAAGGACAGAAACGAAAACAGGCTTATGCTGCCGTTCGGCACATAATAGGTATACATCTGCTGTGCGAGCATTGTAAGCCCGTTTGCAAGCATTGCTCCTATGAGCAAAAGAAGTGTCTTAAGGCTGAAGCCATTATATGTATTTTTTGAATTTTTTATAAGCAGCCATGCGGAAACGAAAAATATCGCCGTACCCACGCCCTGCAAAATGCTCACGGGCTGACCGAACAAAAAGACCCCCGCAATTATCGGCACAAGCAGCCCCGCCGTTCCAAACATCGAAACCAGGCTGACCGTACCGCTTTTCATTCCGTATATGCTGAAAAATGTACTGAAAAAGAGCGACACGCCCGACAAAAGCGCAATTCCCAGGGTCGGCAGATCGATTTTCAGATTTGACATATCCGCCAGCAGTAAAATGAGCCCCAAAGCCGCAGATACGGAATATTGATAAGCCGTATACTTTACGGTCAGAACGATATTATTGGCTTCGTTGCTTGAAAGCTTACTGAAAACCGCCTGCACAACGCGGGCGGCAAGAATAGAAAAAAGATAAACATAAATCATATTGACATTCCCCCGAAATGTTTGCTATTATAATAGCATAGCACGCATTTACTTTCAATAAATTGCGCGCCGAAAAATTTTCGGTTTTCGGAAGTGAAAACAATGACTCTTTCAAGGCTTGCACAGCTGGCAAATGTAGCGGTTTCAACCGCCTCAAAGGCGTTTTCAATGAGCAGCGACATAAACGAGCAGACACGCGAGGAAATTTTCAGGGTCGCCAGAGAAAACGGCTGCTTTAAAAAGTTTTTTAATGCGAAATACCCCAAATTCACAGTCGCACTCATCTGTCCCGAGGTGCACAGCCAGCATTATTCCGAGTTATGCTTTGCGCTGCAGAGCCGTCTTCAGGCGGGAGGCTGTGAGCTTTGCATATCATCAAGCAATTTTTCCGCAGAGACTGCCGCCGACCGATTGGATTATTACGAAAAATACTCTTCAACCGACGCGATAATTCTTATAGACGCGCCGGACACGGTGCTCGCGCCTCACGAAACTCCGATTGTGGCTGTGGGCGGCGAGGTTAAAAACGCCGACGCGGTTATAACCCTTGATTATGAGCCTGCCTTAAGGGAAGCGCTGCTTTATTTTAAAGAATCAGGGCTTTCGGGCATAGGCTTTATAGGTGAAGCACGCACCGTTTCAAAGCTTGCCGCATTCAAAAGGAATATGAACGGAATTTTCGGCGGCGACTTTGAAAAATACATATCCGTAAGCGAACTCCGCTTTGAAAAAGGCGGATATGCGGCGGCAAAGGCGCTTTATCAGCGCGGCTCTCTGCCCGACGCGCTCATCTGCGCTTATGACGATCTGGCGCTCGGAGCAATGCGTTTCTTTTACGAAAACGGTATTTCCGTACCCGAAAAAATAAAAATAATCGGAATGGACAACATACCCCACTCCGAATATTTTGCGCCCAGCCTTTCCGCAATTGACTTTATGAACGAGGACATAGCCTCTGCGGCAGCTGAAAGCGTTTTTGAAATTTTAAACGGAAAGACCCCGAAAACGGAGCGCAATTTTAAAGCAAGGCTCATTCTGCGTGAATCATCGGCGAATAAGCCTATAGGATAGACAATATAATCGGACAATTTTTCCGCTACGGGAAGTATTGCACCTTGATTGTATTGTCTAGACAAAGCAATCAGGGTACAATAGTTTTTTCGGCTACACAGCGTTATTAGCGGCTTTGTTGCCCTCCGCTCACAATACGACAGTATTCTTCGGTCGGGCGTCGCGCCGCTAAAAACGCTCTTTGCCGAAAATCTTCGACCTGAAACGAGAAGATTTTCCGTTTTAGAAGGCGAAGAACGCGGGAATACTAACGTATTTCAAGTGATGAGACAAACAAAACGGGGAAATATTACGTTTCAGGAACTGTTGTATCCTGATTGCTTTGTCTAAGCAGGAAAAATTGTTCAGCTTCCCGTAGAGCCGAAGCCACCCTCTCCGCGCACGGTGTCGGAAAGCTCGTCCGTCTCGGTAAATTCCGCCCTTAAAAACGGGGTGATAACCAGCTGGGCTATTCTCTCTCCGTCGGCAATTTCCTGCACAGCGTCCGAGTGATTATGGAGCGACACCATGATTTCGCCGCGGTAATCGCTGTCAATAACTCCTACCTTGTTTGCAGGCGCCAAGCCGCGCTTTGTGGCTATACCGCTGCGGGCGTATATGAGCCCTGCGTAGCCTTCGGGAATTTCAACCGCAAAGCCCGTGTGGATCATTACGGTCTCATCCGGAGCTATGCTTACCGTTTCGCCGTTTGTCAGCGCGTAAATATCCGCTCCCGCAGCCGAAAGCGAGCCGTAGGTCGGGGCATGCGCGTTTTTATCGAGCTTTTTGAAATTTACCTTCATTTTTATCATTCCTTTAATTTATTCGTAAATATTTCCGCTGCCGACAGCTCTTTCCCAAACGCCTTCAAGCCAAACGACATTACCGGCTTCAAGCGTTTTTTTTATATCTATTATGCGCTGATTTGAAGAGCCGCGGAAGATAAGCGCGGGGCTTTTCTTTTCTTCTATAAATTTTCCATCCACCAAAACATCGATATATCCGAGCATTTCCCGCGCCGAATCATCGTTCAGTCCTTCGAATTCAAAGCCGGTGTAGCACCAAACGCTTTTTTCGGGGAATTCCTTTTTCACCGTTTTTAAAAATTCGGTGAGCGCGGGTCGGTTTTCGGGCTCAAAGGGCTCGCCGCCCAAAAGCGACAGCCCGGTTATATATTCGGCAGACATGGCGTTCAATATTTCACGCTCGGTGCTTTCCGTAAACGGTTTACCGTAAGAAAAATCCCATGCCTCTTTATTAAAGCAGTTTTTGCACCTGTGGCGGCAGCCGCTCACAAAAAGCGAAACGCGGACGCCCGGTCCGTTTGCAATATCAAATTTTTTAAGCGCCGCGTAATTCATTATAAAACCTCTGTGACAGTATTAAGGGACGGTGCAAAGCACCGTCCTTTTTAATTCGAATTGAAAATTAAAGATGCAAAACTCTTTCTTTAATTTCCTGTGTTCTGCCCTGATTCCAGAACTGCGTGCCGATGTATCCGCAGGTTCTGCGGGCAACATTCATTTTATCCTGATCGGTATTGCCGCAATTCGGGCATTTCCAAACCAGCTTGCCGTCGTCATTCTCGCTTATTTCGATCTCGCCGTCATACCCGCAAGCCTGGCAGTAATCGCTCTTTGTGTTAAGCTCGGCGTACATTATATTATCGTAAATAAACTTCATAACCGAAATTACCGCGTCAAGATTATTCTGCATATCCGGCACTTCAACATACGAAATTGCGCCGCCGGGCGATAATGCCTGGAACTTGGCTTCAAGCGCCAGCTTATCGAATGCGTCGATATTTTCGGTAACATGAACATGGTAACTGTTGGTGATATAGTTTTTATCGGTAACGCCCTTTATTATGCCGAAACGCTTCTGCAGGCATTTTGCAAACTTATAGGTAGTGCTCTCAAGCGGCGTACCGTAAAGCGAATAGTCGATATTTTCATCGGCTTTCCACTTTGCGGTATACTCGTTGAGCTTTTTCATTATTTCAAGGCCGAACTCCTCGCCCTCGGGCTCTGTGAGCTTTTTGCCGATCATGCTGTAAACGCATTCCCAAAGCCCCGCATAGCCGAGCGACAGGGTGGAATACCCGCCGTGGAGATATTTATCGATAGTTTCGCCCTTTTTAAGGCGCAAAAGCGCGCCGTATTGCCAAAGGATGGGGGCCGCGTCGGACACGGTGCCGGTAAGTCTTTCATGGCGCGCCTGCAGCGCTCTGTGGCAGAGCTGCATACGGTCATCGAATATCTTCCAGAATTTATCTATATCGCCCTGTGCGGAAAGACCTATATCCACCAAATTCACGGTGACAACGCCCTGATTGAAGCGGCCGTAATACTTCGGCTTGCCGTTTTCATCCACATATGGCGTCAAAAAGCTGCGGCAGCCCATGCAGGTGTAGCAGTGACCCTCGCCGTTTTTATCGATCTTGTTTTTAAGCATGACCTTTTCGGAAATGTAATCGGGCACCATTCGCTTTGCGGTGCACTTTGCCGAAAGCTTCGTTAAATACCAGTACTCGCCGTCCTCGGTTATATTGTCATCCTCAAGCACATAAATAAGCTTCGGGAATGCGGGCGTTATCCACACGCCCTTTTCGTTTTTAACGCCCTGATAGCGCTGCTTTAATACCTCTTCTATAATAAGCGCCAAATCACGCTTTTCCTGCTCGTTTTTAGCCTCGTTCAGATACATAAATACCGTGACAAAGGGTGCCTGACCGTTGGTGGTCATAAGGGTCACTACCTGGTATTGAATCATCTGAACGCCCTTGCGAACCTCGTTGAGCAACCGTTTTTCGGTTATCTCGCGCGCCTTTTCGGGGGTGATTTCAGTCCCCGCCTCGCAAAACTCCTCTAAAACATCGCTGTATATTTTCTTGCGGCTTATATCCACAAAGGGGGCTAGGTGCGCCAGGCTTATGCTCTGCCCGCCGTACTGGCATGACGCTACCTGCGCTATTATTTGGGTTGCGATATTGCAGGCGGTGGAAAAGCTGTGCGGCTTTTCAATCAGCGTGCCGCTTATGACCGTGCCGTTCTGCAGCATATCCTCAAGGTTTACAAGGTCGCAGTTGTGCATATGCTGGGCAAAATAATCCGCGTCATGAAAATGAATTATGCCCTGCTCGTGCGCTTCGACTATATCGTTATCAAGCAAAAGTCTTTTGGTAATGTCCTTGCTGACCTCACCCGCCATATAGTCGCGCTGAACGCTGTTTACGGTCGGGTTCTTATTGGAATTTTCCTGCTTTACCTCTTCGTTGTTGCATTCGATAAGGCTTAAAATCTGCTCGTCGGTGGTGTTCGCCTTTCTCACAAGTGCGCGCTGATAACGGTAGGTTATGTATCTGCGCGCAACATCGAAGGCGCGCTGGTTCATTATCTGATCCTCTACCATATCCTGTATTTCCTCAACGCTTAAAGAGCGGTTGACATTGGAAGCCGCGCTCTCAACATCCTCCGCTATGCGCTTTATCTGTATATCCGACATACGCTCGCTCGGAACAACGCTTTCATTTGCCTTTTTTACCGCAATTTCAATCTTTTTAGGGTCAAAATCAACCTCTGCCCCGCTTCTTTTTATGATTTTCATTCAAACATCCCCTTGTAGCCGCATTCCAAAAAAGCGGCTTATATATACAATATCTTGTTAGCATGAAACTATTATACCACAAATTACGGAAAATGCAATAGTCAATTTCAATAATATTCAGGTTTTTGTTTTGAACCCTTCGCCGAGCACCTCGCCCGCCTCCCCGACGATTATAAAGGCATTTTTATCACACTCTGTAGCAAGCCTGCATACCGCCGCCACCTCGTTGCGGCGAACGGTGCACATAAGCATCTGCCTTTGAGCGCCGGTGTATGCACCCGTTACATTAAGCAGGGTAACGCCGCGGTTTATAAGCGACATTATGCTGTCGGACAGCTCCTTTGAATTATCGGTTATGACATAAATGATCTTGCCCCTGTCAGCCCCGTAGAGTATCACATCCATAACACGGGACGAGGTGTAAATTGCAATCACGGCATAAAGCGCGCTTTCAATATTTTTGTAAACCAGCGCCGTCGCAACCACCACCGCCGCGTCAGCCGCAAGCATAAGTCTGCCGACTGTCAGGTGCGGAAATCTGCGGTTTATGAGCTTTGCGACTATATCCGTGCCGCCGGTAGTGGCTCCGCGCAGCATAAACAGGCTGATTCCGAGTCCCATCAGCAGTCCTCCGAAGAGGGCTGCCAAAATAGGGTCGATTTTTATTCTGGGCAAAAACAGCCCCGAAATATCAAGCATCAGGGACATTATCGCCGTAGCGACAGCGGTCTTCGCAATAAAAATACCGCCGAATTTAATAAATGCCGCCGCAAGCAGCGGAATATTGAGAACGAACACAACCGCGCCAATCGGCAGCGAGAAAAGATAGTTAAGTATCGTCGCGATACCCGTCAGTCCCCCGGGTGATATACCGTTTTCCGAAAGGAAAAGCAGGACTGCGGTGGAGTAGATAAATCCCCCGGCCATATAGAATAAAATATCGGTCAGAAATGTGAATATACGCTTTCTTCTCATATAAGCTTCCTCCAAACGGGATACTATATTCGGCAGACGCGGGGCTTTTCTTTATTCTTCCCCTTTTTTGCGAAAAAACAAAGCCTCTTTAAATCTGACAGAGTATGATGAAAGTATCTTCGTTGAAATTAAAGGAAATTTCACCGGAAATCAGACGTCAGACAATATCGCAGACGGCTATATTGTATTAAAAAAGGATAATCAGGTC
>OLSX01004496.1_pt1 | contig 10369 bp, 11 predicted proteins | sample 1673141 | NCBI WGS metagenome assembly OLSX01 (sample SAMEA3136759, study PRJEB25190) | human gut metagenome | biome: human gut; feature: human-associated habitat; material: faeces | place: Austria | collected 2013
ATCTTTGAACAGGAAATTTTATTTATTGATAGCTACACATTGGCATACGGTACCCCAAGTGCCAAAGAGCGTTATCTGACCTTGATGGAAGAAAATCCGGAACTGTTGCAATATGTTCCGTTAAAACATTTAGCATCGTATTTATATATTACACCACAATCTTTGAGCAGAATACGGGCAGGGCTGAAGAGAAGGAAATAAATCATCCCAATACATCCATTCCCTTTTCAGAATCTATGCTTCACAATCTGTCAGCTCCGTATCTGCTCCGTATCTACTCCGTACCAAACCTATACCTATAACTATGGAGATGGTACGGAGCAGATACGGAGGCGGTACGGAGATAGCACGGAAATGCTACGGAGATAGTACGGAGATAATGCCGTGCAAATACCATAAGAAAGATACATAATACAGTACTCAACATGGATTTAGATCAGATTATCGATAATATAGGCAAGTTGCCGGAGCCGTCAAAGAATGCGCTGAAGGAGATCATCTCTGAAGTCACTCACCCCAAAGGACATATCCTATTCAGGGCGGACAAAGTAGAAACCAAAGTATATTTCATCAAGAAAGGCATTGTACGTGCCTATACCGAGTTAGCTGACAACGAAATAACATTCTGGTTCGGACGCGAAGGCGATACGGTGGTATCCATGAAAAGCTATGTGTCCAACCAAAGAGGCTATGAAAATATAGAACTTCTGGAAGAATGTGAACTATATGAAGTCAGGAAACGAGCCTTACATGAATTATTCAGCAAGGATATACACATAGCCAACTGGGGAAGGAAATTTGCCGAAAGAGAATGTATCAAATCAGAGAAACTTTTTATTTCCCGACAATTCAAAACTTCATTGGAGAGATATCAGGAACTGATATCCGACTATCCTGATATACTTCAACGCGTACCGCTGGGTATTATAGCGTCATATTTAGGTATCTCGCAGGTCAATCTAAGTAGAATCCGGGCAAAGATCAGGTGATTTTTTTTCAAATGTAAAATTCCTTTTTTACAAATGTAAAATAGAGGTGGACGGAAATTCATGACCTTTGCAACTAAAAACAATAAGTGTTATGAACTGGATTCTTTTGATTTTGGCAGGATGTCTCGAACTGGTATTTACCTTCTGTCTGGGAAAAATAAACAGGGTTATAGGAGTAGAGAAATATCTGTGGTCATTGGGGTTGCTGATATCTTTATGTGTCAGTATGCTTCTCCTGATAAGAGTAACAAAGGCATTGCCTGTTGGCACAGCTTATGCTATATGGACCGGTATCGGTGCGGCAGGCACTGTGTTGATCGGTATCTTTTTCTTTAAAGAACCGGCAAGCTGGAGCAGAATGTTTTTTATCTTCACATTGATTTGCTCCATCGTTGGTTTGAAATTGGTATCACATTGATACCTTATGGTATCATAAAAAAATAATTATCGATTATAATTTGGTAGTTATGAAAACAAAGCCCATATTTGCAGCCCCAAAATAAGGACAGGCATAGAAAATCCTCATCGGAGGGTGCTATAATAATAATTATGGTGCTGGATAAGATGAATGGTGCGAATCATTCAGCTTGTCCGGCACTATTTTATTTTGTAACAAATAGAGATTAGAGGAATAAGTAGCGAAGAAACTATGAAGGAGTTAAATTTGACACAAGGGAGCGTTCCGAAGGTATTACTGCAATTTGCGGTTCCTTTTCTGATTGCGAATGTGCTTCAGGCGCTTTATGGCGGGGCTGACCTCTTTGTTGTGGGACAATACGATGATTCTGCAAGTGTAGCGGCTGTGGCTATCGGCAGCCAGGTGATGCAGACAATTACAGGTATTATTCTTGGTATTACGACGGGAACAACCGTGCTGATCGCTATTGCTACCGGAGCCAAGGATGACAAGAAGGTGGCTTTTACCATCGGTTCTTCCGTGTGGCTGTTTTCAATGATCGGGGTACTGCTTACTTTGGTCATGGTGGCCTTTCATGGTCAGATAGCGGAGTTGATGCATACGCCGATGGAAGCAATGGCAGATACGAAAAGTTATATTCTGGTGTGTTCGGTCGGCATCTTGTTTATAGTAGGATATAACGTCGTATGTGGTATTCTGCGTGGGTTGGGAGACTCTAAGACACCGCTCTGTTTTGTAGCGCTGGCATGTGTGATTAATATTGTACTTGATTTTATACTGGTAGGATATTTCCATTTGGGAGCTACAGGAGCAGCAGTTGCCACCATAACGGCGCAGGGAGTCAGCTTTGTGATATCTCTTTGGTTCTTATATCGGCATGGATTCCATTTTGAGTTTACACGAAAAGATATCCGGCTGAACCGGAATCTGGCTAAAAGAATCATGACATTGGGGGCACCTATTGCGTTGCAGGATGCGTTGGTTAATATCTCCTTTTTGATTATAACCGTTATAGTCAATCAGATGGGAGTGATCGCATCGGCCTCTTTAGGTGTTGTAGAGAAAATCATAGTGTTTGCCATGTTGCCTCCGATGGCGATTTCATCGGCAGTGGCAACGATGACAGCACAAAACTACGGAGCCGGACTCATACAGCGGATGAACAGATGTCTGGCTTCCGGGATAGGTATTGCACTTGTTTTCGGTATATCGGTTTGTGTCTATTCACAATTCCTGCCGGAAACGCTTACCGCATTCTTTACGAAAGATGCTGCGGTTGTGGCAATGGCGGCGGAGTATCTGCGAGGATATAGCATCGACTGTATTATAGTAAGTTTTGTGTTCTGCATAAATTCTTACTTCAGCGGACAGGGAAATTCACTATTCCCGATGATTCACAGTTTGATAGCGACTTTCCTGTTTAGGATTCCGTTGTCGTACTGGTTCAGCCAGATAGATAGTTCTTCCCTGTTTATCATGGGGTTTGCTCCGCCTGTTTCAACAGTGGTTTCATTGTTGATATGCATTTGGTATTTAAGGTATACACGGAAGAAAGTTTATTTGAAAGGCACAATGATGCCTGCTATGTCGAATTAGGTGTTTTTAAGTGGATATATTAACTAAAATCAATTTGTATGGAAGCTTATTTGAAGAAACTCTGTTTTGAGTATCAGGTTGAAGAAAAGGAAGTGAAAGAGCTGTTGGCTCGCATGGAAATGGTGTATCTGGATAAAGGAGAAACGATTGCTTCTGCTACAATGCCCGAGCAGAGCTTGTATATTATCGTTTCCGGCATCCTGCATACATTTACTACCCGGCAGGGAGAGGACAAAACTGTCAGATTCCTGTCCGAAGGTGATGCTATCTTGTGCTACAATACAAGTAAGCATTCTATAAAAACACTGACAAGGTGTGTTGCCTATTACATCAGTGAGGATGAGATTGAAGAGTTATGCGCAACATCCATAACGTTTGCCAATCTGATGCGCCAGCTGATGGAATATCAGTTTTATTTGAAAGAGGAAATGAATGTAAATACCCGTAAACTGACAATCAGAGAAAGATATCTTTCTTTATTGACAGAGATACCCGATATCCTGTACAGGGTCCCTTTGAAATACATTACTTATTATTTAGGGGCTGACGTGACAAGTCTGGGATACTTGGCTAGCAGTCGTAAATAAGAAACATTTTCTTGTGATCCGTCTCTTTAATATATTCCTTATTAAATAGTCTGTGGGCTTCCTGTTTTTTTAGTTGGAGAGGCTTTGGATTATTTGATAAGGAATATTATTTTTGTATCTCAAATGAAGAACTCGATCCCCCGATATACTTTCTATAAGAATAAGTATGGAAGTGAACTTTTAGTAGATGTCGTCGAACTGAAGTATGTAAAGAAGTTCCTCGCCCTAAGTTCTGTCCATACGCTGACTTACTATGATATCACGTTTGTCACAGAAGGAGAGGGCATGTTCTCGATAGATAATCAGACTTGTGAAGCGGTTTCCCGTGATGTGTTTTTCTCTAGACCGGGAGAGATTCGGAATTGGGATACCCATCGTATAGTCAATGGCTATGCCTTGATCTTTGAAGATGAGTTTTTATCTTCTCTTTTTAAAGATTCTCTTTTTGTGCAGCACCTCTCATTCTTCAAATCGGGGAAGACATCATCCAAATTACAGTTGTCGGATGAACTTTATATGCGTATCCTTCAGATATTGTATAACATTAAAGCGGAGATTGATTCGTACAAACAGAATGATGTACATGTATTGAGGGCATTACTCTATGAAGTACTGATGTTGTTGAACCGGGCCTATCAAAAAGCGGATATCGGGGGAGAGAGTACAAGTAAAGAAACCAACAATATCCATATAAACAAATTTATTAAGTTAGTTGACGCCCATTTGAAAGAACAGCATTCTGTTCAATATTATGCAGATAAACTTTGCATTACTCCGAATTACCTGAATGAGATTGTAACTTCAATAATGGGACTCAGTGCGAAGCAATATATACAGAATAAAGTAATGGATGAGTCTAAGAGACTACTTGCCTATACAGATTCCTCTATATCGGATATTGCATTTGAACTTCACTTCTCAACCGTTTCTTATTTTATCCGTTGCTTCCGACAGCATACGGGAGAAACGCCTCTGCTTTATCGAAAAACGCATAAACCGTAAAAAGTGCTATTTCTCCCTTTCTTTTTATTGCACTGATTGTGTTCTATATTCCTACTTTCGCATCAGATAATAACCATTTAAAATAATTGAATAATGAGAGATGCAGAAAAGACAGTAGGGAACATGATTGATAAGTTGAAAACGGCTTTTATCGGTTCCATAGATAATGAAGGATTTCCTAATATCAAGGCCATGTTGCAACCCCGAAAACGGGAAGGGATAAAAACAGTTTATCTGACGACAAACACTTCATCAATGCGTGTCGCGCAGTATAGGGAAAACAATCATGCCTGTATTTACTTTTGTGATGCGAGGTTTTTTAGAGGTGTGATGCTGCGTGGCACTATGGAAGTGCTGACTGATAGTGCCAGTAAAGAGATAATCTGGCAGGAGGGTGACACCATGTATTATCCGGAAGGCGTGACAGATCCCGACTATTGCGTGCTGAAATTTACGGCAACTTCCGGAAGGTTTTACAGCGGTTTTAAGTCCGAGAGTTTTATGGTTGAATAAAGCTTGAAAACAGGGAGTGTTATGGGATTGGTAGGACAAGTAAATGAAGAGAGTTATCCCATTACATCCCTGACGTATTGCATGGGTGAAATACCATAAAATTCTTTGAATTTCTTCCCGAAATATTTGGCATCGCAATAGCCTAGTAAGGTTGCGATTTCAGAAACATTATATTGTCTGGAAGCCAGCATCGTTTTGGCAATCCCCATCTTATAGGAGAGAATGTAATTGGTGGGAGATTTTCCAACAATGAACTTCACTCTGTTATAGAATGCTGTGCGACTCATTCCTATGTCGGCACACAGCATTTCTACTGTATATTTTTCACTCGAAAGATTCTTCTCCAGACATTTCTGTATTTTATCTATCAGTATGGCGTCACTGTCGCCCTGTGATACCTTTTCAGAATGGTCGGCAGGAAGAGTAGCTGCCGCAAACTCTTTGAGTCGCTCTTTTTGTGCAGCACGGTGATTGATCAGAGCTATTATATCTGCCTTGAGTTTGCAGACGTTTATCATACGTAATTCTACTTTGTCGGCACCACAGCCGATATGTGCCAGATAGCTTTCGCTATCGCACAGGCTTATCAGAAGGATTACCGGAATATTACACATACAGGTATCCGCCTTTATCTCTGAGCAAAGCTCACTTCCATATATGCCATTGACTGTTTCGTCAACAATGATGACATCCGGATTACGCTGGGTGGGAGAAGAACAAACCAGTTCGGGATTGTCAAAAACGGAAACCTGAAAGTTTTTCGAGAGTCGTTCATGTAGATAACCGCTCAGTTCTGTATCTGCCATAACCAGAAGGACATGAGGTACTTTATTGCCTTTCGATGCCTCTTTGTCTTTTGGAGACAACTGCTCTTTGCAGGGAAAAGTGTTTTCGTAACCATTCATTACAGAATATTGAGTGATCGGGCAGTAATCTTTTCTGCAAGGGATATGTATAGGGATACTGATTTGGATAAAAATGCCTCTTCCTTTTTTTCTTCCTGTTATTTTTCCATCATGTAGGCGGATTATTTTCTTGACTATATGGAAATGCCTGCAATAAGATATTGGCATTCCTGCCAGGATCGATTGTCCCGAACGTGAATCCCTTTTTTCAGTATACGTGCTGTTGCTTATTTGTAGGTTCCAGTAGCTGTCGGTATGTGACACCTTAATGTCTACGTGCTCTTCCCGGGGAGTTATATCTATTATCTTATATAATAAACATTGCAGCGTTGCAGTCATCATAGCTTCATTGATCCGGCAACTGACGTAGCCTGCTTCCCTGTTGGTGCATAGTTGTATCCTGCGTGTTTGGGCGTATGTCCGGCAATGGGTGATTATTGAATTGATATAAGTATGAAGTTCGAATTCGTTGGTTTGAAATTCTGAAGCTGCATGATTGGTCAGCTTGTTCAGGACTGCAATGTTTTGGTAGCATTCCATGACATGCATCGTGTAACCGAGCGCATGATTTAGCTTTTTTGAGATATCTTCCGGAAGTTTTTCCGAATCGATGTCATTCAGCAGATTCTGCATTAATGTTAATGGAGTTTGAGTCCTGTGTACCATGCTCAGGGCAAGGCTTAATTTGTCGTGGGAAAGTAGTTCTTTGTTGCGTTTTGTTCGATGGTAGGCTAGTAGAGATATAAATAATCCGAGGCTGAGACTTCCAATGGGATATGTCAGGGAACTTGCATCTTTTTCTGCCTTTATAGGAGGATGGAAAATACCTGAATATGGATGCGTCTGATTTAGATTCGCACTAATCAGCGTAAAAGTGAATATTAATATAAGTCTCATACAGAATTTAAATAAGGGTTAAATAGTTTTTGTGATAAGCCTATGCCGTTTTTTTCATTCAATCACATAGCTTGGTTCTAATATGCTACTGCAAGTATAATTAGTTTCCTATATCCGGACTGGGTATTTTTCGTCAAAAATAGGGGTAATATTTATCAAAGGATCATTTTATGGAGGGATTTAACTAAGAAAAGGGAGGTGGACCAGCTGTTTGTCATCCTTTTGTTATGTATCTGACATCAAAATGAAATATATCCGTTATGAGAATGCTATATTCAATGCTACTGGTATTTACCGAAAATAGTTTGGTAAATACCAATAATACCAGAAGTCTCTTATGTCTATATTCTTCGTTTGTTTATCCTTTCGGACAGACCCCATTCTTATAAAACAGATAACTTTCTTCTATCGCTTCAGCTGTATCGGCTTCTAATGCATATAATATTTCCCTGCAAAATTCCAGTTGTCCGATGCCATTGGCAGTTACAATATTTTCATCTCTTACAGCCTGTTTATTTATATAATTGGATTCGCCTGTATATTGATCTCCGGCATATTGTTTCAAGTAATCGAGTGTATTGCTGGTATGCTTTACCTCATTTAAAAAACCATGCATACCAAGAAAGACGGAGGCGTTGCAAATACCAGCAACCAGTTTCTTGTCTTTGAGTGCTTTCTTTACAAGCGGAACAATCAATTCGGCTTCCGGTGAAAACCATCTCATGCCGCCGATTAATATCAGGCCCGCCTAGTCTTCCGGCATATCTTTTAGATCATAATCGGGTAATACTCTGAGTCCTCCTATTGAAGTGACAGGCTCTTTGGTTATTGAGAGGTATTTTACTTTATAATTGATGGGGTTTCCGGGTTTAACACCCTGATTCAAACAGATGGCTGTAAATGCACCCTCCCAATCGGCAAAACCATTTAATAATACAAATATTACTTCTTTCATACGTTATTCTATTTTTTGTATGCACAAAGATGCTATATTTAATTGAATTATGAGTCCATAGCCGGACGAATAAATTTATGTACTTGAAGATTTTGTGTAACGGAGAGTGTTTCAGTTTCGGGAAAACGTTCCGTCTGACTAATTTGAGAATGCAAAATAGGTGCAAGTGGCATTAAAAAGAAGTTGGGTATAGAAGAAGAGAACTTAAATTAGAAAACAAGTAAGATACTTATTATTATGGAGTAGAAACATTATTTTTGTATTCTATAATAATTGAAATATGGAATTCGTAGATCGGATAGAAAAACAAAAACGGCTCCAAAAAGCGTTGAACGGTGAGAAATCTGCATTTGTCGTTGTATATGGCAGGCGCAGGTTAGGAAAATCCACCCTGATAAAAAAAGTGCTGACTTCAAATGATGTGTACTATATAGCTGACCAAACCGAGCGTGCGCATCAAATCAGCCTGCTTGCCAAAGAAATCGGTATGGTAATACCGGATTTTGATAAAGTAGTATATCCTGATTGGGAAGCAATACTGACAGCTCTTAACCATCGGACTCAAGAGCGTTTTTCACTCTGTTTGGACGAGTTCCCGTATTTGGTCAAGAGTTCTCCTGAACTCCCTGCCCTATTGCAAAGGTTGATAGATTCCCGTAGCCTTAAGTATAACCTGATTATTTGTGGGTCTTCCCAACAATTGATGCAGGGATTGATATTGGATGGTAGTGCCCCGTTATACGGACGTGCAGACCAGATGCTGAAACTATCTCCTATACATATTAAGTATTTACAGGAAGTATTGCATTCGGATGCTGTGAGTACGGTGGAAGAATATGCTATATGGGGAGGTGTGCCCCGTTATTGGGAGCTTCGGTTACAAGATGACGGCTTGCAGGAGTCAATAGCTTATAATATACTCAATCCGTTAGGTACACTGTACGAGGAACCGATCCGTCTGTTTATGGACGATATGCGGGATGTAATTCAGGCATCGACGCTTCTCTCTGTGATTGGGAGCGGTGCCAACCGGTTATCGGAAATTGCCGCACGCCTGGAAAAACCGGCTACCCATTTATCCGGTCCATTAGAGAAACTACGCCAACTGGATTTCATCGAACGGGAGATTCCTTTCGGTGAGAATCCGAAGAACAGCAAGAAGAGCCTGTATAAGGTAAGTGACCCATTTATGGATTTCTATTTTCATTTTGTAGTTCCCAACCGCTCGCTGATAGAACTCGGACGTTCCGGTTTTGTGACGGATGCTATCTGCTCACAGTTTTCTCGATATGTATCTGCCTGGTGGGAAAAACTATGCCGTCAGGCCGTCAGTGGTGGAGTAATCGGCGGAGATATGTACAATCTTGCCGGACGTTGGTGGGGCAATGTATCAAGGGATGAAGCTATCGAACTGGACGTAGTGGCACAGAGTATGGACGGTAAGAAACTGCTTGTCGGGGAATGTAAATGGACAGAAGGTGAAGATGCAGGCAGGCTAATTTATGAACTGACTGCCAAAGCTCGGAAACTCCCTTTCTTGAAAGGGCAGGAAATCGTTCCGGTATTATTCCTGAAACAAAAGCCGCTTCGTGAGAGTGATGCTCTGGTGATAACACCTCAGGAAATTATTGATGCTATCGGCTAATTAAAGTAAAGAACCCGCTATTTTTGCTAAAGTGAAGAAAAAGAAAAAGCTCTGAAATTCTTGAATTTCAGAGCTTTACTATTTGCTTTCGCGGTGCGTACGGAAGATGAACCTTTATTCTATTCTTCACGTACTCAATATCTTAGCAATCTCTAAAATCTTTCTCCCACTAATAACCCCACGTGTGCAATTCTTTGGATTGCTTGGTGTTGCGGTGGTTGTTTGAGTTGGTGCAAAAATACGAAATAGTTCATATAATAATCATCAATAGCCTATAATTTTTACAAGAAAATATTGTATCTTTACTGCAAATAAAGAAACTTAGTATGTTTGAACAGATAAAGTTATACATATCCAACAAATGGGAGAAATTATATCCATTACTATTTTCTTCGATGATATGTTTGCTATTGTACTTTTTTAAAGATAATGAAATAATAGATAAGTGTTATTATAAATGTTTTGATAAAACATTTATATCAGCTTTAGTTACAGCGGAAAGTATTGTTTTTGGGTTTTTATTGACAACGATGGTAACTTTGATGCAGTTAAACAATTCCGCTATTAAAAATTTAATTGATACTAATAGATTTCCAGAGTTAATACAATACAATAAGACAGCGGTAATATATTCTTTTTTATCTGTTATCTTAACCTGTGTGTTTTTATTAACATTAGAAATTCAAATACCTTATTACAATATATTTGTTGCAATATGGATATTTGTTATGAATATGGTCATATTCCTAAGTTATAGATTTTTGAATATATTTTACTCCTTTCTTAAACGCTGAATACTATCTACCACAGTAGAAACTTCTTTATAAAGTTTCATATAAACCGTATTAATACCATTTTTTCT
>OLSX01004502.1_pt1 | contig 10360 bp, 9 predicted proteins | sample 1673141 | NCBI WGS metagenome assembly OLSX01 (sample SAMEA3136759, study PRJEB25190) | human gut metagenome | biome: human gut; feature: human-associated habitat; material: faeces | place: Austria | collected 2013
CTAAGAAGGAGCAAAAGAAAAGCCAAAATTTGAGCCGCATTAAACAAAGAAAACGGCTGCAAAAACCACCCACCTTGATGTTGTATAATAAAACTTGACATCCCACGCTCAAAAGAATATGCTAAAATCAGGAGGGTGAAGGACATGTCAGAAGCGAAGAAATACGACAGGAGCTACAAGGAGCAGTCAGTAAAGCCGGCGCTGGAAATAGGGGTAAAGCGAGCCGGCGAGGAACTGAAGGTACCGTACGGAACGCTGTACGGGTGGGTGCAGGCGGCAAAGAAAGGTATCTATACCGACACAACGAAAAAAAGAAGTCCCAGATAACGCAGAAGTACCCGCAGTACGTTATTGATATGCTGTGGGAGCTGAGAAAGGAACAGGACGAACAGTGCGCCGGAATTGGCGACAAGTGGCAGGACTGCGACCGTCTGTTCATCAAGTGGGACGGAAGCCCTATGAACAACAATACTCCCTACTTTTGGTTCAAGGAGTTTTGCAAAAAGAACAGCATAAGGTTCTGCGACATTCACTCGTTAAGGCACTTACACGCAAGCATGCTCATCAATGCGGGCGTTGATGTGGTTGCAGTATCGGCGGATTTGGGCACTCGCAGGCTTCAACGACAACGAACATCTACTGTCATATGTTCCAAGAAGCACAGGCAAGGGCGAGCCGGGCAATCGCCGACGCACTTATCTTTGACAAAAAAGAAAAGCAGGGCGGCGAAAAAGCCGAATTTCCTGCTTAAAAACCATAAATTCAAAATAAGAACCTCTGCTGTTACCGAAATCAAAGATTTTGAACAGCAACGAGAACCTTGTTGCTTTGCAATAAAGACCAAATAAAGACCAAGACCAAAATCCGTACAAAAAGAAACACTCCCAAACAGCTCTGTAAAGCCATTTAGGAGTATCGTAGTGTGGTGACCCGTACGGGAATCGAACCCATGATTCCGCCGTGAAAGGGCGATGTCTTAACCGCTTGACCAACGGGCCGTAGAAATGGTAGCGGCAGTCGGATTTGAACCAACGACACCCTGGGTATGAACCAAGTGCTCTAGCCAACTGAGCTATACCGCCATATCTTTCTGTTTTTGTCACTCTGTATCAGCGACTTTTATATTATATCACAGCGTTTTGCGTTTGTCAACACTTTTTTTAAATTTTTTTCGATTTTTTTCGTTTTTGAAAAACGCCGTGATATTTTATATAAAAATCAGCTAATCAGACCTCTGCGTACTGCTTTCTGCCTGTTTCAAAAATGTTGCCGCCGACAGCGTCGATTGCAACGATAAGAGGGAATTTGTCAAAAGTCAGCTTTTTCACACTTTCACAGCCCAGATCCTCAAAGGCTATTACCTCACACTCGGTTATGCACTGACAGGCAAGTGCGCCTGCACCGCCTATGGCACAGAAGTATACCGCACCGTTGCGTTTTATGGCGTCTACTACGGCAGGTTTTCGGTCTCCCTTTCCTATCATTGCGGATAACCCCATATCGAGCAGCAGGGGAGCGTAGGGGTCCATTCTGCCCGATGTCGTAGGGCCGCATGAGCCGATAGCCATGCCTTCTTTAGTGCCGGTAGGACCTGCGTAGTAAATAGCCGCACCGTCTATTTCAAAGGGCAGTTCTCCGCCTTCGTCGATAAGCTGTTTTATACGCTTGTGTGCGGCGTCACGAGCGGTGTATACTGTACCGCTCAGTTCTATCTTGTCGCCGGCTCTGAGCGTTTTTGCCTTTTCTTTAAGTTCGCTTGTGTTAAGTTCCAAGTTTGTACTCCTGTTCGCATTGAATTTATTATGCCGGAAAGCATACACTTTCCGGCATACGATATTTACTTTTGATTAAAGGTCGAAGAATCCCACATTATCCGAGCTCATCTCGTCGTCGTCATCATCATTGTCTTTAAGACCTTCCATCATCTTGAGATCCCACGAAGGATCATACTGGGCTGTGTTGGTGGTCATATTGTCGTTTATTCCGCCGAGCATGGACGAATAATCGGACATATCAATCTTTTCTTCCTTAGCGGAAGCTGCGGGAGCGGCTGGATCGTCAAACGAAGATGTCATTCCGTCATCGTCTGCCTGCTTATGTGCAGGGGGAGGAGTAATAGACATACCGTTCATCTGTGCTTCGAGATCCTTCCAGGGATCGTTCACCTTTTCTTCCTTGCCGGCGACACCCATTGAACGACTTTCATTCAGCTTTTCCTTAGGTTTATCGGCGCTGCGGTCGGCAGTCCGTTCGGTCTTAGCTGCGGGCGCAGGCTCATCAGCAAGAAGGTCGCTGAAATCATCGTCAACAGGAGCAGGCTCTGCCTTAGCTTCGGGAGCGGGAGCAGGCTCATCTGCAAGAAGATCGCTGAAATCATCGGCTGCAGGAGCAGGTTCTGCCTTAGCTTCGGGAGCGGGAGCAGGTTCTTCTGCAAGAAGGTCACTGAAATCATCGGCTGCAGGAGCAGGTTCTGCCTTAGCTTCGGGAGCAGGAGCGGGTTCATCTGCAAGAAGGTCGCTGAAATCGTCGGCAACAGGAGCGGCGTCGGCTTTGGGAGCAGATGCCGCAGCAGGCTCATCTACAAGCAGGTCAGCCATATCGTCTGCCGCAGGAGTTTCCTCAACGAGCAGATCACCCGTATCTACGTTATCCGCAGAAATATCATCGTCACCCGATACTATCTCAAATGAACTGAGCAGACCGTTGTTGTCTGTCAGCATATCGTCATCATCGTCATCGTTTGTCTGAGCCGGCATATCCAGCTTAAGCTCGAAGTTATACGGCTCGATTTCCATAGGAGCGTAGTCGTCAAGCTCGCTCTCGTCAAGTCCGCCGATATTTTCAAGCTCGCTCTTTGCGTTGATAAGCTCCTCATCATCGGACAGCTTTTCTTCGGGAACGTCAGCCGTGTTATCAGTGGCTGTTTCTGCCTGTGCGGCTTCTTCAACAGCCTTAGCGAGTACATCGTTTACAGCCTTTGTATCTTCAACAGCCTTTGCAACCGCATCGTTTACGGCATTAGCTCCGGCAAGTGCTTTTTCAACGGCTTCATTTACTGAGGCGGTTATGTTGGCAAGAACAGCCTGAATATCTATTGCGGGAGCCGCCGCACCTGATGTAACGACGTTTGCGAATGTGTCTGCCTTTTCAAGCACAGACTGCTTGTAATCGTATGTTTTCTTTACTGTATCGGCAAAATATGCCTTTGCGGCCGTGATAATCTCGTTTGCCTTGCTCTGAGCGTCATCGATTACAGCGTTTGCATCGGCGTTTGCTTTTGCGGAAATCTCTGCAAGCTGAGCGGGGTCAATTGTTCCGCCGCTGTGCTTTGCTTTATCTATTTTTGCAGCTGCCTGCTTTTTGAATTCTGTGAATTCTTCTGTCAAGGCAGAGTATTTGTCCTGCATAACGTGCAGTTCTTTTTCGGTCTGCGCCAGCTTGCGTCTTTCGTCAAGAACCTGCTTTCTGCTCTCAAGAATCTGTGCGTCAAGCTCAGCCTTTTTCTTTTCAAGCTCGGCTGTAAGTTCGTTGTTCTGACCTTCGTTCGTCTGCTGTTTTTCTTCGAGCGCTCTTTTCAGCTCGTCATTTTCTTCCTTAAGGGCTTTACGCTCTTTATTGTGCTGTACTATGTATGCCATTACTTCGGCTTTGTCGAAGCCGAGCGGCGAGGTTTTGAATTCGCCGTTTGTAGATGGCGCTTTTTTCTGTTCTGCCATTATTGTACCCCCTGAAAAATCTGGTTATTGTTATTATACCAAAAATTATTCAATAATTCAATAGTGAATTGTAAAGTTTTATCAATTACCCAAAAATGCGAACAGCTATTGGTGATTTTAACGAAAATTCGCTATCGGCTATTGTATTTTATTGAACGGTAGTGTATAATAATATAACAACCTTAAAATAATTTCGGTTTTTTAAAGATATTAACGAAAGGACTGATATTGATGATCGACAAAACTATGCCGTTTTCGCTCAAGGATGAAAGAGAAAACGAGATGAAGGAAATACTGACAACGGTTTACGGTGCGCTCAAGGAGAAGGGCTATAATCCTATAAATCAGCTTGTCGGCTATATTCTGTCCGAAGATCCTACCTATATCACGACTTACAAAGGAGCGCGTTCCCTTATCCGCAAAGTAGACCGTGACGATCTGCTGCAGGCCATGCTGCGCAGCTATCTGAACGTCTGAGGTTCCTTCGCCTTCTGGCCTGCTGTCCTATGGGACGGCAGGCTTTTTTATTTCAGAGGAAGAGTGAAGATTTGGTTCACGACCACCTCATACTCCCAGCCCTCCCGGGCCTTGCGCAGCTGCTTTTCCAGCGCCTCCGACCCCTCGAACCGATAGATGAGGTAGTGCCAGTGGGCCTTCATCCGGCTGACGGCGCAGCTGGACGCGCCGAACAGCGCGGTGTAGCCGTGATACAGCTCGTCGAGGTAGCCGCGAAGCTCTTCTTTGCTGGCAGGGGCACCGCCCACGGCCTGCCGCAGCAGGGCCGGGTCGGCGATGATGCCCCGCCCCACCATGATGCCGGAGAGGGACGGATGCTCTGCCTCCAGCGCGGCCAGCTGGGCCGGGGTGGTGATGTCGCCGTTGTAGCAGACGGGCATCCGGCAGTGGGGCAGATATTTTGCAAAAGCGGCGCGGTCGGCCTCGCCCCGGTAGAGCTGGCGCATGACCCGGGGGTGGATGGTCAGCTCACAGATGGGGTAGCGGTTATAGATGTCGAGGATGGCGTCGAACTCCTCGGGACGGGTGACGCCCAGCCGGGTCTTGACCGAGACAGGCCCCTCCGTCCGGGAAAAGAATTCGTCCAGAAAGGCCTCGAGCTTTGCGGGGTCCCGCAGCATCCCGGCACCCTTGCCCTTGGCGGTCACAGTGCCGGAGGGACAGCCGAAGTTGAGGTTTACCTCCGTGTAGCCCAGCCTGCGCAGCTCTGTGACCATCCATGCGGCCAGTGCGCCGTCCTTGGCGAGGAGCTGGGGGATGACGGGCGCGCCGGGGTTCGCCGCAGGGTCAAGCTCGGCCATCTTCTTCTTGATGAGCACCCGGTTCTCGGGCGGAGAGAGGAAGGGCGCGTAATAACGGGCGGGTGCGCCCGGTGCGCCGAACCAGCGCTGATGTGCCTGCCGCCAGATGCGGTCCGTCAGCCCCTCCATGGGGGCGGTGTAGTATTGCATCGGATCGTTCTCCTTTTTATCGTCCAGTCTGCTTCCGAGTATACCATACTGCGGGGCGGTGCGCTATACCCGGGAGCGAAAACACTGCGGCCCGGTTGACGCATCCGTCAGGAGGCATTATAATCGAAGCATGGCAAAGTTTGCCGAAGCCCCGAAAAAATAAAGGCAGGAGCGCTGAAGCATGGACTATCATTCCCCCGACCGCACCTACAAAAAGAGCCGCTTCCGGCGGGAACTGGAGCGGAGCGTTTCCCGCAGGCTGGTCACGAGCCTGCTTCTGGGGTGCCTTCTGTTCCTCGTGGCCATCGCCGCCGTGAACACCCTGAACCAGAACGCCCGGCGGGAAGACCATCTCGCGGGCGTCGCTGCCACCTTCAATGAGGTGTACAACGACACGGCGGCGTTCCTGCTGGACACAGACCACACCGAGCTGTTCCTCTCCGACCGGCGGAAGGATCAGGACAATCTGCGCTATCTCATCAGCCAGTACAACGTCTCGGCCCTTGTGGAGCTCCAGCTCATCCTGACCGACTCCAAGGGAGAGGTGCGGTTCACGACCTTCTCAGAGGGGGAGATGAACCTGCACCGGCAGGAGTTCAACCGCATCGCGGAGGAAAACGCCTGCCACCTCATGCGGGCCGTCTATACCACGGTCTACCACTTCCGGGCCAACAGCTCGGAATACGTCATGATACACCCCCTCTACCGGGACGGCGAATATCAGGGTGCGGCGGCGGTCTATCTGAACGAGAACGACTGGACGAAGCTGTTCAGCCGATACCAGTACGACGCCATCCTCACCAAGCCCAACGGCGATGTCATCGCCTGCTCGAACGCCTCCTTCCTCTCCCAGAAGAACGCCAACAAATACCGCCCCGCCGACGCGGCGCGGTATGTGAAGGTGGATGGGAGCCGCTATCTGCGCAGCAGCCGCTCGCTGGAAAACGGCACGGTGCTGGCTTATTCCTTCATCTACTCGCCCCCGAACTACGATTATCTTCTGGTGGGGCTGTTCCTGATTTTGATGCTGGGCCTGAGCTGGTCGGCGATGTTCGTCCGCATCATGCACGTCATGACCGAGCAGATGGTGAAGTCGGTGGACACCCTCGTGCAGGAGATCCGGTTCATCCGGAAGGAAGACCCCGACCATATCATTGAGATCGACACCGGCGACGAGATCGAAGAGATCGCCCATCAGGTCAACAAGATGGTGCGCAGCATTCAGGAGCTGAGCCAGCGGAACATGGACCTCGTCGAGGTGAACAGCCGGATGGAGATGCAGAACCTGCAGGCCCAGATCAACCCCCATTTTCTGTACAACACCCTGGACTCCATCGCCTGGATGTGCGAGCAGGGCCGCAATGCCGACGCCGTCAACATGGTGCACGCCCTGGCCCGGCTGTTCCGTATCAGCATCAGCAAGGGCCACGAACTCATTCCCATCCGCAAGGAACTGGAGCACGCCGAAAGCTATCTCCAGATTCAGAAATACCGGTACAAGAACCAGTTCTCCTATGATTTCCAGGTGGATGAAAGCTGTCTGGACTGCCTGTGCAACAAGATCACCCTGCAGCCCATCCTGGAAAATGCCATCGCCCACGGGCTGGACCTGATGGTGGAACCCGGCCACATTGATGTGGAGGTCTGCCGTGACGGCAAGGACATTCTGTTCCGGGTGCGGGATGACGGTGTGGGTATGGACGAGGAACAGGTGCAGCATATCCTGCACAGCGAGCCGGGCGACCGGACCGGCATCGGCATCAAGAACGTGAACGACCGTCTGCGCATCTATTTCGGGGAAGGGTACGGCCTGCGCATTGAAAGTGAACCGGATGTGGGCACCTGTGTGGAGATCCGCATGCCGCAGGTACGGGAGGGTGAATATGAAACGAAATAACACCCGGTTGCGTGCAGCCCTGGCCTTGTGCACCGCTGCCGCAGCGCTGTGCCTGCCCCTGTCCGGCTGCATGACCGACCCCAACGCCGGCAACCCGCAAAAGGTGGCACTGGTGGTCAAGTCCACCGAAACCCAGTTTTTCCTCTCCATGTTTGCGGGGGCGGAAGCTGCCGCTGCCGAGTACAATATCGACCTGACCATTACCGCCCCCGATTCGGAGGAGGATTACGAAGCCCAGAACATTCTGGTGGAGCAGGCGGTGGGGGACGGCGCCCAGGCAATCGTCTTTTCCGCCACCGATTATGAAAACACGGCCCCCGCCATTGATTCCGCTGCGCAGCAGGGGCTCCGCATTGTGGCCATTGACTCGGATGTGAATTCCTCCGCGGTGGCCACTTATATCGGCACCGACAACTATGCCGCCGGCCGTATGGCGGCCCAGGCAGCGCTGGAGCGCACCGAGGGGCAGCTGAACGTGGGCATCATCAACTACGGTCTCAACAGCGCCAACGGCCAGGAGCGGGAGCGGGGAGCCTGTGATGCCCTGGAAGAAAGCGGCCGCGCCCGGGTGGTGCAGGTGGTGCACACCAAGGCCGAAGCCGAGGCCGCCCAGGCGGATACGGTGAACCTGTTGCAGCAGAACCCGGAGATCAACGCGCTTCTGGCCTTCAACGAACCCACCAGTGTGGGGGCGGCGGGCGCCGTGCGTCAGCTGGGACTTTCGGAAACGGTGTTCCTGGTAGGCTTTGACTCCAACGTGGAAACGGTGGACGACCTGCAGACCGGGGAGGTGGATGCCCTGGTGGTGCAGAATCCCTATGCCATGGGATATCTGGGGGTGGAAAGCGCCTACAAACTGCTCAACGGCCAGGGCAAGGAACTGCAGCAGACCGTGGATACGGCCACCCGGATCGTGGACCGGAAAAATCTTTTCGCCATGGACAGCCAGAAGGCCCTTTTTGCGTTCGATTAACGGAATAAAATTCCAACATTGCGACACGGAATGTGCAAAATGCACAAAAGAAGCCGACAAATTGCTTGCAAAACAGCCAAATGGGATAAAAAAACACCCTGTATTTCGGTGAAATTTCACCTTGAAAACAGGGTGTTTTTCCTTTACCATAAATATTGTCAGGCGGGACTGTGAGAGGAACGGCCCCGCAAAAAAATCTCATAGTTAGAAGGAGAAACACTATGAAAAAAGCGCTTGCATTGACCGTGGCTGCGGCTATGGCTCTGAGCCTGGCAGCCTGCTCCGGCGGCGACACCACCACTTCCAATCCCACCTCTTCCACCGGCACCGCTGAGGCCGCCACCTCCGCCGAAGCTACTTCCGGCGAAGTTGCCAACAAGGATAAGCCCCTGGTCTGGTTCAACCGCCAGCCCTCCAACAGCTCCACCGGCGAGCTGGACATGAACGCCCTGTCCTTCAACGACAACACCTACTACGTGGGCTTCGACGCCAACCAGGGCGCCGAGCTGCAGGGCGAGATGGTCCTGAAGTACATCACCGACAACATTGACACCATCGACCGCAACGGCGACGGCATCATCGGCTACGTCCTGGCCATCGGCGACATCGGCCACAACGACTCCATCGCCCGTACCCGCGGCGTCCGCTCCGCTCTGGGCACCGGCGTGGATGTCGACGGCGCCATCGACTCCAACCCCGTGGGCACCAACACCGACGGCTCCTCCACCATCGTGCAGGACGGCTCCATCGATGTGGGCGGCACCACCTACACCGTCCGTGAGCTGGCCTCTCAGGAGATGAAGAACTCCGCCGGCGCCACTTGGGACGCCGCCACCGCCGGCAACGCCATCACCACCTGGTCCGCCTCCTTCGGCGATCAGATCGACATCGTGGCCTCCAACAACGACGGCATGGGCATGGCCATGTTCAACGCCTGGTCCCAGGCCAACAACGTCCCCACCTTCGGCTATGACGCCAACTCCGACGCCGTGGCCGCCATCGCCAACGGCTACGGCGGCACCATCAGCCAGCACGCCGACGTGCAGGCCTACCTGACCCTGCGCGTGCTGCGCAACGCTCTGGACGGCGTGGACATCGACACCGGTATCGGCACCGCCGACGAAGCCGGCAACGTGCTGAGCGACGACGTTTACAAGTATGTGGAAGACGAGCGCTCCTACTACGCTCTGAACGTGGCTGTCACCGCTGAGAACTATCAGGAGTTCACCGATGCCACCGTGACCTACGCTCCCGTTTCCAACCAGCTGGACGCCGCTGATCACCCCACCAAGAACGTGTGGCTGAACATCTACAACTCCGCCGATAACTTCCTGGGCTCCACCTATCAGCCCCTGCTGCAGAAGTATGACGATCTGCTGAACCTGAACGTGGAGTACATCGGCGGCGACGGCCAGACCGAGGCCAACATCACCAACCGTCTGGGCAACCCCAGCCAGTATGATGCCTTCGCCATCAACATGGTGAAGACCGACAACGCCTCTTCCTACACCGGCATTCTGAGCCAGTAATCCGGCAGCACAGTACTCCGGCTCAGGCCGGAATGCTGACAACTAAGAACTGATGCGATTAGGGAGAAGGAATTCTCCGTTCGTGAGAATTGTTTCTCCGTTCGGCGGAAGGAATTCTCCCTAACAGCAATTTTGAAGAAGAAGACGGCAGCATAGTCATCGATCTGGCCGGAGATTATTATGGAGAGATTGACTTCCAAATGCAATATAAAGATGTAAAAGGAGACACATTCGACTGGTTATATCTAGATTTCCAGACTCTTAGTTTATACGCTTCCGAATGTGGTTTTAAGGCAGAACTAGTGAAAGAAGGAAAACATTACGATTACCTAGTCAAACTTAGTATTGCTTGAAAAGCTCATTATTATATAGTGACGGTATGCGTTCCGGATAGCGTCACTATATAACCTAAATAGTGACGCCATCACATCAGGATAGCGTCACTATTTTTATATGCTCATAAATGCTCCGTCAGATACGCCTAATGAAGGCTTTCTTTCATTTCAGCATCTCATTAATCTTCTGTACAAGAGAAGCAAACTCTTCTTCATTATACAAACGAGTCAGTTTTACAATTCTTCCTTCCTTATCAACTAACACATTTCTTGTTATTCCGGATTCACGCAATGCATATTTCGCAAAAATATCAGCTCCCGGATCCAGTCCTAACGGATAAGTCACTCCGGTAGATTTAGCAAAAGCCAATACTTTATCAAGTGGTTCGTCACGGTCAATGCCAATTAAAGCAAAGTCTGCATTATTTTTATGCTTTAACCAAA
>OLSX01004507.1_pt1 | contig 10355 bp, 7 predicted proteins | sample 1673141 | NCBI WGS metagenome assembly OLSX01 (sample SAMEA3136759, study PRJEB25190) | human gut metagenome | biome: human gut; feature: human-associated habitat; material: faeces | place: Austria | collected 2013
ATAGCAGATGCCAACGAGTTTCGGTTCGCGCGGTTTTATATTGTCTGTGAAGAAGTGGCATTAGCGCCACTAAAAAGTCCGTTCATTGTCTGCGGGTTGTCGGACACACCTGTGGATTGTCAAAGCGTGGCAAAGACACGGAATTTGATGCCGGACGCGGCACGGAAGAAATACTCGCATTTTACTTTAAAGAATACCTCCCGCAGCTGCACCCACAACCGTTTCAGAGCTAATGTCTATCTATACAACTGCCCGGAAGAAATCCTCCGCTACGGCTGCGCGGCGACAAGCGGCGCATAGTTGATGGCAACACGGATGTCCTGATCGTAGTTTCCGAAAGATTTTCCGTAGAGCGTGATGCCGCCGACATGCTCGGAGTCATTTTCGACCGCGAGGCGCAGATGGATGTCGCTGCTGTAGTCCAGGTGAAGCGAGAGTGTGCTTACATCGGAGATCTTAAGACCGTCGATGTAAGTGCCGTAATCATTGATGACTAACAGCTTTAACAGACCGTACTGATTCCAGTTCTGCGGCCACCACTGCGGGGTGAACATACCGTGCACATCGCCGAAGTCGCCAGGGGACGTCCACATGCCGATTTTTGTGTCATTGATGTAAAAACTGATATCCGACGGCCAGTTGTTGTCGATGCCGGGAGCCTCCGAACTCAGCTCTGCCGAGATGGAAAGCTGCGTGATCCGCTGGTTGGACGGGATCAGGTTCGGTATGGTATACTCGACATAGCCTTTGGTGAACCAGAGAATGTTGGCGGTAAAACGATCCGGATGATTAAAGTACCGGATATCGTCGAACTCGCCGATCACGGATTCACTGGTGGCGATGCCGCAGGTCGGCCATACCTGATGTCTGGAAAACTGTCCGACCTTGATTTCAGTCTCAAATACATTCTTATAATCAATCGGTTTCTTGATGTCCACAATGATGCGGTCCTGCGTCACGGAACACATTTTCTGATTGCCGTGTCCGGCAGATTCGTTGGAGATGTTGATCAGACCGCACTCTTCCAGCTTCTTGATGTGACCGGTGAGAGCACCGTTGCTGATATTCAACTCTGTCGCAAGCTGGTTCATGCTCATCTGCTCGTTTTCAAGTAAAATGTTAAGAATCTGGATACGTGTGTCAGACCCGAGAGCCTTAAATGTCTCCAGACCATCGTCTAAGGAAGTAATATGAATCATTTCCTGAGTATCCTCCTGTAAAAACTCAAATAGTTAAGGTGTTCTTTATTAGTTTTCTATTATAGAATTGTTATAGAAAAGTGTCAACTATTAAGGATGAAATTAAAAATATTTAAATAAAAACAAAACAATGCGTCATATTGCACAAAATGAGAACGGTATCATGCGACTGATCGGTCATAATTTTGTATAATTTAGCGAAAAGCAAAAATACTTTGGAAAAACATAAAATAAATATTGACACCACAGACAATGCATTGTATATTATCTACATAAGATAAATGAAATCAAACAAAGAAATTGTCGAAATAGCTAATGAGCCCAGCTTATGACGAGATCTTATGTGAATTTCAGATCATCTTAGCAACTTATTTTATTATCCTATAATTCAAGGAGGAGGGCAAGAATTATATGAGAAGGAAAGTATTCAGTGCACTGATGTGCGCAGCAATGGTCACATCCCTGTTTGCAGGATGTGGAAGTTCTGATTCAGGAACCACTGCTTCAAATTCAGGAAGCACAACAGGGGATGGCACAGAGGCAGCAGCCGAGGACGCTGTAGAGGATGCAACAGAATCCGCAGAGTCAGATGTTGTTACCAACACATTCGGTGATCCGAACGGAACACATCTTGAGATGTGGACATTCGTAGAGCTTCACGGACAGCATTACGGCAAGATGGCTGAGGTTTGGAACGAGGAGCATCCGGATCAGACGATCGAGATCACATGTACGACATATCCGTACAGCGATATGCACACAAAGCTTCTTACCGCACTTCAGGCAGGAACCGGTGCACCGGACATCTGTGATGTAGAGGTTGGACAGTTCCCGAACGTGGTTGCAGGTCTTGACCAGTGGCTGGTTCCGTTGGATGACTACGCAGCTCCGTACATGGAGACCATGGTTAAAGCACGTATGGATACCTACGCAGGAGAGGACGGACATTATTATGGCGCTCCGTACCATGTAGGTGCAACCGTAATGTACTACAACGTGGCAGCTATGGCTGAGGCTATGGGAATTTCCGAGGATGAGGTAACCGCTAAGATTGATTCCGTTGTTACATGGGATGACTATCAGGCACTCGGTGATGAGTATGTGGCAGCAATCGGTGAGGAAGGCAAATACTTCACATCCGTAGATACAGGCGGTACAGACTGGTTATGGCTGGCAATGGCTGAGTACGGTGATGACTGGACCGGTGGATTCGATGATCCGGCAAACGTTCAGCTTGACTCCGTTCAGAAAATGTTAGAGATGCAGCAGTCCTGGTTAGACAGCGGCTTCGCAGAGGTTTCTCCGGATGGACATGTAGACCTTGAGGCTGGTTTCCAGAACATTCTGGATCACAACATCGTATCTTTCCCGAAGGCATTATGGTACATGAGCCGTTTTACAAACTATATGCCTGAGGAGAGCGGCAACTGGTACATTGCTAAGTGCCCGGTATTTGAGGCAGGTCAGAAGTGCTCCGTTGGTATCGGTGGTACAGGTACCGTTGTAACACAGCAGTCTGCGAACACAGATCTTGCAGCTGAGTTCCTTTGCTGGGCAAAGATGTCTGACGAAGGTGAGAAGAATATCTGGGATACATTAGGATTCGACGTATGCAACACCGCATGCTGGACAGATGATGCTTTCGCACATGACGACAGCAACCAGTACAACGCATACTTCAGAAACTATCCGTACGATGTATTGAATTCCATCGGTATGGACAACATCGGTAAGATCTCTGTTGTAGCGATCAGCCCGACAATCAACGAGTATGTATGCAACACAACATTAAATGAGGTACTTGAGGACGGCATGGATGTATCTGATGCTCTCCAGGAGTTACAGGATGCAGTCGATCTTGAGCAGTAGGACATAAGTTTTGGGAATGGGGATGTCTGGAGGGTTCTCCTCTGGCATCCCTGTTTTCATAAGAAGGAGAGGGTGTTGAGTTGAAGTTAAAAAAGTTCTTGTATTCGGAAAAAGTAGCGCCATATATTTTTGTCATACCTTTTATTTTAAGCTTTGCGTTTTTCTGGATCTATCCGTTGATCACATCCGTGACAATGAGTTTTCAGGACATCGGAGCAATCAAATCAGAGTGGGTGGGTCTTGCCAATTACCAGAAGCTGTTGAAGGATAATGTATTCCACACGGCAATCTGGAACAGTACAAAATACATGCTGTTTACGTTGGTGCTTTTGATTCCTTTCCCGATGCTTTTTGCAGTGCTGATGGACAGCCGTCTGGTAAAAGCAAAAGGTGTGTGGAAGGCAATTCTCTATATGCCGGCATTGACCTCCGTGGTTATTTCCGGTACATTATTTCGACTGATGTTCACGGAATATTCGACAGGACAGATGAATATTATTACCGCAGCACTGGGTCTTGGCACCTATAAATGGCTGAAAATGGGATGGTCAGGTATGACGGCTCTTCTGGTAGTCGCATGTTGGAGATGGACGGGTGTTAATATGCTCTACTTCCTTTCAGGACTGAAGGCGATCGACTCCTCCCTCTATGAGGCATCTGAGATTGACGGTGCATCTGCATGGCAGAAGTTCCGCTATGTGACGCTTCCTCTTTTGAAGCCGACGACGGTCTACGTGCTCACGATTTCCATCTATGCCGGACTGGCAATGTTCCTGGAATCCTACATGTTATGGGCGGGCAACAACTCACCGAACAACATCGGACTCACCATCGTTGGATACCTGTATAAGCGTGGAATCGAGAAAAATGATATGGGTTATGCATGCGCGGTCGGCGTGGTGCTGTTAGTGATCGCACTTGCTATCAATATCGTTCAGTTGATTGCAAATGGAACATTTAAGAATGAGGAGAAATAACATGGCAGATGAGAAGAACAGAAAGGGCGATAAGGGCCCGAAGAGCGGCAAAACAAAACGGACAGTGGGACAACTCCAAACGTAGCACCGCCTCCGAAGAGCAAATCCGGATGTTCAGACAGCTCATTGAGCCACATGAACCTGCTTATACAAATCTATTGGCCATGTCCGATTCTGTGCAGCGCACCTATACATTGTTTTATCTGGATGCCAAATCGGATAAAACTCGCCAAACTCGTATGGAAAAGATTATCGACAGACTTAATAAGAACCTCAAACCCATGTAGCCACGACTTTTATGAATGTTGAAAGGGAAAGATAAAGCCGCATATCAGCACCGTGCTTAGCGACACTAAGCACGGTGCATACTACCTGTATGAATAGTGCTTAACAAAGGTAAGCACCCGGCTTACGGTCATTGGTATGCCTTTTCATTTTTTCTCTACGCCCTTTCACCCAGTACCCTCCCGATATAAACAAGAAAATTTAGCTGTACCGCATCAGAACGTCACATCCATCTTCACCATAAAGGCACGCGGAGCTGCTACCGACATCGGCCGGAAAGAATACTCCTTATTCAACAAGTTATTAACCATAAACTGAAATGCAACCTCTTTTGTAGCCTTTACTCCCAGACGGATATCCACCGTAGCATAATCCGTATTGTGTTTTTTCCAATAAGTAGTTAATGTTTCGCCATCGATACTACCGAAAAGCAAACTACGCACATAATCCATCACTTCCGGATTGCCATTCGGTTTTTCACGCTCGTCCAACATGATATAATCCACCGCAAGCGTCTTACTTCTCCAAGCCACATTCATACCCAGATTTATACGTTTCCACTCAAAATCGAGCGTAGTTTTAAAAGTATGTTTCTGGCGATATTTCAAATATTTGGAATTATTCGACTTCTCTTTCATCTGCAAAGGATCGGTATAAGTATCCTCCAATGCATTACGTTCTTTATAATCCGCATCACGCGGCTCAGTGTATACATAGCCCAAGTTATAATACAGTTTCGTGTTCTTATTAAAATTATATACACCATTTGTGCTGACTTCCATCCCATAAATCCGCGCTTTGGAAACATTGTGGAATTGTGCTCCAATACCGAACCCTCCTTGACCAAGCAACATCTCGACCGCATCCGAAATGCTGTTTATCATCTTGTTGTTGCCATTATTGAACAATCCGAACTGGAATTCGATCATATCTTTATACTCGGTATAAAAACCTGCCACGTCCAACATCCCCTGAAGATTACCAAGCTTATACCCTTGCTTGAAACCAAGTTCGGCATTGAAACCTTTCTCCGCACGAATATTTTCATTCGGATATACACCTACCCCACCGATGTCCTTACGCAGATATTTCTCTACTACCGACGGATTGCGATACCCCTGTCCAAAGCTGGCGCACAGAAAACTATAATCGGCAAGCTGACAATTCAACCCGGCACGCAAAACCGGACGAAAAGGAACTTTTGTCCCAAAAATCTTTGTTTCGGCCTCCCGGTAATGATTATTTATACGATAATATTCGGCACGCACTCCGGCCGAAACGCTCAGACGATCCCCAAAACGTTGATCGTATTGAAAAAAAACAGCCAGATTATCACTCTTATAAACCTGATCGATGGCCGAAGAATAGTGACGAGTATGCCGGAAAGTGGTTCCGGCAGTGATCTGTGCACCACTATCCCAGCGTTTATTAAACTGATAATCGAGAAAATAATCGTTGCACTCATCCGTTCGCGTACTACCATTATTCCGTTCCGGATTAAGAATATCAGAGAGCCAAGGCACCAGATCACCGGGCATCTGCCCATTCTGCAACACACCCAAATCAGAGGGCAGACCACTTGCCATCATCCAGGCAATAAGGTCACAATAATCGGCAGTAGTAGCATTTGGGAAAATAGGATTCAACAAACCGAGCGCTCCGTTGACCGCACCATTCAAATCACCTTGCAAAAGCGGCTGCACCAAAGGCTAATCTCCACAATGGCTGATAATCACCCGCATCCTTCAATATACAAGTTAAAAAAGTCATTTTACACAGGACTAAAATCACCAAGATTTACCCATGATTCTCAGAAGTTTCTTATGTTTGCACACATAAATTATCAGTTGATCCTTTAATTCAAATTCAAACCATGAGATTCATTACATTACTACTTACTGCGTTTATCAGTTTACAATCGTTCAGCGAAGAAAAATTCCCGGATGGAACTCCCATTCCCGACTGGTTCAGACAAAATGAAGTTGTCAATATCCAGACATTAGGTAAGAAATACAACATTCTTGAATACGGTGTCATCAACGACAGCACCCTTCTCCAGACCGAGAAAATCCAATCGGTCATCGACCAGGCATCCCAACAGGGAGGTGGCGTTATCGTCATCCCTAAAGGCACATACCTCAGCGGCTCTCTTTTCTTCAAACCGAAGACCCATCTGTATCTGGAAGAAGATGCCATTTTAAAAGGAAGCGATGATATCAGCAACTTTCCTATTATCGATACGCGCATGGAGGGACAGAGCTTGTCATACTTTGCCGCATTGGTAAACGCCGATAAAGTAGACGGGTTCACGATCTCCGGAAAGGGAACCATCAACGGTAACGGGCTGCGTTACTGGAAGTCCTTCTGGCTGCGCCGCAAAGTGATACCCAAATGCACAAATATGGACGAATTACGTCCACGGTTGCTATACATCTCTAATAGTAACGATGTACAAATTTCCGGCGTCAGCCTTATCAACTCCCCTTTCTGGACTACCCATCTTTACCGTTGCAACCGTGTGAAGTTATTGAACCTGCATATTTTCTCTCCCGCCACCCCGGTAAAAGCTCCGAGCACCGACGGTATCGATATAGATGTTTGCAGCAATGTGTTGGTGAAAAATTGCTATTTATCAGTAAATGACGATGCCATTGCCCTGAAAGGCGGTAAAGGGCCGTGGGCGGATCAAGATCCCAATAACGGCGGCAACAGCAATATCATTATAGAAGATTGTACCTACGGTTTCTGTCACAGTGGCCTGACGTGCGGAAGCGAATCCATCCATAACCGCAATATTATCTTCCGCCGTTGCAAAATCAACAATGCGACCCGCCTTTTATGGCTGAAGATGCGTCCGGACACCCCACAAAAATATGAATATATCCTCGTAGAAGACATCACAGGAGATGCCAAAAGTTTCTTATATATCAAACCTTGGACACAATTTTTCGATCTCAAGGATCGCAAGGATATTCCGATGTCTTACTCCGACCATGTGACCCTGCGTAATATCGATCTTGAATGCGATGTATTCTTCCACGTAAGTCAATCCGACCAGTATAAACTGACAAACTTTACTTTCGAAAACTTGAATATCAAAGCAAAGAAACCAGAATGCAACAAAGAAATAATCAACCCGTTCATCTGGAAAAACGTAAAAGTAGTGCCTGTACAGGGAAATCCCTCAAGTAAGCATTAAAGATATGGATTCCACAACCCTCTTTGTTCTGTTACAAAACAAGAGATTTGTGGAATCCGTATTTAAAAAGGTCAGATGACGGACCCTCCCATCTCGCAGTAAAAGAGCCCTCTCTTTGCAGGATATCAGAATTTTATCAATCGTTTAGGAGAACCGTGCCATGAACATCCCAGACAATACACTTCCGTAAAATCGAACCCTTCCGTCGAAGCTTCCTCATCTTTGGGAATCACAACTCCTTCTTTCGTGATATATACCAACAACCGGTCTCCTTGCTCGTTCTTTACATACATGCCGGCAATTTTACATTGTGGACAAAGCATTTTTCTCATCCGTTCTATTCTCCTCTTTTTTTAAAATTCGGCTGCAAAGATAATCCTATTATCAGAAACTAATAGAAAATAATGCCTCAACCTGAAACTTTCCATAATCGATCGGCTGAATCAACCGCACGCCTGTTGTGATCGGATAGCTCATCCGCAATACATTCCAATCGAAAATAAGGTCCGTTCCGAAAGAGCTTTGAGTGGTCCATGCACCCTTGCTACGGGCTTGATTACGTGACAAGTCATAGAACAGGTTGGCCCGCATTCTCCGGATATAGATCAGAGAACCGATACTGAAATCGGGAGAAAATATAGGAAGGGCATAATCTGCCTTAAACGCCCACTGCCGGTGCGTCTGATATTGGAAATTATATCCTCGCGGTTTCTCCAGCAAGTGTTTGGGAAGGTACAAAGCCTTGCCGTCAAGCTCCTGATACTGATATCCGAAACGAAGCATCAGCCCATGATTACGAAGAATACCGGGCCAGTAAGTCGTTAACCGGCCTGCATAAAGGGCACCGTAATTCTCCTTGTTGAATGGAGTGGTGAGATACTGCAAACGGAGCTGGTAACCATTACGGGGTAAAATATCCCGTTGCGCTTTCCGCCTGTAATTATAGAACAATATTTCCGGCAACACATATTGGAAAGCATGAAACTCCCGGCTGCCATATTCCTGATACCGGTTATTCGTAAAATAATAACTCACCGCAGGCTGTATGCCGCGTATACGATGGTTACGGGTCAAGTTGAAAGGAAGATAAATCCGGGCTTCAGCCTCCAGATAAGTACGACCGGTATAATATCCCCGCGTCACCTGTTGCCCCTTGTCGTTCTGAGCCCAAGCCATATCAAAAGCTTTATCACCATAATCGGCAGCAATATTAACGACCGGAAACCAGCCTTGATAAGTAAACGACAGTTTGCCGTGATGGTAACCTTTATCATAATACCAGCCAGCCTGCATAATGGCCGTGTTCAAGGTGTTTTGAGACATGATGGTCGCCCCGGGTTTAACGATCGTACTCAGATCGGAAGCACTCGTGTTCATAGCTTCGGCCACATCATAATAGAAAGGCGCCCAACTATGAATCTTGAAAGTATGCACACCCTTCCGATAACGCTTGGGTTGAAAATCCACCGGTTCCAAACGAGCCGAATCCAGATTAAATTTCTCTTGTCCGGCCAAAGTCTCCACAAAGGGCATAGAGACCGGACGATCAAAATCTGTCTTCTCCGCTAAAAGACTATCTGCCGGAAGAGAAGCGATCCGGTAACCGTTTGCCTGATAATCAGCAAAGAACAGGCGATTTCCCGAATGTGTAAATGAAGGATCAAAGGCACCGAAGCGCGCACACGTCAAACGATAAACCTGATGGTCTGCCAGATCCAAACAATAAAGATTATTAGTTCCATTCGCCCCGGATTCGAAGTAAATCCGTCCGTCTTTCCAGACAGGAGAAGTAATATTAACAGAAGCAGTGCTCAACAGCTCTTCCCATTGCCCGGAAGAAGGGGTAAACTGCAACAGGCTGATTCCGGCATCTGTCACTGCAACCGCTACCACTTCATCCTGATCCGTAAACGTCAGTTCTTTAATAAAAGCATTGCCCGGCACCTGAAAAGCAAACAGTTCTTTACCATCTTCAAGCTCTACCAGTACAAGCTGATTCTTTCCGTCGACCGTAGTCCGTGAAACAGCAGCCACCTTTCCGTTTTTATCCACCGACGGAGAGAGATAACGCTGTCGGGGAGTGATACTTTTTATACGTCCCTCTTTCAGATCATAACACTTCAGCACGGAATAATTCTCATGTGTCCAGCGAAGACCGGGAACGATCTCTGTCCAGTATATCTTCCCGTTACGGTAGTCGAGACGGCTATTGATACTGCCGATATAACTCAACCGTTTCTCTTTCCCATGAACGATTGTCACCAGCGAATTGATATCTTTCAATCCCGACTTCACGGCAACCACCGTAGAATCATCGACCGGACAGGGATACCTGTACGAAGTATAATCTTTTTTATCGGGCGAATGATAGGATGGAACAAGACTGCAAGTATCCTGTTGTTCCCATTCCTTCCGCAAATAATCGAAAGTATCCTGATAAAGCCGTTTAAAGCTGCTTCCCGTATAATGTTTGAACGAACCCTCAAAGAAAATATTACGGACATAGCGGCTGGTCGTTTTATCCCAAATATCGGCTCCGTACCGTTGTCGTGCATAGGAAGTGAGATCATAACCCAGCGCGTAATACGTACCGGTATAATTCTTGTACGAACCCAATAACCATTTATCGAAAGAATAAAACTTATCCCCTCCCAACATTTGTGCACGATAAGCCATATTAAACTCCGGCAACCGTCCCCTACCACCGTTAGACATGGCCGTTTCGGTACCTACCGCATCGCCCTCCAGAAACCAGACCGGCAGAAAAAAGGCAGCAACGCCCGCCGCCTGCTCACCTATCAGATAATAAAAAGGCTTGAAAATTCC
>OLSX01004513.1_pt1 | contig 10346 bp, 8 predicted proteins | sample 1673141 | NCBI WGS metagenome assembly OLSX01 (sample SAMEA3136759, study PRJEB25190) | human gut metagenome | biome: human gut; feature: human-associated habitat; material: faeces | place: Austria | collected 2013
GTGAACAGCTCGACCATGTTGGAAGGATCGTTGTAGTCCATGACCCAGCCGTTACGGGCAACATCGTACTCGCCTGCACGACGAGCGGGGGTGAAGGAGGACCACTCCATCTTGTTGATGGTCAGGGTGATGCCCAGATCGCCCCAAGTCTGCTGCAGGTACTCTGCCAGAGGCACATGGTAGCCGACATCGTTGGTGCTGTACTCGATGGTGGGGTAGCCCTCGCCATTGGGGTAGCCAGCCTCTTCCAGCAGCTTCTTAGCCTCGGCCAGATTTGCCTCGTAGTCATCAGCAATGTAGGGAGAGCCGCCGTTTGCGTTGTCGTAGAAGTAACCGTTCTCGTCCACGATGCCAGGGCCGACAATGTTGGAAGCAGCAGAGTAGGTGCCCTGCATGATGGTGTTGGCAACGTAGTCACGGTCGATGGACAGAGCCAGAGCCTTGCGGACCTTGGCATCCTTGAAGGCATCGCGCTGCAGGTTCATGCTGATGTAGTAGGTGCCCAGAATGGTGTCAACATAGAAGTCGCCGCCGTCCTCTGCCTTGGTCAGGCTGGGGATCTCGTCGGTGGGCACGTCCTTGATCAGGACAGCCTCGCCGCTGTTATAAGCAGCGAAGCAAGCGGAAGAGTCCTCCAGCAGCAGCAGGGTGATGCTGTCGGAAACGATCTTGGAGCTGTCCCAGCCGCCAACGTAGTTGGGGTTCTTGGTCAGGACGATACGCTCGGAGGGAGTCCACTCGGTGATCATGTAGGGGCCATTGGAGACGAAGGTCTCAGCGGAGGTGCACCATGCATCGCCGTTGGCCTCAACGGTAGCCTGCTGCACAGGGCTCATGGATGCGAATGCGGCCATCTTGTCGAAGTAGGAGCAGGGGTAGGACAGCACGATGGTCAGGGTCTTGCCGTCATCGCTTGCCTTAACGTTCAGAGCATCGGGGTTGGGCTCTGCAGTGGGGTTGCCGTCTGCATCGGGGAAGCCGGCAGCTGCGTCGTAGCCGTCGATCATGCCCAGGCAGGTCGCTGCATAGGGAGCAGCGGTAGCAGGATCAGCCATACGCTTGAAGCTGTACTCGAAGTCCTTAGCGGTCAGGTCGGTGCCATCGCTCCACTTCAGACCGTCACGCATGGTGAAGGTCCAGGTCAGGCCGTCCTCGCTTTCTTCCCAGCTCTCAGCCTGGCCACCAATAACTTCGTTGTTCTCGTTGATAATCAGCAGGGGCTCGAAGATGGTGATGATGGTGTTGGCGCCATCAACAGCGCTGTTCAAAGAGGGATCCAGAGTCTCGGGGTTGGGGCCGTACTGGACGGTGAAGCCAGCGGTGTTGACACTGCCGGTAGAAGAACCAGCAGCGGAAGAAGCAGAACCGGAGGTTGCGGTAGAACCGGACTTGCTGCCGCCACAGGCTGCCAGACCCAGAGCAGCGGCACCCACGCCTGCAACCTTGAGGAAATTACGACGAGAAATGCGTTTCATAATAATATCCTTCCCTTATATCAAATTTGAGTGTGCCAGGTTCCCCCAGCCGCCTCTATATTCGATCCGGTGCAAATGTACACCGGAGGAACACGAATGATTATAATGCGTTCTCATGCCGGTTACAAGTCCAAAACCTGGACTGTAACCATTTTGTGACAACATTTCAGCACCAAGTTGAATTGTTTTCACCTTTTACTGGTGTGAAGTGTTCTCACTTCACGCGGTCAAGGTGATGGCATGCTGCCCAGTGGCCGGTGGAGACCTCCTTGAACTCGGGCACCTCGTTGGCGCACTGCTCGTCTGCATAGGGGCAGCGGGTGCGGAAACGGCAGCCGGACGGCGGATTCAGGGGGCTGGGCACATCGCCCTGCAGCACGATACGCTTGGACTGGCGGGCCGTAATGGGGTCTGCCACCGGAATTGCGGAGATCAGGCTGCGGGTGTAGGGGTGGATGCTGTGGGCGATCAGCTCGTAGCTGTCGGCCAGCTCCACCATCTTGCCCAGATACATCACGCCGATGCGGTTGGAGATGTGCTTGACAACGCTCAGGTCATGGGCGATGAACAGGTAGGTCAGACCCATCTCCTGCTGCAGATCCTCGAACATATTGACGACCTGTGCCTGAATGGAAACGTCCAGTGCGGAAACAGGCTCGTCACAAACGATGAACTCGGGGTTCACGGCCAGTGCACGGGCAATGCCCACGCGCTGACGCTGACCGCCGGAGAACTCGTGGCAGTAGCGGTTTGCGTGCTCACTGTTCAGACCAACGCGCTCCAGCAGAGCGATGATCTTATCGTGGCGGTCCTTTTCGTTCTCGGCCAGATGATGGATATCAATGCCCTCACCCACGATGTCGCCGATGGTCATGCGGGGGTCCAGACTTGCGTAGGGATCCTGAAAAACGATCTGCATCCGGCGGCGGTAGGGCAGCATATCCACTGCGATCTTGTTGTCCTTATCGAACAGCAGGTTGCCGTCATAGTAGATCTTACCGCCGGTGGGCTCGTACAGGCGCAGCAGGGTGCGGCCGGTGGTGGTCTTGCCACAGCCGGACTCGCCTACCAGACCAAGGGTCTCGCCCTTGCGGATGGCAAAGCTTACGTCATCCACAGCCTGAACGTACTTGCGGTTCTTACCCACACCGCCGGCGGGGAAATACTGCTGCAGGTGCTGGACTTCAACCAGCGTCTTGTGTTCACTCATTCTGCCTTTTCCCCTTTCTCAAATGCAGCCTTCTGCTGCAGCCAGCAGTAGGTATAATGGGTATCGCTGAGCTCGGTGCGCGGGGGCATCTTGCTCAGACAGATCTTCATGCAGTTCTTGCAGCGGGGCGCAAAGGGGCAGCCTGCCGGCGGATTCAGCAGGTCCACAGGGGTGCCCTCGATGGGCACAAGGCGCTCGTGCTCTGCGGTGTTCAGCTTGGGGATGGAGTTGATCAGACCCTTGGTGTACTCGTGACCCGGCTGGTAGAAGATCTCGTCGGTGGTGCCGTACTCCACGATGTGGCCGGCGTACATGACGGCGATCTTCTCGCACATGGAAGCCACAACGCCCAGATCGTGGGTGATCATGATGATGCTCATGCCCAGCTTCTTGCGCAGATCCTGCATCAGCTCAAGGATCTGTGCCTGAATGGTCACGTCCAGAGCGGTGGTGGGCTCATCGGCGATCAGCAGCTTGGGCTCACAGGCCAGTGCAATCGCGATCATCACGCGCTGGCGCATACCGCCGGAAAGCTCGTGGGGGTACTGCTTCAGGCGCTTCTCGGGCTCGTTGATGCCAACCAGCTCCAGCAGCTCCTTGGCGCGTGCCCATGCATCGGCCTTGTTCTTATCGGTGTGCAGGCGGATGACCTCCACGATCTGGTTGCCGATGGTGTACACGGGGTTCAGGCTGGTCATGGGATCCTGGAAGATGATGGAGACCTCGTTGCCGCGGATCTTGCGGAAGTCCTTCTCCTTCATGTTCTCGATCTCGTGGCCGTTGAACCACACCTTGCCGCCCACCAGCTTGCCGGGGTAAGCGGTCAGGCCCATAATGGAGTAGGCGGTGACCGACTTACCGGAGCCGGACTCACCCACAACGCCCAGAACGTCGCCCTGATTCATGGTAAAGGAAACGCCGTTCAGTGCCTTTACTTCGCCCGCAGGGGTGAAGAAAGAAAGGCGTTCATCTTTGATATCAAGAATTTTCTCGCTCATTTCTGTTCACCTCATCAATTCTTCAGCTTCGGGTCAAAGGCATCGCGCAGGCCATCGCCGAACAGGTTGAACACAAGGATCATCACGCTGATCATCAGTGCGGGGGCGATCAGCAGATGGGGGTAGGTGTTCATGCCCTTGACGGCATCGGTAGCCAGAGAACCCAGAGAAGGCAGCGGCGCTGCAACACCCAGACCGATGAAGCTCAGGTAGCTCTCGGTGAAGATGGAAGCCGGGATCTGCAGGGTGGTGGTAACGATCAGGGTACCAATGCAGTTGGTGAGCAGATGCTTTTTGATGATACGGCCGCTGGAAGCGCCCAGTGCGCGGGCAGCGGTAACGTACTCGCTCTCCTTCAGGATCAGGATCTGGCTGCGGACGATACGCGCCATGCCTACCCAGTACAACAGAGCAAAGATGATGAAGATGGAGATCATGTTGGGGCCAAGGGTCTGCATCCACTTGAAGCCGGGCTTGGTAGCCAGTGCATCCAGCGGATCTTTCAGAGCCATGCCCAGCAGGATGATCAGCAGAATATCGGGGATGGTGTACAGAATATCTGTAATACGCATCATGATATTATCTACCCAGCCACCGGCAAAGGCCGCAACCGCACCATAGGTGGCGCCGATAATCAGCACCAGCACAGAAGCGATCAGACCGACGGACAGGCTGACGCGGGTGCCCATCATGATACGCACAGCGAAGTCACGACCCATACGGTCGGTGCCCAGAATGTGCGGGAACACCTTTTCGCCCGCGTCGATACGCGCCTGCTCGGAGGCAGAATACTCAAAGGGCTTCAGGTTGTTGCTGCCCTTCATCTGCTCGGAATAGCTGTAAGGCCAGACGGCGGGCAGCAGGTAGGCAAAGATGGCAATGGCAATGATGAACACAAAGCTGACCATGGCGATCTTGTTCTTCTTCAGGCGGCGGATACCGTCCTTCCAGAAGTTGACGCTTTCGCGCATGACCACCAGACTCTGCTTTTCCTCATTGCTGGCGGGCAGAAAATCCTCCGCGTTGAGCTGCAGGCTGAGCGGATTCTTTTTAATGTTTTCCATGAAAATCGCTCCTTTCTCTTACTGCAGCTTGATGCGCGGGTCGATGATCTTATAAAGGATATCCACGATCACGTTTGCAATGATGACCATGCTGGACAGCAGGATGGTGGTGCCCATGATCATGGTGTAGTCACGGTTGGTGATTGCAGACACGAAGTCGCGGCCCAGACCGGGCACGGAGAAGATTTTTTCCACCACGAAAGAACCGGTCATCAGGCTGGCCAGCATGGGGCCGACGTAGGTGATGACAGGCAGAATGGCGTTGCGCAGTGCGTGCTTGAACAGGATCATGAACTGAGACACGCCCTTTGCGCGGGCAGTGCGCATATAGTCCTGACCCATAACGTCCAGCAGGCTGGAGCGCATCAGACGGGTGATATAAGCCGAGGGATAGATGGCCAGTGCAGTGACCGGCATGATATAGGCGGCTGCGCTGTTCAGACCAACGGTGGGCAGCACCTTCATTTTCATACCAAACTGGTACAATAGCAGCACGCTGGAAATAAAGCTGGGGATCGCGATGCCACAGGTAGCAAACACGATAATAACGTTATCCAGCCACTTGCCGCGGTTGTAAGCGGAAATGCAGCCCAGCGGGATGCCCACGCACAGAGCCACAACCACTGCAATGCCTGCCAGACGGCAGGACACCGGCAGCTTGCTGGCGATGATCTGGTTCACGGTACGTCCGCGCTGACGCAGGCTCAGACCCAGATCGCCGTGCAGAAGGCTCTCCATGTAGTTGACGTACTGCACACCCAGCGGCTTATCCAGGCCATACTTTTCGGCCAGAGCCTGCTGAGCAGCGGCACTGATGGACTTTTCTGCCACGAACGGGCCACCGGGGACCAGGTTCATGACAAAAAAGGTAACCGTGGCCACAATGAAGATACTGAAGATACCCATTGCGACACGCTTGATGATGTACTTTGCCATCGTTTGATGCCACTCCAATCCTATCAATGAATTACTATTTTTGCTCTCAGGCCGAGCCATACTTTCCCGCAGTCTGCCAGCCTCACACATAGCGGACGTCTGTCCTTGGCACACGGACAGAAAAAGCGAATAATAAAACGATGGCATCTTGCGGTCGCATAAACACCATCGTCCATACCCGAGAAACACTCTATATATTATAAGGATAACCACGGATTTTGTCAATTTACATGAAAAAAATTCACTTCATTTCAGCAAAGCATGAGCGAAATATTATACTTTATACAAATTTTCTGTATATTTGTAGGTAAAAGTGCTACTTCTTCGGCTTTTGGGTTGATTGTTCCGTTGGTGCGTACAATCTGCCCTCCCCTGTCGGTGCAAAAAGCAGTGTCTCTGCCCCGGAACCATCCATCCATACCGTTAGTATTTTTCTCCATATTGCAGCAAAAACGGCAAAACAAAGCCACCCGCAGCCTTTTTCCGGTACAGTCAGTGCTCGGAGAAACAGTTGCGGGTGGTCATGGGTCGTTTTGCGGGTCAGGAGTACAGTTTTGCGGTCAGCTGGGAGTACATGGCGCTCTTCTGTGCTTTATAGGAGGCCATGGCCTGATCTGCCAATGCGGTGCTCTGGCCGTTGGCGGTCAGAATGGCGCGCATCTGGCTGACGATGCTCGCCACTTCCCTGTCGTAGGACGCCTGCATCGCATACAGTCTGCCGCTTCTTGCCAGTACGATGGAGACCTTGCGTGCCTGTGTTTGCTGAGACTCCGGCAGCGACTTGAACTCTGCTTTTGCTCCGGCAATGCAGCTGTTCAGTTCTGCCTCGGCACGCGCCTTAACGCTGTACAGCTGCTGCAGCAACGCCTTGACCTCTTTTTCATAAGCGGCTTCCTGTTTACTGGAAGAGGACGCCGGTTTTTCTGTACCGGAATTGGCTGTACCGGCATTCTCCTGCTTGCCGGAGGAAGCGGTACTGCCGCTCTCCGTCCGGGAGGCAGCGCTCCCCGAAGAAGCAGAAGAACCTTCCGGGGCCGAAGCAGCGCCCGCGTCCTCCTGCGGAGCACTGGCTGATGCTTCCTGTTCCCCACTGTTGGACGCAGCGGTTTCGTCGGTCAGTTCTTCCAGCGTGATCTCGCCGCTGAGCAGCTTATCCAGATCCTCATCCGTTAGGGTGAGCTGTGTACTGTCTGCCGGGGCATCCGGCAGGGTTTCCGGCAGACCGGCTGCCATACTGTGGAGATAGAACAGCACCCCAAGGACTGCTGCTGCCAGCAAAAGCACCAGCGCACCCAGCACGATCAATACGATTTTCAGGACCTTATTTTTCTTCATACCAAAATCCGCTGCCCGGGCAGAGTGCACCTCCGCCCGGGCAGTTTTCTCCTTGTAATAGGATCAGACCCATCTGCCCAAAAACTTTTTGGGCTGATGCAGGGTCACAGCGTCCAGCTCCTGATCGTGGAACAGCTCATCGCCGTTGCGCACGATGCGGGCAGCAGTTTCCTTACCCAGCAGCTTTTCCAGCTGCTGCACGCCCTGTGCCATGTGTGGCGGGCGCTTGTCCGGGGAATGGGTATCGGTGGAGATGACATGAACCAGCCCCCACTGGATGAACTTGCACAGCTTTTTGCAGAGCTTGGGTTCCAGCAGGGCGCCCACGTTGATCTGTGCATAGGCACCGGCGGCTACCCAGTCGTACAATAGAGTGGGATCCTCCAGCACATAGGGGTAGCGCTCGATATGCGCGATCAACGGCACGATGCCCTGCTGCTGCAAATTGTACAGGGTCTGCCGAATAAAATGCGGCTTGTGGGTGGTGGGAAACTCCAGCAGCAGATAGGCGGTGTCCCCCATGCACAGCGCTCGGGTGTCCAGCTCGCACAGACCGGGAGAGAAGAACACCTCTGCACCAAGCTTGAAGTCGAACTGCATGGGCTGCCCTTCCAGTGCGGCGGTCAGCTGTTCAAAGGCAGTCTGCCGCTTTTCCGTAAAGGCTTCTACCGTGGTGCGTTCGCTGTTGAAGTGGCTGGTGAACGCGATATTGCGCACACCATCCTCATATTCCCTGCGCAGCAGCTCCAGCGAGACTGCCGTATCCTTTGCGCCGTCATCCATGCCGGGCAGAATGTGACAATGCAGATCGGTCATAACAATGCTTCCTTATTATTTACCGGCAGTGGCATCCTGCTTGCCGTAGGCATAGTTGTAGTTGTAAGCATAGCTGTATGCGTAGCTGGAGCCCTTGAGTGCCTTCTTCATGTCGTATCGGGTCAGCACGCTGCCCAGCACCCGGACACCGGCATCCTGTAGCTTTTTCACTGCGCCGCGCACCGCATCGGCGGGGGCGTAGTCGGAGCGCACTACAAAGATGGCGCCATCCACATAGCGGCCGATGACGGCTGCATCGGTGACCACCGACACCGGGGGTGCATCAAAGATGACAAAATCGAACTTCTGGCGCAGAGTATCCACCATAGCCTGCATCTGCGGCTGGCTCAGCATCTCGGAGGGGTTCGGCGGCGGGGTGCCTGCGGGCAGGAAGGTCATGTTCATTTCCTTCAGCTCCTGCAAAGCCTCGTCCAGCGTGCACTGGTTGGACAGCACGTTGGAAACGCCCTTTACATTGTGACCGGCCTTCAGATAGCGGTGCAGCACCGGCTTGCGCAGGTCGCAATCCACCAGCGCCACCTTTTTGCCGCTTTCGGCCAGCGTCAGCGCCAGATTGATCGCCACATTGCTCTTGGATTCCTCCGGCACGGTACTGGTGATGACCAGCGTGTGCACGTCCATGGAGCCTGCCATAAAGTCCAGATTGGTGCGCAGAGACTTGTAAGCCTCCACATAGCCAAAGGGCATCTTTTTATCGGTGATCAGCTGCAGGGTGCGGTGCTCACCTTCTTTTTTCTTTTTACCAAACAGATTCCACATCGTCTTACACCTCCGGGATCAGGCCCAGCACGGGCAGGCCGAGCTTCTTCTGAATATCTTCGTCATCCACAATGGTATCATGCAGCAGATGTGCCATCACCAGCACGCCGCACACCAGAACAGCGCCCAGCAGACCAGCCAGCACAACGTACTTCTTGGTCTGGGGGAACACCTTGTTGGGGTTGATAGACACATCGCTCACCGTCTTGCAGGAACCGGCTTCCACCTTTTCCACCAGCACGTCGGGCACGATGTCCGCAATGGTCTGTGCGATCTCACCCGCACGCTCTGCATCCGTATCGGTGACCGTGATCTTCATGATCTGGGTAGAATCCACATCGGCAACATCCACCATGTCGTACAGCTCGGCGTAGGTCATGTCCAGATTCAGCTCATCAATGACCTCGTTCAGCACGGTGTTGCCCTTGATGATGACCGCATAGGTGCTGATCAGGTTCTTAGCCGAGTTGAAGTTATCACTGGTGAAGGTAGTAGTCGTGTCCTGCCGGGTGTTCACGATCATGTTGATGGAAGCCTGATACTTGGGTGTAAGTGCAAACATACACACCAGCAGGCAGATCAGCGCTGCCGCAACAGCTGCTGCCACGATCTGCACAGCATGAGCCCACAGCAGGCGCGCCAGTTCCATCAGATCAATGGTCTCTTCGTCCTCCATGTTCCGGAGCGACTGTCCCATAGTTGTTTTTTCGTCCATAATAGAGAAACTCACCTTTCTTGTTCTTCCGCAGTGCAAGAAATGTACACCGGGTTCCTATAGATACACATTCGTTTTTTAATGATAACATATCTCGTTGTATTTTACAAGCAAAAATGCCATTTTCTACCGGCAAATACATGGATAAAATGTGCCATCTCCCGTACAAAAAAGGCATCCGCAGCACGTTGATGGCTGCGGATGCCCTGATTTTATGGATTTTTAGCAAAAGCGCTTAACGGGAGCCCTTGTCGTAGGGGATACCCTCAGCCTTGGGTGCCATGCTGTTCTTGGAGGTGAAGGCCAGAATGACCATGGAGGCCACGAAGGGCATCATGTTGTAGATGTTGCTGGACCAGTGGAGCTGTGCGAGGAAGGTGGAGTCAGCGATGTTGGCCAGACTCTTGAAAACGGCGAAGAACATAGCCGCGCCGCAGATGTTGAAGGGCTTCCACTGACCGAAGATCATAACGGCCATCGCAAGGAAGCCTGCGCCGGCTACGCCGACCTCGAAGTTCCACGTCTGGACGGGAGGCACGATGTAAGCCAGACCGCCGATGGCACCCAGTGCGCCCGAGATGACGACACCGGCATAGCGCATCTTGTAGACGTTGATGCCCACGGAGTCCGCCGCCTGCGGATGCTCACCGCACGCACGCAGACGCAGACCAAAGCGAGTCTTGTACATCACAATATAGCTGATAATCAGCAGTACAATTCCCACCGGCACAAAGACACTGAGCTCCAAATCCCCGATCTTGAACAGAAATGCATTGTTGGTGTAGTTAATCTTGGACGAGGTAGAGCCGTTAAAGTTCTTGGCCAAAATAATGGCTATGGCTGTCGCCAGCATATTCAGTGCTGTACCGCCAATGGTTTGGTCTGCTTTCAGATTGATGGAAGCGAAAGCCAGCAACAGCGAGAAGACCATGCCGGAAAGCGCAGCCACCAAAATAGAGACAGTGACAATGACCAGCGGAGGAAGTGTGTTCGGCAGCCTGGCCACCGTCAGAACAC
>OLSX01004523.1_pt1 | contig 10321 bp, 9 predicted proteins | sample 1673141 | NCBI WGS metagenome assembly OLSX01 (sample SAMEA3136759, study PRJEB25190) | human gut metagenome | biome: human gut; feature: human-associated habitat; material: faeces | place: Austria | collected 2013
TTCGGGCGTTTGTATAGGCTTTTTTGAGAAACTCCGAACTTTCTTGCCATTTTGTTACCTGAAATGTGGTCTGTGCAACCGCAAAAATGGGCTTTTGGGGGTCAGAAGGGCCTTTCCAGGCCTTCAGCTCGTCCAGATCGCTGAACACAAATACCTCTCCCCGGGTATGGCCCACGATGCCCTGCACCTCGGGGTGGGCAGCATCACCGGCCACCAGAAGCACCGCGCCCTCGGCCTCGGCCCGGGCGGCAATGCTCTGGATCTTCTTCACAAAGGGGCAGGTGGCATCGTGGTAAACAAGGCCGCGCTGCTCCAAAGTATCATAGATGGTGCGGGGCACGCCGTGGCTGCGGATGATGACCTCGTACCCGGTGGGGATATCGTCCACGGTATCGGCCACCAGCGCACCGCGCCTTTCCATATCGGCCACCGCCTGCGGGTTATGGATCAGCGGACCCAGCGTTGCCACCTTATGGCCCTCGTTCAGCAGATTGTAGGTCAGCTCCACCGCACGGTTCACGCCAAAGCAGAAGCCAGCAGTCTTGGCAAGACGAATTTCCATAGCGTTTCTCCTTCTCTAAACCTCTCAGCCTCGCATTCGCTCGGCAGCTCCCCTAATAGGGGAGCCAAGTTTACGCTGTTGTTTTCTTGCCTCCCCTACCAGGGGAGGTGTCACCAAAGGTGACGGAGAGGTTCTCACTTCAGCTGTTCCCAGGCATCCAGCAGTGCCTGCTTATTGGCCCGGAGCACCTTCATATCCCGGCGGCTCTCCATGGCGAACTGGGCGGCGGGCATCGGCTCACCGTAGATGACGTTCACCCGGCAGAACAGCCGCATCTTCCCGTCCGGCGTATCGTAGCGGATGCGCACCGGCACCACATCCACCCCAGCCTGCGCCGCAATGACAAACAGGCCGCTCTTGGGCGGCAGGAGCCTGCCCTCTTTTTCGCGGGTGCCCTCCGGGAAGATGAGCAGGGTCTCCCCCGCCCGGCAGGCCTCCACGGTCCGGTCAATGATCTCCAGCTCCTCCTTGTTGCCGCGCACGCAGAGCGCGCCGCAGCAGCGGAAGAACCAGGTGAGCAGGGCGTTGATCTCAAACAGCTCCTTTTTGGCAAAAACGAGCATCCGCCTGCCCCAGAACCGGCTGATGACGATGAACACCGGGTCAATGGCTGAAACGTGGTTGGGGGCAATGATGCAGCCTTTGGTCTGCACCTTGCGCAGGTTCTCGCGGCCAACGGTATGGACCCGGAAGCCGATGTGGAACACCAGCCAGGCCAGCGGCAGCAGTATGTAATATAGTACCATTTAATCAACCTTTTCTGCAATAATCTTTTTCATCGCCGCAAGGCTCTGCTCAAAGTTGAGGTCAGAGGTATCCAGCAGCACTGCATCCTCGGCCTGCTTCAGGGGGGCGGCGGCACGGTGGGTGTCCTGATAGTCCCGCTGCTTCACATCGGCCAGCACATCCTCAAAGGCGACCTCCATGCCCTTCTGCTGGTATTCCAACCAGCGCCGTCTGGCCCGGGCTTCGGGGGCGGCGGTCAGGAAGATCTTGACAGTGGCATCCGGCAGCACCACAGTGCCGATATCCCGGCCATCCATCAGGACGTTCTGGGTCTTGGTCATGCCGCGCTGCAGCTCCAGCAGGAAGGCGCGGACTTCCGGGTTGGCACCCACGGCAGAGGCGGCCATACCAGCCTCCTCCGTGCGGATGGCGGTGCTCACGTCCTCGCCGTTCAGATAGATATGCTGCTCCCCGTCAATGCAGTCCACCCGCAGGCCGACCTCCGGCAGCAGAGTGCTGACCGCCGCATTGTCCTTCGGGTCCACGCCCTTGCGCAGGGCATACAGGCCGATGGTGCGGAACATGGCACCGGTATCCACATAGATGTAGCCCATCTCTGCGGCCAGCCGCCGCGCCAGGGTGGATTTGCCTGCCCCCGCAGGGCCGTCGATTGCAACTGAAACCATTTTGGATTCTCCTTTATTTATATATAATAAGTATTTTATCATCGGTCAAGCTCTGCTCTGTCCAACCTCTCAGAGGTGATTTGCAAAGCTCTGCGCCGTACAGAAAGCGATCTGCAGGTTGTAGCCGCCGGTATAGGCATCCACATCCAGCACCTCACCTGCAAAGTAAAGGCCCAGCGCCTTCTTGCTCTGCATGGTCCTGGGGTCCACCTCCCGCACGGACACGCCGCCGGAGGTGATGACCGCATGGGCCAGGTCGCCCCGGGCATCGATGGGCACGTTCCAGTGCTTCATCAGGCGCACCAGCTCCCGCTTCTGCTCCCGGGTGATCTGGTTGGCCTTTGTGGCAGGGTCAATGCCCCAGCGTGCCACCATGACCGGCTGCATACTGGCAGGCAGTAGCTTGACCAGCGCCCCTTGGGCGGCATGGTTGGCCAGCAGGGCAAAATCCCGGGTGATGCGGTCATAGAGCTGCTCCTCGCTCAGGGCGGGCTTCAGGTCGATCTCGGCGTGGTACTTGTGCTTTTTCATGTCGCCCAGATGGCTGGACGCGCTCAGGGTCAGCGGGCCGCTGATGCCAAAGTGGGTGAACAGCATCTCGCCCTGCTCCTCAAAGATGTCCTTACCGTCCTCAAAAAGGGTCAGGGTCACATTTTTCAGGGCAAGCCCCATCATCTTTTTGCAGTCCGGGTCATGGCTGACCAGACTGACCAGACTGGGCACCGGCTCCACAAGGGTGTGCCCGGCCTGCCGGGCCAGCCGGTAACCGTCACCGGTGGAGCCGGTGGTGGGGTAGCTCACACCGCCGGTGGCCACCAGCACGGCATCGGCCCGGTATTCTTTCCCGGAAGTCCCCCGCACACCGACACACCGCAGGGCAGGCCCGGCTTTTTTCTTTTTGGGATGGCGCGGATTTTCCGGCACGGCAGGGGCTGCTTCCGGCTCCAGGGGCAGCTCTTCCAGAAGCAGCTTTTTTGCCCCGTCATAGACGATCTCCGCGTCCTGTGCGTAGCGGAGCAGTGCCTGCCGGATCTCTTCGGCTTTGTCGGACACCGGGAACACCCGGCGGCCGCGCTCCACCTTCAGCTCCACGCCCAGGCTCTCAAACAGCTCCATGGTCCTGGCGGGCGGGAACGCCCCCAGCGAGGAGAACAGAAAGCGCGGATTGGTGCGGACATGGTGCAGAAATTCCTCCGCGGTGCAGTCGTTGGTCACATTGCAGCGCCCCTTGCCCGTGACCAGGATCTTCTGACCGGGCTTGTCGGTATGCTCCAGCACCGTTACCTGATGCCCCTGCCGCACAGCGGCCCCCGCCGCCATCAGCCCGGCCGCACCGGCCCCCACGATCAACACCTTTGCCATTCTGGTTCCTCCCGCAATTCACTGCCTGTCGAAATTTGTTCTAGTTTATCATACCAGAATCGGCCCGCAATTGCAATCTGCATTCCTTTGGAAAAGCGCAGAAAAGCGGCAGACAGTCGTGTCTGCCGCTTGGGGTCACTGCATCAGTTTTGCGGGGTCAAGATAACTGTCGTCCTGCTTCACTTCCAGGTGGATATGGCTTTCCTCGGCGCATTCACAGCTGACGCTGCCCACTTTGCCCAATGTCTGCCCGGCACTGACCGTCTCGCCCTCCTTCACCGCCGGGCTGGCCACGCCGCAGAGCCGCCAGACACGGCCCGCACTGTCCTTGATCGCCACAGTGGGGCCCCAGCTGCCATCGGAACCGGCCAGTACCACCGTGCCCGCCGTGGGGCTTTGGACGGCAGCATCCTTTGCGCAGGCATAGTCGATGCCGTTGTGGGTGCGCCAGTCGCCCAGGGTCTTGTTGTAGACCAGCTCATCGCCGCTGTATCCATTGAGCACCCTGCCAGAGACCGGCTGCGTGGAAGCAGGCGCTGCCGAACTGCTGGCAGGCGAGGATGCACCTTGCAGCGCGGATGGTTCGCGCACCGAGCCAGAGCCAGCCTGCGGCGCAGAGGAGGCCGAAGATGCACTCCGCGATGCCGAGGAGGCCGCCTTGGGCACATTGCTTACACTGTTTGCGGCGGGTTCGGTCGGCCATTCCCATGTTGTTTCGTCCTCCTGTGGCGTGGTGGTGGAAAGCCCCTCATCGATGCCGGGGGCCGTGGATGTGCTGTCCGGTGTCTTCAGGCCCGAAAGGTTCTTGTCCAGCTCGTCGCGCACGGTGCGCACCGCCCAGACCCCCGCCGCCGCTGCCGCCACCAGACAGGCCAGCAGTGCCAGTGCAAACCCTTTGTCCCGCAGAAATTTCCTGATCTGTTCCATGTTCGTTACTCCAATCCGTCATGGTTTCGCTTGATTTTCTGATTGCAGTATGCGATTCCGGAACCGGGTTTATACACATTTTATAAAAAGAAAACCCTCTCCGTCAAAGCCTGAGGCCTTGACGGAGAGGGCTGAAATACACAGATCAGCTGCGGCGGCGGTTGTTGCCCATCAGGCGGACAACATACAGGAAGATGTTGATGAAGTCCAGATACAGGGTCAGCGCGCCATAGATGGAAGCTTTTTCGGCCATCTCAGTATCAGCGGAGTAGTAGCTGTACATCTGCTGCAGCTTCTGGGTATCGTAAGCGGTCAGCAGCATGAACACCACCAGACCGATGCCGCAGTAGAGCACCGAGCCGCCAAAGCCGAAGCCGAACAGCATCCCCACAAAGCCGGTGATGATCATGGCAACCAGAGCCATCATCAGGCGGGGGCCCCAGCCGGTCAGGTCCTTATGGGTGGTGGTGCCGTAAACAGCCATCAGCCCAAAGTAAAGGGACGTTGCCAGCAGCGCCATGATCAGGGTGCTTGCCGAGAAAACGAGGAAATAGTAGCTCAGCACCATGCCGTTGAGCAGTGCATAACCGAAAAAGGTCGCGCGGGCAGCTCCCACCGACATGGTCTGCACCCGGGAGCTCAGCACGAATACCAGCGCCAGCTCCGCAATGGTCAGCACAAGATAGAGCGAATCGACCAGATAGATGAGCGAGGTCGTCGCAGTGAGATAGGCCATGGCGAAGGTGATGAGCAGGCCGCAGGCCATCCAGCGGTAGGTGCGGGTCATATAATCCGATGCGCTCATCGTGGGCTCCGCATAGCCGCGGTCATAATTTCTGTAATCCATTGTGGAACTCCTCCAGTCTTTTTGCCGGGGCGGGCATTCCGCCTTGCTCCGGTCTACGTTTTATAGTATACTGCATAGAAATGAACGTTTCGTGAAAAAGGCTGTGATATTGTATGTCTCTTGGACTTTATCTGCATATTCCCTACTGCTTTTCCAAATGCCGGTACTGTGATTTCTATTCTGTCCCCGGCCAGCGCGGCGTACCCACCCAGTATGTGGATGCCCTTCTGCGGGAGCTTGCCCGCTTTGCGCCGGAAGCGCCTCTTCACCCGGACACGATCTATTTTGGCGGCGGCACCCCCAGCCTGCTCTCCCCTGCCGATGCCGCCCGGCTCATTGCGGCGGCAGCTCCGGCACCCGGGGCGGAGATCACGCTGGAGGCCAACCCCGAGACCGTGACCGAGCAGACCCTGTGCGGTTTCCGGGAAGCTGGGGTGAACCGCATCTCCTTCGGGGTACAGTCGGCCCGTGACAGCCAGCTGAAAACGCTGGGCCGTCCCCACACCGCCCGGCAGGCCCGGGCAGCTTTTGCGGCGGCACGGCGGGCAGGCTTTACCAACATCAGCGGCGACATCATGCTGGCCCTGCCCCATTATACGCAGGCCGAGTTTGACGAGACACTGGAACTCATTGCGGAGGGCGGGGCAACGCACATCTCCGCTTACCTCTTAAAGATCGAACCGGATTCCGCCTTTGGCAGGCACCCGCCCGAGGGCCTGCCCTCCCCCGACGAGGCGGCAGACTTTTACCTCTACGCCGTGGAACACCTGGAGCACCACGGATACCGGCAGTATGAGATCTCGAACTTTGCAAAGCCCGGCTATGAGGGCAGGCACAACCTCATCTACTGGAACTGTGGGGATTACCTCGGCCTTGGCCCGGCGGCGCACTCCTGCATGGGCGGCAGACGATTCTATTACCCCGCCGACACCGAGGCCTTCCTGAACGACAAAGCAGCCCCCGTTATGGACGGAGGCTGCGGCGCAGAGGACTATCTCATTTTACAGCTGCGGCTGCGCAAGGGGCTGGATCTTTCCGCCTATAAGGCCCGCTACGGGAAGGAGTTTTCCACCGCCCAGCTCGCCTTTGTGAAAAACTGTGTGAAGTCTGGCTATGCCACCTTCGATGGCAGCACCCTTGCCCTCACCCCCGCCGGGCTCATTGTGCAGAACAGCATTCTGGCAGAGCTGCTGTAAGCGGCTGTCCGGGCGTTCCCTAAGCAAGTGTCCGCTGGGGTGGGACCCTGTTGCCGCAGGCAATAGGGCGGGCGATGGAATGGCCCGTTTCACTTGCGTGGGAATGACCGGACAGCCGCCCCTGCTTACGTTCACGTCAGGTCAACGACCCTCCACCCCAGCTCCCGGATGGCTTCCCGGTCATGGGTGGCCAACAGAACAGCCCGTTCGCCGCGGCGCTCTTTCAGGAGTGCTGCGGCTTTTTTCATGGTCTCCGGGTCCATGCCGGTGAAGGGCTCGTCCAGCAGCAGGGTGTCGCACCCGGCCCAGAGGGCACGGAGCAGGGCCGCACGGCGCTTTTGCCCGCCGGAGAGCTTCCGGGCAGGCAGGGCGAGCGCCTGCTCATCATATCCAAATCGTTGAAAATCCGACACGATATGCGTTTTGTATTGTGTTTTCCCCTCCGGAAGCACCAGTTCCACGTTCTGCACGGCGGTCAGCTGCGGGCAGAGCCGATCCTCCTGAAAGACAGCGCCGACCCGGCCCACGCCCTGCACCTTGCCCGAATCCGGCACTTCCAGCCCCATCAGGATGCGGAGCAGGGTGGTCTTGCCCCAGCCGCTGGGTGCCCAGAGAACGGCAGGCTCCGCAAGGGTCAGATCCAAATCCTCAAAGAGCGTTTTTTCTCCAAAGCGTTTTGTTAATCCGCAAATTTCCAGTTTGTTAATCATTTTTTGCCACATCCTCTCCCAACACGCGGGCCACCGCCTTGTCCAGCAGGGCCAGGAACAGCTTCTCAAAGCCTGCACTCAGCAGGATGATGACGAACGTCCAGGCGAACAGCTCCCCGGTAGAGAGTGTGATCTTTGCCCGGTAGAGGGCATCTCCGATGCTGCCATCGGGCAGGCCGATGACCTCGGCGGCCACACCGCTCTTCCAGCAGATGCCCAGCGCCACGCTGCACCCCTGCCGGAAGGCCGGCAGAATGGCGGGCAGCCAGATGGCTTTGACCCGCCGGGCCAGCGGCAAGCGGAACACCTGTGCCATTTCCAGCAGCTGCACGTCCGCGCTCTCGATGCCGGTGCGCACGGCACTGTACAGCACGGGCAGGACCATCAGAAAGCTGATGAGGATGGAGAGCGACCGCCCGCTGACCCACACCAGCGCCAGAATGATGAAGCTGGCCACCGGCGTGGCCTTGACCAGCTGTATGACCGGGGCCAGCAGCGTGTCCACCCAGGCCCAGCGCTCGGCGGCAGCCGCCAGCAGAACGCTGACCACCACGCCCAGCGCAAAACCCAGCAGGATATGCCCGGCGCTGAACCCCACCCGCTGCCAGAAATCGGCCTGCGGCAGCAGCTCCATCAGGGTGCCCGCCGCCTGAATGGGTGACACCAGAAAGACCTCCTGCCCGATGGCCATGGCCGCCGCCTGCCAGACGGCCAGCCAGAACACCGCCGCTGCCAGCAGCCCTGTGCGGCGTTTTTTTGTCTGCTTCATTTTATCTGCTCCGTTCTCACTCAAAAAGAGCCGTGCGGCTGCACGGCTCTCCTTTTTATCGGTTTACTGAAAACTGCGCTGGACGCTTTTCCAGAACACCTGGCCGGGCGTGGCCTTGGTGTAGTAGAAGTTTGCATCCGGCAGCTTGCCGCCCACTGCAGCGGGGGAAGCATCATACAGCACCCTGAGGTAGGCGTTGACATCGGCCTTCATCTCGTCCCCCACACGGTAAACGATGTTGCACTGGGGCAGCGCCTTCTGGGCAATGGCCTTTTTGGCCACCACGCCGGTCTCCTCGCAGAGAGCCGCCGTACCGGCAATATCTGTCTGGGCGGCCTTGATGCTCTTCTCGTAATCCCGCAGGAAATTTGCCACGATGTCCGGGTTCTCTTTGGCGTACTCGGTGCGGACAACGGTGACACCCGTGATGAGCTGGGTGTCACAGACCTTGTTCCACTCCTTGGTCAGGTCCAGCACCACCCGCAGGCTGCTGTCCTTCAGCTGGGCGGCGGTCACATAGGGCTGGGGCAGAACGGCAATGGCATCCTTTTTGGAGGCGGCCATCTGGGCAGTCACCTCGGATGCCTCGCTGTAATACTCGATCTTCACATCCTTGTCGGGGTCCAGGCCATTCTTGGTGAGCAGGTAGCGCAGAACATACTCCGGCGTGGTGCCCTTGCCGGTGGACAGGATGGTGCGGCCCTTCAGGTCGGCAAAGCTGTGGACACTGTCGCCCTTTTCCACCACATACAGCACGCCCAGCGTGTTCACGGCCATCACCTGGATGCCGCCATTGGTCTTCTGGTAAAGGGTCGCGGCCAGATTGGCAGGGATGGCGGCCATATCCAGCTCACCCTTGATGAGCTTGGGCACGATCTCGTCCGCCGCACCATAGAGCTGCAGGTCGTAGTGCTGGCTGGCCTTGCCGCTGCGCTCCATATCCAGCAGATTGACCAGGCCCATGGTGGTGGGGCCCTTCAGGCCCGCAATGCGCACGCCGCTTTTTGTTTTGGCGGCAGAAGCCCCGCAGGCCAGCAGGCTGATCATCAGCGCAGCCGACAGCAGCAGGGAGGTCAGTTTTTTCATCATGGTTCAGATTCCTTCCTCTCTTTGTTGTTCCAACCAGAAACAAAATTTGCAAATTTTGCAAAATCATTTGCTTTACGCGCTCAAGTTTACTATAATGGAGCTAAAAATACCGTTGCCCACGCAACGGAATTGCAGAAGGGCGGTGAGGGCCCGGGGAAAACCTCACGGAACTGACATGGAAAACTATCTGCCGCTGTTACAATCCACCTCTCTTTTTGCCGGGATCTCTGCCGGGGAACTGCGCCCCCTGCTCACTGAGCTTGGGGCCTGCATCCGCAGTTATGGCCGGGGCGAGGCGCTGGTGCAGGCCGGGGCCCCCAGCCGCCGGGTCGGCGTTGTGCTGACCGGAAGCATCGAAGCCTACCGCCCGGCACCGGGCGGGGCACGGATCCCCATCACCCACATGGGGCCGGGGGGCGTGTTTGGTGACGTGCTGGGCGGTTCCAGCCTGGACAGCCCGGTCACGGTGGTGGCATCCGCCCCCTGCGAGGTCCTGCTTTTCCCCTACGAGAAGCTGCTCCAGCCGGACGGCTCCGCTGCCCGCCAGCGCCTGCTGCAGAATCTGGTGCGGACCATCAGCGATAAATATTTCCTGCTCTCCCGCCGGGTGGACCTGCTGGTGATGAAGACCCTGCGGGCCAAGGTCTGCGCCTACCTGCTCAGCGAGGCCGAGCAGCAGGGCAGCATGACCTTTACCATCCCCTTCTCCCGCATCCAGCTGGCCGATTACCTCAACTGCGACCGCAGCGCCCTTTCCCGGGAGCTGAGCCTGATGCAGCGGGACGGCCTGCTGGACACCTACCGTTCCAGCTTCAAGCTGCTGGAGCCGGAGGCTCTGCGGCAGATGATATTATAAACCTCTCAGTCTCGCTTCGCTCGCCAGCTCCCCTAATAAGGGAGCCCTTGGCAGGCCGGGCAAGTCCGAATATTTCGCCTGCGGCTCCAAAGGCTTTCGGCCCTTGCTGTTTCGGGTAGATTTCTATAAGATGAAAGTGATATGTAACTATGTCTAAACCAATTCTCTGGATTGTGATTCCCTGTTACAATGAGGAGCAGGTACTGCCCATTACAGCGCCGATGTTCCTGCAAAAGATCACCAGCCTCACCGAAAAAGGCATGATCAGCGACAAGAGCCGGGTGCTGTTCGTCAACGATGGTTCCCGCGATAAGACCTGGGAGCTCATCTGCAGCTTTGCAAAGCAGGATGCGCATTTCATCGGCATTTCCCAGAGCCGGAACCGGGGCCATCAGAACGCCGTGCTGGCGGGCCTGATGGAGGCCCGCGCCAATAACTGCGACATCACCATCTCCATTGACTGCGATGGTCAGGATGACATCAACGCCATGGACGAGATGGTGCAGAAATATCTGGACGGTGCCGAGGTGGTCTACGGCGTGCGCAGCCGCCGGGACACCGACACCTTCTTCAAGCGGTTCACCGCCGAGG
>OLSX01004524.1_pt1 | contig 10320 bp, 8 predicted proteins | sample 1673141 | NCBI WGS metagenome assembly OLSX01 (sample SAMEA3136759, study PRJEB25190) | human gut metagenome | biome: human gut; feature: human-associated habitat; material: faeces | place: Austria | collected 2013
GGTAGAAAAGACGGAAAGAACCGTTGTGAAAGTGTCCATCGTTGATCCTCCTTCCTGCCGTTATGTTATCTCTTCCCACTTCGTCGAATTGACGCGCGGGGAATAGACGGAAGATTTGAAGTGCTGTGCGACGCATACCCACTTCTTTCCGTTGTGCGTTACCTTTGTTCCCTCCGTGATTACTTCGCCGTCCGGAAGGTCAGCCCATGCGCCGATTTGCTCTTCGGTCGGTGTGCGCGTCCATTTGTCCGGATTTGAAGCAGGGGATTTTCCACGGCTGTAATGCGTTGCCGTGTAGCTCACGCCGTCAAGCGTTACCACGTCGCCCGTGATATAGCTTTTCTTCTCGTTCCACTCTTCGCCTTGCTCCGGAAGGGAAACAAGGTTATTGCGGATACTCGAAATAATGCTTTCTTCGGTTTCGGCGCGGGCGGCTTCAACCTCCGCCATGATCGAAGCGCGCAAGGCTTCAAGCTCTGCCGCGCCGATCTGCTTTTCGCTCTTCTTGTGTGTTACGCTCATTCAAAATTCCCCCCGATCCCCGATACCCAGCAAGCGGTCAGCGCGTCGCCGCGCTGGACGGTTACGCGGATATTCATTCCGTACTGTGCCGCCGTGTTGATCTTATTTGTGAAAACGTGTGCAACGCCTTGAACAACCGCGTTCGTGCAATCCTCCCAAACGGGCTGAACGTCGTAAGGATTGTTGCACGCTTCAACCTTGAACGTGCCGCCAGCCGGAATATCTCTGTTCACATTGATATTGCACCGCGTCGGCTGGCTCTCCGCTTCCAGCGGCTCCGTAAGGGTAATAACAAAGCTGTTGATCGCCTTCGTGAACGTAAGCGTTCTTGTCGCGCTGTTTCCTGCGCTGTCGGTCGCCGTGATCGTGATTGTGTGCTGGGCGTTCGTCAGCCCTGTAAAAGTGTTCCCGCCTACGGAAAGGGTAAGCGTTTCGCCCAGCGTTACATTGTTGCGCGTGTTGATCGTGCTTCCGTCGATTTTTTCTACGACGTTTACAACGTCGTTATCCGGATCGGTAACGCTGTATTCGTAGGTGAAATCCTCGCGCTTTACGCCAAGATCGGCATTCTGCCCGCTGATAACGGGCGGCTGATTGTGAATTACCGCGATTGCGCCGCTGGTCGTGTACGCGGAAGAATTGCCCGCCGTGTCAACCGCCTTCACGCGGTATTGAAGTGTGTTCCACGAAGTCGATACCATTTCCGAAAACGTGCGGGCGGCGGAACTCTGAACCTGTGTCCACGCGCCGCTGTTTGCGCTCCGCTCGAAAACGTAGGTCAGCGCGTCGCCGTCCGGATCGGTGGCTTCCGCGCAAGAAATATTGATATTCTGCCCGCTGTATGCCGTATCCGGCGCGGTAATGCTGGGCGGCGCGGAAGGCGCGGCATTGTATATGATTTCATAGTTTCCGCTTGCGTTCGGGCTGTCAGATACCAAGATTGAAGATTGCAGATTGCAAAGCGGGCGAACGCCCCTGCTCCCGTTGCAAGCGTTGTAGTAGTTCAGCGTGCCATCGGAATAGACGCTGCGGACGCCGCAGGCGAACGACGAATAAGGCGTGCGAAGCCACCAATACCAGCCCTTTGAAGTCGTGAAGTTACTGTTTGAATACTCCGAATTACTCACGCATTCCGCCGTAGGATAGGCAATACGCGAAGCGTTGTTGCTGAACAGGGCAAGAAGCGCGCCTTCGGCGATCCCGTTTTCGTTTGCAAGCCCCACTTCGGTGGTAGACGCAAGAAACATTTTCGCCGTGAAGGTTTCGTAACTGCCGCCGTCCGTCGAAGATTTTACGACGGTAAGCGTTGTGTCGAGAAGCTCCGCAACGAACTTCGGATCAAGCATAGCAAGGAAGCCCGCCCAAGCGTCGTATTCGTTGTAATTGTCCCATACGTTCGCGTTCGTCGGCGGCGCGTCTGCGCTGTGCTTTGCGCTGTACCAATTTCCCGCCGTTGCGTTGCTGTTCAGCCATTGCAGGATATTTGAATGAATATGCCTGTTGTTGCCGTAGTTTCTGCGATCGCTGTTGCTGTTGCTTGCCTCCTTCGCGTCCGAACACATAAGCTGGATAATCTTTTCGGTTATCAGCGTTACGCTATTCGACGGATAGCCGCTGTGGTTCTTGTCGGCAACCTTGAAAATGATCTTTGCGCCGAAGCGCGATTGATACGCCGAAAGAACAGGAACTTCGATCTTGTCGCCCACGGCAAGTGAACTTATTGCTTTTGACATTTTTCCGCCTCCTTTGAATTGAAAAGCCTGTTGTAATAGTGATCCGTTCGCCGGATCAAGTGATAACAATTTCCCTTTTCGGCGTGTCCTCTCCAGCTTTTATAGGATTGTTCAACGGTCGCCGTCGTAATCTTGCCCCGCTCCACAAGTCCGCGCATCTTCTTCAATTTGCGCTTCATATTGTTCTTGCTACGGCGGCGCACCTTCCGGATTACTGCGCCCGTTTCGGTCAAATACGTATGAAAGCCCAAGAAATCAACACCGTTTCGCAAAGGGTAAATGTTCGTTTTGTTGTTCAAAGATAAGCCGATCGCGGCGACGTGTTTTTCGATCTCCGCGCGGCAATACTGCAAATAGGCTTTATCTTCGTGTATCAAGAAGAAATCGTCCATATATCTGCCGTAGAATTTAATGCCCAGCTTCTCTTTGACGAAGTGATCTAAATTATTGAGGTAGAGAAGGGCGAAAAGCTGTGAAGATTGATTTCCGATCGGTATTCCGATGTTTCCTTCCGTGCTGTCGATTATCATATCGACAAGCCACAAAACGTCCGGATCGCGGATCTTCTTGCGGATTAAGGATTTTAACACGTCGTGTCTGATGGAATAGAAGTATTTTGAAATATCCGCCTTCAATATCCACCCGTCAATTCCGTTTTTCCGGTAAAACCTCCGCAAGAACTCCCGAAGCCTGTCTAACCCGTAATGCGTACCTTTGCCCACCTGCGAAGCGTAGTTGTCCGTAATGAACGATCTTGTAAGGATCGGTTCAAGCGCGTTATCGCAAAGCGAATGTTGAACAACTTTGTCTTTATAGCTGTTCGACATAACCACGCGCCGCTTCGGTTCAAATACTTCAAACGTGTTGTACGGCGAAAGCGTGTACTTCTTCGTTTTAAGCTGGTAGCTTAACAGGTTCAGCGCTTCAAGAAGGTTTACTTCAAACTTTGCCGCCGCTCCTTTCCACCTCTTGCCTTGCCGCGCCTTTCGGTAGGCTCTGTATAGGTTCTCGAAGCTATATATCTTCTCGTAATCTGTCATAAAAAATCCTCGCTGTGTGTAGCCTTTGCCTTCCGCCGCGCGGAAGGCTCCGGCATCGGCGATCCTGTATTTGCCCCCGCTGTGGATCGCGGCGGCGGGATACACCTTCCTTTGATGGTGGTATTCTGCTTTCGGCTTATGCCTACTCGATCTCATTTTCCACCGAAGCGGGCGAACGCCCCTGTTCCCGTTGTAAGCGTTGTTGTTGTTCAGCGTGCCATCGGAATTGACGTTGCGGACGTTGTAGGCGTTCGACGAATTAGGCGTATCAAGATGTACCCCAAACGGTTCACCCTCTCGCACGATCCCGCTTTTTCCACGCGGCTAACATATACTTCACGTCAAGCGCAAGTTTAGACCAGTATTCGCAACTGCTTGTCGATATGAAGCCCTGTTCGTGCGAAAGCTCTATGAAAAATAGAAGCTCCTTGCAATAGGTCATTGCCTTCGCTTGAAGCCTCTGCCGTTCCTTGAATTCCTGCGCGTCGAGAAGGTTTAATTCGTTCGCCTCCAGCGCGCATTCGTAAATATCCACCGCTTTGTCCTGTATCCTGTTCACAAGGGTAAAACGGTATTTCTTTGGAAAACGCTCCGTGCTGTTCGTGATCGTGAACGTGTGCTTGATTAAATCCTTGCACTTCACAATAACGTTAAATTCCGAAGGTTCTTTTCTTCCTCGCTCCTGCCTCTGCATTTATGCACCGTCCCTTTCGTATGCGGTCAATAGTAACGGCATCTTCGGCGCACCCCTCGAAATCAAAGCCAGCCGCCGTAACGAAAAGTGTTCCTTTGTTTCCGGTTACGGTCGTTCCCGTGATCGTCAAAGCATCTTCGCCGCAACGTTCGCACGGCGGCGAAAGCTCGATAAACAGGTTTCCTATAATGCACGACAATTCCGCCCGTGTGCAAGCGTACCGTTTTAACATTCGATACGCTGTAAGCTCTCGTTCCATACGCCCGTTGTTGTAACGCCGGAAAGGTTGTCAAACAGGATAAGGAACGGATTTTCGGTAATATCGTTGAAGATCACGGCTTCGATCAGATCGACGCGGGCGGTCAGCGCCGTAATCATATTCAGAAGGTTTCCGGCTGTATTTTCGTCCAGCACGTCCTGCAAGCCTTCAAACCAAGTATCGAAGTCCGTTTGCGCTTCCGTCTTGAAGTCCGCGAAATACTCTTCCAGCGCGTCGTACTGCGTGTTTCCCTGCAACTTCAAGGAATTCATATACGATACAAGGGAATTGTACTCCGCCGCGCTGTCGCTCTGATATTCAGCGAACCACGCTTCAAGCTGTGCGTTAAAAGCTGTCGTGTCGATGGTATCGACAAGCCCCGCTACAACGCCGCAAACGGTAGTATCAAGCCGCTTGTCGGTAATGCTCGATCCCGTGATCGCGGTAACGCCCGCGCCCACGTAAACGTCGGCGATTGCCAATTCGTAAATATCCGCGTCCCGCTCGACGGCTGGCGCGGTAGGGGAAGCCGAATACGAAGAAGATTTCGCCTTCACCGAAATAACGCGGTTCGTCAAGTCCCATCGAACCACAATGCGGTCAATTCGGTTCAGCACGCCGTCAGCCGTCGCAAGCGTCAAGGAAAGGTCGCTTGTGTTGTTGTAGAAATAGCCGTTGATCCACGCCTTGCCCGCTTTCACGGTTACTTGCATTCCGCTTCCGGCTACAACTTGAAGCCCCGTCGAAGGAACAGGGAAAACGCCGTTTCCGATGAATGATCCGAAATAGGAAGCCCAATCTTCGGCTTTATATTTTCGGTCGCCGGATACGCTGTTAAAAAAGCTCGATTTTTCCATATTTACACCCCTTTATTTTGTGATCTGCCGTATCTGCGTCAAAAGCGCGGGCAAGCTCTCGCCGAAGGTAATATCGATCTCTTCGACGTTGTTTTGATAGGTTTCCGCGATCTCCGTTATGCGAACGTCAATGCGAATTCCCCAGCGCTTGTTCACGCAAGTAACGCGGTCGCCTAAATCGTAATCGGTTCGGTAGATCAGATTTGCGAAGGTATTAACCTTTGAACCGAACGAAAGCGTTTCCGCGTACTGCTCCAATTCTTCCGCGCCTCGGGCGGACAAAAGCGCTAAATACTCCGCATCGGTAAGCGTTACTTGCGTTCCGTCGTCGTCCTCGTATTCCTGCACTATATCGGTGGCGTTTATGAATACCTCTTCACGCGCCAGCCCTGCTGCCGATCCGCCTACTTCGGCAACCTTGCGGGCAACGCCTTCTTTCTCTTCACCGCCGACGAACGCCGTTGTTTTAAGGTTTTCCACGCTGTTTGTGTATTCCTGTTCAACGATGTTATCGAATTCCTGTGAAAAGATACAAGGCGCATTTCCTGCGGTATTGCCCGCCGTAAGGTCGCGCCCTTCGTAGACGGAAAAGACGTGCGCGCCCGTGCGCGCGTCCGTCCGCATTCGTATTCCCAGCTTCGCCGCCTTTGCCGCCGTTTCTGCCGCAAGCTGTGCGTTTGTGTACTGCTCCGAAGTGTAGTCGATCACGCCGCTTTCGGTGTCCGCGTCGTCTGTCGCGATTGAAACGTCCGGTATTTTCCGCACGGTATCAGCCGGATTTGTTACATTCTCCCGCACAATGCGGTAAAGAATGTTTTGCGTTGTGTCCTTCGTGATAATCTGCTTTTTGATGATCCGCTTCCCGATCCAAGCGATCAGGAACTTCCCTTGAACTTCGATTTCCTCCAGCCCCTGCGAATTCTTCGTAATATGGACATACCGAATTTGCGCCGCTTCATCGTCGCCGCGCTTCATAATGATATTGTTCTTCACCAGCATTCGCGAATGCTCTTCGGTGAAGGGAACAAGTAACTTGAATTCGCCGCAACTCCAATAACGGCGCGTCCATATCAGCGAAGCGATCTTTTCTACAATCCCTTGAAGCTCCATTTCGGAAGAATAGACGTATAATTCCATACCGCTACACCCCCAAATACAAGTTATTGTGATAGATAGATACTTCAAGATTTTCTGCGTTCGTATCCGCCGAATAGCGGAAAAGGTTATCGCCCACGGCAAGCTGTAAATATGAACTGTCAACGTCAAGATAACGGAAAGCGTCGCTTTCCGCGCCGTTTCGCGTCAGCTTCACGGATTTTTCGCCGTACCCCGTCGAAACAGTCAGCACGTCGCCCGCTTCAAGCGAAATATTCGCCTTGATGAACTCTTGCGTATTGACGTTCAAAAGCTGGGGATTTGTTAGCGCGCCCAGCGCGCGGAACTCGATACGGATACCGCTTTTCACGTCGCCGGAATTGAATACGTTGACGATCAGCGAAGGCTGGCGGTAGCCGATTTCCCAATCCGGCGTTATTTCCAGCCCGTCCGGAACGGGGAATTCAAAGCCGCCGATCCACGTTGCTATATCCTCGCGCGTTTCCGCCTCTTCGCGCCAAAACGGATTAAGGCACGAAAGCTGGATCGTGAATTGCTCGAAAATCGTTCCGCGCTTAAAAATAGGCGCGTTGTTGATCGTGCAACCGATAACCCGCTTGAAGTCGCCTAATTCGTAAGTAAGCGTCGCGGAATACTGCGGATTTAATATTCGGTTCAGATTGCGGCGCAATTCCTGTATAGCGATCTTGTCCCGCTCCTTGATATGTCCCACGATGTCAATATCGCGGCTTTCAATGCGGTATCCTAAATACGTATCTCCGTCCTGCCCCATACTGTTTGTTGAATAAATAGCGTTCTGCACGTCGGACAAGCCGGAAACGTCCTTGAAGTTTACGTGATACGAAGAAGCAGGGGAAAAGACAATGCTTTCCCCCCGCTCGTTCGTGTAGGTCAATTTCTCTTGTACTTTCATTAGGTCATTACCTCCCGCGCAATCATTCTGAACTGCCGCGCCGCCTCTCGCTGTTGCTGGGCGTAGGAAGTATCGTTCGCGTAGATGTTTTGAACAACCTTGAACGTCGCTTCCTGCCCGCCACCCGTGCGCGGGCGCGGTTCGGGATCGTCCGGAACGGCGCTGTCGGTCGCCTTGCGGATCGTCTTTTCAACGTTCCGCATTTCACGCCCGAAGCCTTCGCCAAGCCCCTGCGCCATATATTCGCCGATACCCGCAAACACTTTCGACGGGGAAGCAATATCCATTTCATCTTCAACCGCCGCGACAATCTCGCGCATCATCGAACGCACGCGGCTTTCCAGCCAGCTCGACATATTTTGAAAGCCTTGCCAAATGCCGCGCACCATCTCTTCGCCCGCCGCTGTGAAGTCGGATACGAAGGAACGAAGCTCCGTCAAGATAGGCTGTACGATCTGCGCCACCTTGCTTGTAATCTGCGGGATACCCTGCACCATACCGGAAGCGATATTGCGGTCAATCGTAACGCCCGCGTCGATGAACTTTTGATTTTGCGCGTTGAAGGCGGTAATAATGCTTTGCGTGATCTGCGGGATCTTCGCGGTAATCTGCGGGATACCGTTAATCAGTCCAGAAGCAATGTTGTTCCCGAAGTCCTGTCCGGCTTGAATAAGCCGTTGCGCCTGTGCGTTCAGTCCGGTAATAACCTTCTCGACGATCGCGTTTATTGCTCCGGAAAGCCCTTCGATATTCGCCATAATGCCGTCATTCACGGCGCGCACCGCTTCGGCGGCGGTAAGCTGTCCCGCTCCGCCCATTGCGGCGGTCATATCAGCCGAAACGCCGTCCATACTTTCGCCGAAGCCTACGCCCACGCCTTCGCCCATATTCGTACCGATTTCGGCGAACACGGTTGAAGGGGAGTGAATGCCGAAGAAACTTTTAATCCCGCTCACAAGGGAAGAAGCCCAGCCGGTTACTTTGTCCCATAACCACGAAGCCGCGCTTGAAATGCCTTCCCACAATCCGTGAAGAAGGTTTGCGCCCGCACTCACCATTTCGCCGCCCAAACTTGCGAACGCCTGTACGATACCGGAAACGATCTGCGGAACCGCTTTGACAATTTCAACAATGATCGTCGGCAAATTCTGAATGAGGGAAACGAACAACTGAACGCCCGCTTGAATGATCTGCGGGATATTCTGCACAAGCGCGTTTACAATCCCGCTGATAATCTGCGGGATCGCCTGTACGATCGTCGTTATGATCTGCGGAAGCGCCTGTATCAGCGCCACAAGAAGGTCAATGCCCGCTTGAACAATCTGCGGGATATTTTCAAGAAGCGCTGTAATGATCCCATTTATGATTTCCGGAATAGCCGAAACAATCGTCGTAATGATTTCCGGAAGGGCGGAAATAAGGGAAGTCAGAAGGTCGATACCCGCTTGAATAATTTGCGGGATCGCCGCCAGCAGTCCATTAACAAGGCTCGTTATCACTTGCGGAAGCGCCGCTACAAGAACGGGGATCGCGTTAATGATACCCTGCGCCAGCCCTGTAATAAGCTGTAATGCCGCGTCAATCAGCATAGGGATATTGTCGATCAGCGTTTGCACCAACTGCGTAATAATCGAAACGATCGTCGGAACAAGCGTCGGCAAGGCTTGCGCGATACCTGTTGCAAGCGTCCCGATCATCTGCAAGGCGAATTCAAGTAAGGTCGGAAGCATCGTTCCAAGCTGTTCAACGATGAACGTTACAAGCCCCAGCAAGCCTTCGGAAAACTGTTGCGCCGCGCCTTCTGCGCCCTCCAGCGCCCCTGTCAGCCCTGTTCCGATAAGCTCGACGAACGGCGTTATCTGTTGCAGAAGATCCGCCGCAAGCTGTTTCAGCTTTGTAACGATAGGTTCGGCAATCGCGCCCAGCGCCGCCATAGCGCTGTTAAGGTTCGCCGTTGCCTTCTGTGCTTCGATAATATCGCCGTTTACCTCTCTGTAAGCCTCCGCCGCGTCGGAATAAAGCCCGTTCAGCGTTTCCGTAATCAGCGCTTGCCGCTCCTGCTCCGTTGTGCAAGCGTCCAGCTTCGATTGAAATTCATCTTCCGAAACGCCCGCCCAATTCAAAGCGTCGGCAAGCCCGCCCGTAATCTGTCCGGTTTTCGCTGTTTCGTTCGCGGCTTCCGTCAAGTTTTCGATCGGCAAGCTGTCGCCGAAGGTCGCATAAACGCCCGTCGCAATATCCGTCCACGTCGCCAGCTCCTGCTCGTTGTTCGTAAGCTGTGCAAGGTGTGCGGCGGCTTCGGTCGCCTGTCCGTCGTCGCCAAGAATGCCGTACAATTCGGTATAAGTGTTCTTTGCATCTTCCGCCGAATGCCCCGCCGTTGTAAAGCCCGCTTCCAGCTTTCCCATATTTTCGCGTGCTTCGCGCGTACTCTCTGCAAGCCCTAAAAAGGCGGTAGCCGCCGCGCCGATCGCCGCGCCCATTGCGGCAACGCCCGCCCCGATTGCCTTTCCTACTTTTCCCACGGTGTCGCCGACGCTTTCCCAATCGATCTTTGAGCTTTTCAGTTTCTTTGAAGTGTCGTCAAGCTCCCGTTGAACCTTCACCATTTCGGCGCGTGTGTTGTTAAGGTTCGTTTGCATTTTCTGATAGGCGGGATCGGTAGGATCGATCCCGCCTTCACGCATTTTCTTCAATGCCGCTTCTGCGGCTTTCGCTTTCTTTGCCTGTTCGTCAAGCTGTTTTTGTAGAATATTCTGCTTCCGTGTAAGCGCTTCAATACTTTCCGCATTGTCGCCGAATTCCGCCGTCGCCAGCTTCATTTCCGATCCGATTTCGCGAAGGGAAGTATTGATACCTTTACAGGCGGCGCGGTATTCTTTTTCGCCTTCAAGAATAATTTGCGATTTGATTTGCTCTTCCTTCGCCATTTACAACCCTCCTAACACGTCGTCAATATCGGCTTCCGGCTCTTCCGGCTTGAAGCGATCCGGATTGAATTGTTTGTGTATCCTAAAAATCGTCAAGATTTTATACGGTGTCATTCGCCATACTTCGGCTTCGCTCCACCGAAGAAGCGTAACGCCGATATAAAGAAGGCGGGCAAGGTCGATTATTCCTTGCCCGCCGCCGCGTTTTTTCTGATTTCGTCGTCCTCTCCGTAGTCCTCTTCATCGTCGCGGTCGG